>TARA_R110000851_G_scaffold7469_1_pt1 | contig 62921 bp, 57 predicted proteins | sample TARA_R110000851 | Tara Oceans TARA_R110000851 (sample SAMEA4397627) | marine metagenome | biome: Polar Biome; feature: [DCM] deep chlorophyll maximum layer (ENVO:01000326); material: water (ENVO:00002006), including particulate matter (ENVO:01000060) such as... | depth 17 m
AGATGTTATTTTAAAAACACAAGAAGAAGTAAACATATTTGGAGCCCACAATTACACACAAATTAATGGGCTGCTTCTCATTGGCCATCCTGAGGATACAGAAACTACTGATATTATAAACTTAACTCCTCTTCACAGTATCCGTATTATTAACAATAGCTTTCAAATTAAAAATAATTCATTATTAACAACAACAAAAGGACTTAATATCAATTTCATTCTTGGGCAACTTGCAATTTCTAACAATCCTTCCTTAGAAAGGATAAAAGGATTTACTAGTATTACGTCAATTCCTGGAATATTTCTTTTTGATAATAAAACTTTAACCGATGTCTCAGGATTAAGTCAAGTCACTAACATCGAGTATAACTTTTCCATAACTTTATGTCCATTATTATCAAATATTGATTGGCTACAAAATCTAACATCCGTTGGAAATGGATTAAGCATAAGTAATTGTGATTCACTCAAAAATATAGATGGCCTTAGTAATCTAACAAATTTTACTGATGAATATGGGTATATAAATTTTTCTCACAATAAAGCATTAGAAAATTTAGATGGTCTCCAAAATTTAAACACCTCCATCATCGAACTAAGTATATATTATAATAACTCACTAGAAAATATCCATGGTTTGGCTAATATTGACGTTATACAGAACTTAACTATTACTGGTAATGATTTGCTTCAAAGTTTGCACGGATTAGAAAAAACAACTTCGGTGAGTATAAGCACCATTATTAAACACAACAATTCACTTACTGATTTACAGGGTCTTAACAATTTAAATAATGCAAGCGGTTTTTTTGATATAAAATATAACGATAACCTAATAAGTTTAAACGGTTTAAATAACCTGCACGATTTTGAAAGCCTACACATTTATTACAATGTAAAACTTTCTGACTTTTGTTCTTTACAAAATGTTTTCATAAAAAATTCGAACTATTACTACGATAGTTTAGGCAATGCCTACAACCCCACCCAACAAGACATCATAGACGGCAATTGCAGTTTATAATAAATCAATTAAAATCTAACTATAAAACTAAAATCCCGCCTACGTGCGGGATTTTTTTATGACTTCATTAACTGGTAATCAGCCTTATTTCGTTGAAATTTGGTGCAAAACCTTCAGAAATGACTGAAAAGAAAAAAAGACACGCTTATAAAAAGAAACGGTACACCATCCCCATAATCATTATAATCCTATTGGTTGCTTTTAGAATATACCTGCCAACTTTAATAAAAAACTATATTAACGATGTTTTAGCAGATATTCCCGGTTATTACGGTCAAGTAGACGATATTGACCTTGCCTTGTACCGTGGCGCGTATGTTATTGACGGGATGTACCTAGATAAAGTAACTGCAGATACGCAGGTTCCTTTTTTAAAATTTCCGAAGAACGATATCTCAATAGAATGGAAGTCACTGTTTAAAGGTAAAGTGGTAAGTGAAATAGTCATGTACAGCCCTGAAGTAATCTACGTATTTGAAGACCAAAAACAAACACCCGCAGAAGGAGAAGCCGATGTAGACGATTGGACAAAAGCCTTAACAGACATTGTCCCGCTAGAAATAAACAACTTTGAAGTGTACGATGGAAAATTGGCTTTTGTACAATTACAAGCAGACCCGAATATTGATTTACATATAAATCAGCTTAATCTAAAGGCTAAAAATCTTCGTAATGTGGTAGAAAAGGGACGAGTACTCCCCTCACCTATTACTGCCAGCGGAGTTTCTATAGGACAAGGTAAAGTATCCCTTGACGGAAATATGAACCTCATCAAGGAAATTCCCGACATGAATATTGAGTTTTCGCTAGAAGATGCTAATGCCACAGCACTCAATGATTTTACCCGTCATTATGCAGGTTTAGATTTTGATAAAGGAACGTTCGGCCTATATAGTGAAATCGCCATTGCAGATGGATATTTAAAAGGGTATGTTAAGCCGTTATTGACAGATGCCAAACTAATAGGAAAAGACGATGGGTTTCTTGGCGTTTTATGGGAAGGTTTTGTGGGTATTTTTAAATTTATCTTGAAAAATCAAGGTACCGATACCCTTGCCACACGAATACCTCTGGAAGGTAATTTAAATAATGTAGAGTCTGGAGTTTGGCCAACTGTGTTCAGTATTTTTGAAAACGCATGGATAAGTGCTTTTAAAGGTGAAATAGATGATGATATTGACTTTGAAGATGCGTTTAACGATCCAGATCTTACCAAAGAAGAGAAAAAAGAACTTCGTAAAAAAAGGAGAGAAAAGCGCCGTGAAGAACGAAAAAATGACACTACCGACGGTTTTTTAAAAAGGCTTTTCGATGGAAAAGAAAAAGAAGAGGATGACAATTAATTAATTTCATATAATGAAAATTCTAAAAGCAACCGAACAACAACTAGATCAGTTAGTACCGTTATTTAATGGATATCGTATATTTTACAAACAACCCGACAACTCCGAAAAAGCAAAAGCATTTTTAAAAGAGCGTTTCCGTCAAAACGATTCGGTTATATTTATGGCGTTTTCTTTAGATGATGAAGCCATTGGTTTTACACAATTGTATCCTATTTTTTCATCTGTTCGAGGAAAACGTGCTTATATTTTGAATGATCTTTTTGTTTCAGAAAAAAGCAGAGGAATGGGAACTGGCGAAGCATTGCTAAAACAGGCCGTGGCTTATGCAAAACAAGAAAACTGCATTGGACTTTCCCTTGAAACCGAAATAGATAATCCTGCACAACATTTATATGAAAAAATGGGTTGGGTAAAAGATGAACACAAGTTTCATTATTCCCTGAAGGTTTAATTCTTCATAATTTACTGTATTTTTGAAGTCATAAATAGCTAAAGTTTCAGAAATGCGTATCGATATCCTCACAGCAGTCCCAGATTTATTACGAAGTCCTTTTGAAGCCTCTATTCTACAGAGAGCTATTGATAAAAACATTGTTTCTGTACACTTGCATAACCTGCGAGACTACTCTAATAACAATTACAAACAAATTGATGATTACCAGTATGGCGGCGGTGCTGGAATGGTCATGATGATTGAACCTATTGATAAGTGTATTACCAAATTAAAAGCCGAACGAGAATACGATGAAGTGATTTACATGACACCCGATGGCACTACTTTTAATCAAAGCATCGCAAATGAATTGTCTTTGAAAGGAAACATCATTATCCTTTGTGGTCATTATAAAGGTGTTGATCAACGGGTTCGTGATCAATTTATCACGCGAGAAATTTCAGTAGGTGATTTTGTTTTAAGCGGTGGTGAGTTAGGAGCAGCTTTGGTGGCCGATGCAGTTATACGTCTTATTCCCGGTGTATTAGGCGATGAAACTTCCGCTCTAACCGATTCGTTTCAAGATAATCTCTTAGCGCCTCCTGTTTACACTCGCCCGGCAGAATATAAAGGCTGGAAAGTCCCCGATATTCTAACCAGCGGAAATACCCCAAAAATTGAACAATGGCGGGAAGACCAAGCGCTGCAACGTACACAAAAATTACGTCCAGATCTTTTGGATAAATAATTAAAGCCATTATTTTTTTATAGTATTCTGAAATTTAGGTGATTATACCTAGGGTAGTTTTTAAAAAGAAGCTATCTTTATAAGTAACTAACAATCACCATACAATGAAACCACTACTACTGTTCGCGGTATTAGCTTGCGTTTCTTGGAGAAGTCTCCCCCAGGATTCTTCCAAAACACAAGGGGATACAATTAACTTAAATATTGGCAATGGCGACATTCAAGTTCCCATTATCAGCGATTCCATTTTGGAATATGAATCTTTCCAGAAATCCATAGCGGTTTCAAAAAAGAACAACAATCCTAAAAAACTTGCACGTGCTTATATCGACTTGGCAACTTGGCACGAAAACCATACGGTACTCGATTCTTCCATAGCTTACCTTAATAAAGCCATTACAGTTTATAAAAAACAGGGGTTAGATAAAGAGCTAGCCGAAACCTATCTTTTACTAAAAGCGAATTATGGCAGTACTGCTGCCTACGAAAAAGCTTCAGAAGCTGTATATAAAGCTTTAGATCTTTATGAAAAAATGGACGATCAACAAGGTATAGCAAGGTGTTATACTTCTATCGGAGATCTATTTTATTATTCAAATAGGTATACAGAAGGAGCAGAATATTGTAAGAAAGCCATTGCAATACAAGAAAAATACGGCTATGAAAAAGATTTAGCTCTCTCCTACCGAAGGTTAGCAGAAAATCAATTGTTCCTTTCTAGCTTAGAAGAAAGTTTAAAAAACATGAACAAAGCTATACAAACCTATAAAAAGGTTGGTGAAACTGGTACTCCACTTTTAGCATGCTACAATGGGCGTGGAAACATTTATAAGTATCTAGAAGAATATGATAAAGCGATTGCAAACTACAACCTTTGTTATGAAGGCGCTAAAAAAATGGGGTTAGAGCAATACACCATGCCTCCTACAGCAAACATAGGTCATGTGTTTTTACTTCAAGGAAAGTACGCCGAAGCCTTGCCATACAACCTAAAAGCCATAGAAATAATGAAGCGTACTGGCAATACTAAAAACCTTTGGGAAAACTATATGCACGTTTCAAATATATACCGGCAGTTAGGTGATTATAAAAATGCTTTGGAGTATCATGAACTCTATGAACGAGGCCACGCTGATTATTTAACCTCAATCACATCCAGAATTGAAAGCGAACTTCACGTTAAATATGGAACAGCTCAAAATAGGATTGAAATTGAAAATCAAAAAATTAAAATTGAAAATCAGAAAAGAACACAAATTCTCTATGTAAGTCTTGCTGTTCTTCTTGCTATTATTCTCTTCGGAATGTATTTCACCATGAAAAATATTCGTAAAAAACGAAAAGCCCTTTCCCTTCTAAATGCCGAACTAGACACCAAAAACAAACAAAATGAACTCTTACTAAAAGAAATACACCATCGTGTAAAAAACAACCTAGAAATGGTAAAAAGTCTTATTGCTTTACAATCCGCTCAACTTACCGACAAGGCCAGTAAAGAAGCCATGTTAGCCAGTCAAAACCGAGTGCAAAGTATGGGAATAATTCATCAAAAACTGTATCAAGGTACAAACCTAGGTTCTATTGAAATGAAAGACTATTTTATCAATTTGAGTGAAGGGGTATTAGACACGTTTAACGCAGAGGATAAAGTAAAAATAGAATGTGCTATGGAGGAGTTGAACTTAGATGTAGATACCGCAGTACCCATTGGATTAATTGTAAACGAATTATTAACCAATGCGTTAAAATATGCTTTTCCAGAAGGAACTCAAGGAAAAATAAACATTAGTCTTAAAAAGGAAAACAATGATTTGCAGTTAAAGGTGTCAGACAACGGAATTGGTAAAACTGAAAGCTCAACACCTAAAGGAACTGGGTTTGGAACTCAATTAATACAGTTATTAACACAACAGCTCAATGGAACTCTTTCTGAAGAACACAAAAAAGGTACTACCGTTTTTTTTAACTTCAAAAATTATAAAACAGCCTAATGGCACAACCTGTTAAAATATTAATCGTCGAAGATGAAATGGTCATCGCAGCTAACATTTCGCTACAATTGAGTGATTTGGGTTACGAAGTAACAGGTATTTTACCCAGAGGAGAAGAAGCACTGCACCACATTCAAGAAGGAGTCCCCGATATTGTTTTAATGGATATACAGCTAAAAGGTGAATTAGATGGAATTGAGACCGCACTTTTAATGCAGGTGGAACACAATATACCCATCATTTATCTTACTGCAAATGCCGACGAAACCCATTTTAATCGTGCCAAAGAAACCCATCCTTACGGTTTCGTTTCAAAGCCTTTTAAAAAATTGGATCTACAACGTGTGATTGAATTAACGGTGGAACGTATTAATTATAAGAACCTCTCAGAAAATGGTCAAATTTCAGAAAAAAAACAACCTGATCCTTTTATTTTAAGCGACCGTATTTTTGTACGCCATCAAGAACGAATGGTAAAAATAGACACTAAAAATATTTACTATATTGAAGCCGATCGTAATTACTGTCGTATTTTTTCAAAAGACCGAGAATACCTTTTGGTGATGCCTTTAAAGGATGTAGACCAGAAACTTCCAGCAAAACACTTTTTGCGTATCCACAGATCCTACATCATCAACCTTACCTGCGTAGATGAAATTGCCGGCACCCACGTAGTCATTTCAAAAAAAGCCATCCCGATGAGCAAAGCCATGCGAACGGAACTACTAAAACGCTTGCAGACCCTATAAACAAAAGTACTCCATAATATTATAGTGTTTTATCTACAATATTTGCATTTTCTACTTCAAACATCATTTAGCTTCGGCAACTAAAAGCTTCCCTTCGGAAAGAAAAGAAGCCTCTTCGTCCTAACCCACTTGTTTTCAATGTATTTGTATCGTTACTTCGGTAAACAATTCAATACAAACCATATAAATCAAAAATTATGAAAACAACTAAACTACATGTAGCAATCTTTTTATTCATTGCTTGTTTTGCATGGCAAACCAATTATGCTCAAGAAGGTCCAGTTTACACAGTAACCACTTGGAAAGTAACGATTCCCGAAAGTGGCAGCAATGCAGAACTCAACACATTACTAAAAGAATTTCAACAAAAAATTTCGGTTCCAAACAGCAAGGTTGTGAGCGAACGTGTGCTGCGTCATCTGTCTGGCACAGATTCACGAGATCTTACATTCATTACCGAATATGCCAACTGGAACGATATTGATGAAGCTGCAACCATTCAGGGAGAACTCATGCAAAAGGCATGGCCAGATGAAGCTAGCCAAAAGGAATTCTTTAAAAAATTCAATAAATATTTCTTAATGCATTCCGATGAAATCTATGCCGGAATTCCTGAAATGGATAAAAATTAATTAACAAAATCAATTAGCCTCTCTGTTTTCATGAAATAGCAAATGGGGAGGTTTAAATAAAATAATCATGAAAAATATATTTCTCTTACAGTCAAAAGCAATTATTCTATTTGTTATTTTTTTGTGGATTCCCTTAACCCTTTTCGCTCAACAACAATGGACCTCTTTAGACCCTAGTAATATTGCCCAATTTAAACCCACCAAACAAAGTAGTGTTCATGATGGTGGAGCTGCAAACCGTGCGGTAGATGGCAATACTAATGGTAATTGGGGAGCTGTTTCTGTAACACATACCCAAGGAGAGGAAAACCCGTGGTGGGAGGTTAATCTCTTGGCAGAATATGAAATTTCTTCAATCACTATTTATAACCGAACGGATGGCTATTCAGATAGACTTAAAAATTTTACTATTAGAGTTTCAAACCAACCCTTTAGTGGGAATTATGGAGGCGAAGTATTTGCTAATGAAAACCAATGGTTCCAAAATAGCAAATCGTACACTGGCAATAAGACCGCGCAATATATTCGTATTCATTTAAACGGTCGTGATGCTCTCAGTTTGGCTGAAGTGGTAATAAGGGGCAAACCAATTTTAGAATTACGCGATGGTGAATGGGTAACTCCAGCCATTAGTAAAAACGATAACCTTGCACTCGGAAAAAGCACCAGACAATCCAGCACACACAACTTTGGGGTTTCAAGTAGAGCAAATGATGGTGTTACTGAGGGGCATTGGGCTTATGGATCGGTAACACATACCCAAGGAGAGCAACGACCTTTTTGGGAGGTAGATTTGGGTAAAAATTTCTTAATCGACGAAGTTGCCCTATATAATAGAACCGACTGTTGTAGCGATAGATTAAATAATTTTGATATATGGGTTAGTAATAGACCAAAGGATCAAACAACGAGAAGATTAAAACCTTTTGCTGAAGAACCTGAAAATTTTCTTCCTGAAAGAAATAAATCATACACTGGTAAGCAAGTGGGGCGTTATGTTAGAGTACAACTTAAAAATGCGAATGCTCTCAGTCTAGCCGAAGTAAAAGTTTTTGGAACTGAGATTGGAGATTTAAGTGAAGGGGATGCAGAATCTAACGTAATGTACAAGGTAAGTATATTTAGAAATGTACAACCTATGGAGAGTTCCATAAAATCATCTGTTACCACAAGTATTTCTGAAGGTATGAATTTTAGGCGTACCGTTAAAAAAGAAGATGAGACCCATTGGTCCTTATCTACAACGGCAAAAGCCGCACTCAATTATGCGATTGTATCTTTTGAGTTATCGGTAACAGCTGGAGGTGGCGGATCAACAAGAAATAGTGAAGAAAACTCCCAAGGCAATAATATAACGCAATCTTCAGAGCAGAGTACAGAAATTACTCAAACAGTTCCTGGAGGTTGTACACGGTATGAGTTCCACAAGTTTATAATTAATCAATCTCCTGTAAACTACAAGTTTAACAAACAAAACTATTCTTGGTTTAGAATTAATGATAAGGCTAAACCAGTGGGAGATATTACCGTGATGGTATTTCCAAATGATGTTAAGCCCGATTTAAAAGCCTCAGATGATAACTGGGTAATTGCTTCTAATTATGAAAAAGTATTACAAAGCCACCCAAATTATGTTCAAGCAGAATAGTCAATAAATAGTAATCAAATTAAAATTTTAAACTATGAAAAACATATTTCTTTTAGGATTTGCAATAGTCCTTATCACAAGCTGTGAAAGCAATGTAAAAGAACGCTACACTCAGCAATCACCTGAAATTGAAACTTATAAAAAAGTGATTTCAGATTATGAGAATCAAAACTGGGAAGCATTAGCAAGTCATTATGCCGATACAGCTAAAGTATTAAACAATGTAACTGAGGATGACGCCACGAGCGTTTCAGAAATGATAACGATAAACAAAGAAGATGCTTCTATTTTCAATTCTTGGGGTTTCATAGATAAAGAATCTGAATACGAAATGGTAATAACAGACGAAAACCAAACATGGGTAAACTTTTGGAGTGTTTGGGAAGGCACCTTAAAAGAAAATAATAAAACATATACCATTCCCGCTCACATAACAGCTCGTTTTGTAGATGGAAAAATTGTAAGAGAATTGGGCTATTGGGATATTTCTAAAATCGTAGCAGATATGATGCAATTAAAAGAGAAAGCTAATCAAGAAGCGATGAAAGATTCAACAATGAATGCAAAAACCAGTATGAAAGAAGAATAAATTTAATCTCAAAAATCATGAAAACAGTAGGAATCATAGGTGGGTCGGGATTTATAGGAAGTCACATCACCAAGAAATTTTTGCAAAAAGGTTTCAATGTAAAAGTATCGGTAACCGATATAAAAAAGAGTGAAAAGTACGAGCACTTATTCAATCTTGGAAATTCAGACAACCTCAACATAAGCCCATTAAAGGTCGAAAACCTAGAGGCTTTTGAAGATTTTATCAGTGACTGTGAGATTGTCATTCATGGCGGCACCCCTTTTCAGTTAGACGTTACAGATCCCCAGTCCGAACTTTTTGATCCCACTATTAAAGGAACCGAAAATTTTCTAGAAGCAATAAGTAAAACACCAGGGATTGAAAAAGTGGTTTTTATAGCTTCGGTAGCGGGATGGAATACAAACTTTCCTATGCCAGCTGGAACAAAAAGTTTTACAGAGCCTTTTGATGAAACAGAAAAACGATTTACTAGCTCAGAAAGCCACCCCTATGCACAAGCCAAGTTTATCGCCAACCAGACTGTAGAAAATTTTATGAAAAAAAATCAGTCTTTACATTTCGAAATCACTTCGGTTTCACCAGTTGCAGTTATGGGGAATTCACTAAGCAATCGCAAAGATTCCACCTCAACAGGTTTACAATTTTTGATAAAAAACAAACTTGCACCCAATGATTTCACACAAGCCCTTTACGACAACGATGTGCCTTTCGCCATCGTGGATGTGGAGGATGTAGCCAGCGCTATTTTTAAAGCAGCCACTACAAATGGATTACATGGCAAAGATTATTTATTAAGCAGCGAAACCTATAAAGTATCAGATATGCATGCTATGCTAAATCAAGAATTACCAAAAAACAAACCAAATATCATTTATAAAAACAATTTGGCAAAGACCGATTTGGGTATTCAGTTTAGACCAGTACAAGAAACATTGAATAATTATTCCGAACAACTATAGAAGATAATACCAAGTAAATCAATTTTAACCAGCTAACCATCCGTTGGCACAACACTAACATTATGAAGAAAATATTTTTTTTAATGCTTTTATTGCCACTATTGGCACTATCGCAAAACAATACAGAATACGGCGTATTCGAAAATGCACTTTTAACGCCAAACCCAACTCAAATTAATCAATTTGAAAAGGGGATTACAGCGCACAACAAAAAATATCATGGTGATGGTCCTCACGGCGTACGTGTGTATTGGATAGCCAATGGCCCCAATACTGGTAGCTATGTATGGGTTATGGGACCATTTCCTTGGAGCTCACTAGATAACGGACCCGCCCAAAAGGATGGTCACGACACCGATTGGAACACGAATATAGCCCCGTATATGATGCCTGGTAGTGGAGAACAATCATACTGGCGTGGACAAACGGAACTCTCTAGATTTCCAAAGGATTTTACCATTAAAAAAATGGCCGTGGATACTTGGGATATTAAAAGAGGTAAATACGAAGATGCGATGAAACTGGTAAAAAAAGTGCATGATGTCTATGCAGAAAAATCTCCTAATGAAACATTCGGTATCTACACCAATGAATTTGGGAGCACCAAGGAAGGTAAAGACTTATCTGTCATTTCATATTTTGAAAAATCAGCTTGGCTAGGCGAAGATCATAGCATAGCAAAAAAATATGACGAAATGTACGGCTCAGGAAGCTGGGGACAATTTTTAGAAGATTGGATGGAAATCACCAACGGTGGCGGAACCGAAATTTGGATTTATCGCGAAGACCTCAGTGGCATTAGTGGTGATGTAAAAGTTTCTGAAAGACAATAATTAAATGTCTATTCGAGAGTAGTCGAATCCTCTAAAAACACATCGGCTGCTCTCAATTAGACAAGCAAGTTAATTTTATTATTCAAAAATGAAAACCATGAAACCTGAACAAGAACAATGGAATAAGTTAGAACTTAAAACCTATATCCTGTTGCTCTGTGCAAAAGCAGATCAAGTGGAAGCAGAAGAAGAGCTTACTTTAATTAAATCAAAAACTTCTTCCAAAACATTCAATAAAATGTATAAAGAATTTTGCAAAGACGATGAAAATGAAAGTCTTGAAAAAACACAAGATGCAATTGCATACCTTGATTACTCTAACCAAGAATTGGCTACTCTAAAAATGGAAATCCAGCAAGTTTTTTCAACGGACAGCAATGTGAATATGAAAGAGCGAAATCTAGGTTGGGTTTTGGACAATATCCTCTATTGAAAATTGAATACTAAAAACCATGAAAACAAATACACATCTCTTTCTTCTCTTTTTTTTCTTCGGAATTGTTTCTGCAATCGCCCAAAACCCAGATCCACACGGAACTGATGAATCTGCTGTTACGGGAATGGTTTCTTTGCAATTGAGTCAAGAAAAATTAGTCCCCAATAACATTATTTATAAAACAGGAAATCCAGCTGATTGGCCTGCCGAACTGGATGCCGTTCTTGCCGCGCCCAGCAACCACAAAGTGGTATTGGAAAATGATAAGGTAAGAGTCTTGGAAGTTACACTTAAGCCAAATGAAATAGAGCCCTTGCACCACCATCGTTGGCCAAGTGTACTCTATATTCAGGAAGCCGGTGATTTTACAGATGCTGATTCTAATGGCAACATCATTTTTGATTCGCGAAAACTAGAAGAACCCTTAACATTTCCATTAACGATGTATAAAGAACCTGAAGCACCACATTCGGTTGTAAACTTAAGCGATACCAAACCTATAAGGCTTATTCGCGTTGAAATAAAGCAGTAAAAATTAGAAACCAAATAATTCAAATAAAAATGAAGACAACAAAGCTTTTAACATTAGGAATTGCTTTAGTAGCAGCAATTTCAATCTCCAGCTGCAATGAGAAAAGCAAAGCAGAAACAACAACAGTAGAAAAATCGGAACCCACCGAAACCGTTTTTGCAGATGAAACCCCAGATTATTTTCTATTGCGTCCAGAAGTTGAAAAAGCCTATGGCTATTCGCACGCTGTAAAAATTGGCAATGATATAAAAATCTCTGGCGCTGTGAGTATGGACGATGAAGGAAACCCAACAGCTGTTGGCGATTTTGAACAGCAAATGAAAAATTGTTATGCCGATTTGGAGAAAATACTGAAACACTACGGCTGCACTTTTGATGATGTAGTAGTAGAAAATATATTTACTACCAACATGCCTAAGTTTTTGGAGGTTGCCGCATATAGAGCTGAAATCTATAAAAACCATTTCCCTACAGGTTCCTGGCTGGGTGTAAAAGAATTAGCTATACCTGAGTTTATGATTGAAATTGAATTGGAAGTGCATAAAACAAAGTAAAAAATTAACCATTAAATAATAGCATTATGAAACATTTTAAAACCTCGTTAGTAATCTTACTCATTTTGAGTATTACATCCCTAACATTCCGCGCAACTGCCCAGGATAAAGCAGTAGAAAGCATGCATCAATTGTATACAACTATGATCAATACGGGGAATCCTACCAATCTAGATGCACTGTATGCACAAGATGCTACCATTAGAAATTCTGATGGAAGCATGGTCATGGGTCTAGAAAATATAAAAGGACAATACAAAAACACATTTTCATCTGGAAAATTCAACATCGTTTTAAAAACCAACGAAGTAACGACGTTAGGTAAAGATCACATGTTTGTCAGCGGTTCTTTTGTCTACAATAAAATAGACGAACCCAAAATGGGTTTGGTAGGTGAGTTTGTGAACACCCTAAAGAATGAAAAAGGAACCTGGAAAATTCAAAAAAGCTATCGCTACCTCACAAATAAAAATAATACTGCTGTTGTGAATGGATTATAGAAAGCTTTTGCTGTTGGTGATATTCCTGGAGCTTTAGGGGCAATGGACGCAAAGATTGTATGGAATGAAGCCGAAGGCAACGCCTTGGCTGCTGGCAATCCCTAAATTGGTCCAGATGCGGTCTTACAAGGTGTTTTTGCAAAGCTTCCTATAGATTTTGACGGTTTTAAACTCACCAATATAAAGCTACACGAAATGAGCAATAATCAAGTGTTAGCAACACTTCGGTATAACGCAACATCAAAACATAACGGTAAAAAGCTAGATGCGCAAGCAGCACATTTATGGACTGTGAAGGATGGAAAAATAATAGCTTTTCAGCAGTATGCAGATACCAAACAGCTGGATGAAATGCTGAAGAGATAGTGTGATTACTACCAAAGCCAACTTTCAACATTGGGAGTTGGCTTTTTAACTTTTATGAATTGTGATAAAACTCTTCCGAAACATCCGCCAAAACCTTCTTAATGAAGGTAAAACCACCAAATATTTAAAATACGCCATTGGCGAAATCATTCTCGTGGTTATTGGAATTTTGATTGCCTTAAGCATCAACAATTGGAATCAAAACAGATTAGATTCATTAGAAAGAAAAGCGTTGATTACGAAACTGCACGTAGAATTTAAAGAGAATAAAAAAGCAATTAATAACTACAGAATGGCTGAAGAGCAAGCTATGAATTCCAGCATAGCATTAATGAATTTAATAGGTCTCCCTGAAGAAGAGCTTTTAAAGCATAATCTAGATAGCCTACTCTTTCAATCGTTCCCATCAAACGAAATAGCTTTTGCCAATAATGCAGTCAATAATATTCTTCAAAATGGACGATTGAATCTTTTTAAGGACGACACCATAAGTACACTTCTCTATCAATGGAACTCCTTAGCAGAAATTCGAAAAATAAGATTTGAAAAACTTGATTCGTGGAATAACGACATCTTCTTACCCTATTTACTTCCTTTCATTTCCTTTAAAGAAATGGATGCAAATGCAAACCTCCGTTGGGGTGGAAAATCTAAGGTAAAACCTAATTATTATCCATTATTCCAAAATGTGGCATTTGAAAATTTATTAGATAATTCATTATGGTTACATAAAGAAGTTGTTGTAAGGCTTGAAGAAACCGATAGGTTGATAGATAAAATAATTGAAGCAACAAAGCCTGAATAATATGATTAAACTCTTCCGAAATATCCGCAAAAACCTCTTAGCACAAGGCAAAACCACTAAATACTTCAAATATGCTATTGGCGAAATAATACTTGTGGTCATTGGTATTTTGATTGCCTTGAGCATCAACAACTGGAATCAAGAACGGGTTAATAGGACCCAAAGCAATGAGCTGTTAAGAGGCATTAATAAAGATCTTGATCAAGATATTGCAGGCCTCAACCGATCCATCGATTTTACGGTGTCAAGGTTGGCCTTTTTAGAACGTCATATGCGGAAATCAGACTTCTCCACCACTGCCACAGACACCTTGTTCAAGCTATTCGATGGTACAGCACGTCCATTTACAATGACCGTCCTGAGTTATGAGAAAGCTAAGAATCTAGGTATCTCCGAATTGTGCTCGAATGATTCATTGGCATTTCGGATTAATAAGTACTACACCCATACCTTGGATTGGAGTACGCTCTTGTACAAAGTTCAATATGACGAGATGACATCGTTGAATGCTTATTGGGTGAAAGAGTTGGAAGGACTTGAGTTCGAGTTCAACATATCTTTTCCAATCCCCTACTTGCAGAACTCTGTTGAAAGAAGAAACAATGCAATAGCTGGCATTATGAGCCCAAAAGGAAGAAATCATATCCGGTTAGAGTGCAATTCACATGAGATTGTGATTAGAAACCATAGGAAGTACCTTGAAATAGCTCAAGGATTAAGAAAGGACATTAAAGATTATTTAGCTCAATAAAATGGCTGTTTCATGATTAAATTTTTCAGACATATAAGACAACGTATCATAAAAGCGAATGAAACTAAATAAAATCAATCAGTATGAAAACCATATTTAACATTCCTCTTTTCAAAAACTTATTTCGCAGGATTGATAAAATTTATAAAAGATGTGGATAATGGTTCTTTCAAATAAAGAGAAATTATGATTAAAAAAGACGAAGGTTTAAAAAGAAGGGTTGGGGTATTCGGTCTTTCGGCCAACATCATTAACATTATCATTGGCTCAGGTATTTTTGTACTGCCTGCAATTGTAGCCAGCTATTTGGGAGCATCCAGTATAATTGCTTATCTTTTTTGTGGTTTGTTAATGGCAATGGTTATGCTTTGCTTTGCCGAAGCTGGTAGTAAAGTTACAAACACCGGCGGACCCTATACCTACATTGAAACAGCTTTTGGAAATTATTCTGGCTTTGTAGCGGGCTTTTTTGCTGTTGGAAGTAATCTGTTTGCAGATGCTGCAGTTTCTAACGCGTTGGTAAATGTTATTGCTTCGGCATACCCAGTATTTGAAAACGGATGGCCTCGCTTTTTATTTTTATTTATTCTTTTTTATGGCTTGGTTTACATCAATGTGATTGGCTTAAAACAAGGGATGGGCTTGGTAAAGTTCAATACAATTGTTAAGCTAATACCATTGCTTTTACTCATCGCTATCGGCTTCAAGTATGTTTCCTTGAGTAATCTGTATTTTGAACATTTTCCGAGCGTTAAAACTTTAGGTGAAACGTCACTTATTTTATTTTTTGCTTTTCAGGGTTGTGAAACGGGCATTATTGTTGGTGGAGAAGTTGTTAATCCAAAACGTACAATTCCTAGAGCTATTTTAATAAGTATTACAGCAGTTGTAGTTGTTTACGTTTTAATTCAAACAATTTCTCAAGGTGTATTAGAAGATACGTTACCAAATTTTAAAGCGGCTCCCCTAGCTGAAACTGCCAAAGTGGTTTTTGGCAATTTTGGATACGCACTTTTAATTATTGGCGCCGTTATCTCTATGTTTGGATATATGAGCGGCACCATACTTAATAGTCCAAGAATAGTTTATGCACTTGCCAGAGATAAGGTAATCCCTATAAAGGCACTTTCTAAAATTCACAAATCATTTGCTACGCCACATATAGCCATCATTATATATGCAACTATCGGTTTTATTCTAGCTGTTTCCGGCAGTTTTGAACAATTAGCAGTCATCGCTAGTAGTTCGATGTTAATTCTTTATTTAGGGGTCGCACTATCAGTAATGAAGCTGCGCAAATCTCAAAAAGATTACGCTGGCGGATTCAAAATTCCAGGAGGTTGGGCTATCCCCATTATAGCTATTGCTATAATTCTATATTTTTTATCAAGTCTTTCGGCACATGAAATGATTGGAACGGTTGTTTTCATCGGAATTTTAACCTTGGTATTTGGGCTTATTAAGTTTTTGAAAAAAAGAAAATAATGATAAAAATCTTTAGAAACGTCCTTAAAAACCTGACCAATAATAAAAAACCACAAAAGCATTGTCTCATAAAGAATTTTACTTAATTTTGCACCCACTTAATCCAACCTCTGGCGAAAACCGTGTATGTTGTTTTAAACAAGAACTATAGAAAGCAAAACAATGGAATCGTTAATTAAGTTTGTTCAGGACGAATTTGTAACTAAAAAAGAATTTCCGAAATTCGGTGCTGGTGATACAATCACTGTGTATTATGAAATTCGTGAAGGTGATAAAACAAGAACTCAGTTTTTTAGAGGGGTTGTTATCCAAATTAAAGGTACAGGTACTTCTCAAACATTCACCATTAGAAAAATGTCTGGTACAGTTGGTGTAGAGCGTATCTTCCCAATGAACTTACCTGCACTACAAAAAATTGAGATCAACAAAACAGGTAGCGTACGTAGAAAACGTATTTACTACTTTAGAGGTCTTACTGGTAAAAAAGCAAGAATTAGAGAAAAGCGTAGCTAATCTCTCTTTTTTCAGAAGAACTAAAAAGCGACCTATTTCAGGTCGTTTTTTTATAAACAAATGTTAACAACCCAAGTTTATAAACTGTTTATATTAAACTATTTATATTTATTGTTTAATTAAAAAAGCGTTTTATATTTACGGTATCAAAATGATGTAACAGTCATTGCGAAAACATAAAGTAACGTTCTTTATACATCTTTTTTTAATTGTTCGAAAAGCTAACAATCTCACGAAAGTTAGTTTTGAGATTAAAAAAAGTAGAGGCAAATTTTAGGTTTACAGTGTATTTATACATTTTAAAACCGCTCTAACAAATTTGTTCTCGACTGTTGAAATTGTGTCACAACTGCAAGGGTTTAATAAACTTGCTTCGCATTGTAAAAAATGAGTTGGCAACGACAGGTTTCACAAGGAGCCATATCAAGGTAGCAATACGATGATATGGCTTTTCTTGTATATAGATGTGAGACTTTAGATTTGAGACGCTACGCTTTTAGAGGTAAGACTAAATTAGGAGTTAACTTCAAATTATTTTCTTTTTATAATAAAGTCAGTCAAAGTATTATCTTAAAAAAAACGCCAACACTTCGAAGTCAAGCGTTTTACAATTTTTATGGTAGCTAATCTAAGTTATAATAGTTTCTTCAGAAAAAATCACCTATTATATTCTTCACTTTAATTTTAAGTATCTTTACAAAAAATTGAAATCACATAGCAGCTTATGAAGCTAAGAGCCGATAATCTTGTTAAGTCGTACAAAGGACGTAAAGTAGTAAAAGGAATTACCGTTGAAGTAAATCAAGGGGAAATTGTGGGTTTATTAGGCCCTAATGGTGCTGGAAAAACTACTTCGTTCTATATGATTGTGGGATTGATAAAGCCAAATGGCGGTCAAATTTTTCTAGAAGGAACCAATATCACCAAATTCCCTATGTACAAAAGGGCGCAAAACGGAATAGGCTATTTGGCACAAGAAGCTTCTGTTTTTAGAAAGCTAAGCATTGAAGATAATATTTTAAGTGTGTTGCAATTGACTAAACTCTCTAAAAAGGAGCAACTCATGAAAATGGAGTCACTTATTGAAGAGTTTGGATTAGGGCATATTCGAAAAAGCCGTGGCGATTTATTGAGTGGTGGTGAACGTCGTCGTACCGAAATTGCTCGTGCCTTAGCTACTGATCCTCATTTTATTTTACTGGACGAACCTTTTGCTGGGGTTGACCCTGTCGCCGTAGAAGACATCCAACGAATTGTAGCCCAACTGAAAAACAAAAATATCGGTATTCTTATTACCGATCACAACGTACAGGAAACCTTAGCCATTACTGACAGAACCTACCTAATGTTTGAAGGTAGTATTTTAAAACACGGCGAGCCGGAAGACCTTGCCAATGACGAAATGGTTCGTAAAGTATATTTAGGCCAAAACTTTGAACTTCGGAAGAAAAAGTTGTTTCAAGATTAATCATAAAAAGTGGCTTCCTAAAAAGTCAAAACCACCAACTTTGTCAGGTTGAGCGCAGTCGAAACCTTGATAGATTATCAATTAGTTAAAAACTTCGACTGCGCTCAGTTTGACAGCTCAAATTACTTTTTAATTTTTTAAAGACTTCATATCAATTACAAATCGGTATTTCACATCAGAGTTTACAACTCGTTCGTATGCATCGTTGATGTTTTGAATATCAATCATTTCTACATCGCAAGTAATGTTGTGCTCACCACAGAAATCTAACATTTCTTGGGTTTCTTTTATTCCGCCAATTACAGATCCTGCAACGCTTTTTCTACCTATAATCAAGCCTCCACCGTGAATTGGGTCTAACGGCTCAATGGCTCCAACCATCACCATAGTTGCATCTCTTTTTAACAAGGCTATATATGGATTGGTATCGTGCCCAACCGGTACGGTATTCAGTAGAAAATCGAACGAGTTGGCATGCTCTTCCATTTGTTTTTCATCTTTCGAAATCAAAACGGAATCAGCCCCTAAACTTTTGGCATCATCACTTTTAGACGGTGACGTAGTAATCATAACTACATGGGCTCCCATAGCGCTAGCAAATTTTACGCCCATATGGCCTAAACCACCTAAACCAATGACCCCTACTTTGTCACCTTTTTTCACATTCCAGTGTTGTAAAGGAGACCAAGTGGTTATTCCAGCACACAATAAAGGCGCGGTTGCTTTAATGTCGATATTTTCAGGAATGGATAGTACAAATTCTTTATCCACTATTATTTTTTCAGAATAACCTCCAAAGGTATGACCGCCCAAATGCTCGTCTTTACCATCATAAGTCATCACAGCTCCATTTTCGCAGTATTGTTCTAATCCTTCTTTACAAGAGTCACACGTTTGGCAAGAATCTACCATACACCCTACTCCTACTAAATCGCCTTCTTTAAAGTTTTTTACTTGATCGCCTACTTTTAATACGCGGCCTACAATTTCGTGTCCGGGAACAACGGGATATTTGGCTCCGCCCCAATCGTCATTTACTGTATGGATATCACTATGGCAAACGCCACAGTATAAAATATCGATTTCAACATCGGTCGGTTTTACATCTCGCCTTTCAATATCTAAAGGTTTTAGATTTTCTTTTTCAGCGTATGCTGCATATGCTTTTACTTCGCTCATAGTATTTTTCATTTGTTTTGAAATAAAATACTAAAACCCTTGTCAAAACACACCATTTTTGAAGTGTTTAACCTAAGTTTATCATATAGCAATTTTTAGATTTATAATAATATTTCCGAAGAAAGAAGGACGTAATTATTTATTGTTAGATAAAAGAGAGAGTATAATATAAATCCCAATAATAACAGGAATGGCTATAAATTTTAAAACCAATACAGCGAGTAAACAAATTGCAATAAAAACATAACGCAAGAGATTGCTTTTAACATCCCATGTTTTGAACTTGAGTGCAAACAACGGAATTTCTGCATTTAAAAGAACACAACTGAATAATGTTAGCCCTATTAAAACCCACGGATTCAAAATGACAGCTTCTACTCCTTCAAAATATTGAAAGTGCAGTATAAGCGGTAAACTTAAAATTAGCAAAGCATTTGCCGGGGTAGGAAGACCTATAAAACTGCTGGTCTGTCTAGTATCCACATTGAATTTTGCCAAACGATAGGCTGAAGCCACTGCAATGAGCAACCCGACAAAAGGAATATAGGCATGGAAACCACTGTTCCAACTATCTTCCGCAAAAATATCGGTGATAATCAAGCTGTGACCTAGGGTAGCTTCTGATAATAATTGAACCATTACAATTGCAGGTGCCAATCCGCTGGTTATCATATCGGCTAACGAATCTAATTCTAGCCCAACCTCACTTTGTGCGTTGAACACCCGCGCGGCAAGCCCATCAAAAAAGTCGAAGAAGATTCCGAAGAACACAAAAAACGAAGCGGTTATCAAATCGCCCGAAACGGCAAAAAGCACGGCAACACTTCCGCAAAGTAAGTTTAAGGAAGTGATGATGTTAGGTATCTGTTTTATCATATTAAGGGTGTCTGTTTGTAAAAATAGCAAAGTATTTTCGTCTAACCGAGTATAAATACAATATGTAGCTAAAATTATAGTTTACTATTGTGTAAAATAGTAGGATATTTGCCCAAAATTATAAGCTTGAAGAAGAATTTATTTTTACTCTTTTTAGTAATTACATTGGCAGCCCAATCACAAACCACGAGAAAATACTCGAATGAGTTTATGAATATTGGGGTGGATGCCGCCGCGTTTGGTATGGCCAATGCCGTTACAGCCTCTACAGCCGATGTCAATTCTGGCTATTGGAACCCGGCAGGTTTGGTTGCTTTAGAAGACAACCAACTTTCCTTAATGCACGCCTCCTACTTCGCCAATATTGCCAATTACGATTATGGTGCTTTTGCGATGCCATTGGACGACCGAAGTGTGGTGGCTTTATCGGTTATTCGTTTTGGAGTAGATGATATTTTAAACACGACGCAACTTATTGACGATCAAGGAAACATTGATTACAACCGTATTAGTCTATTTTCCACCGCAGATTATGGTGTTACCTTTTCATACGCCAGAGCGTTGCCGTTAGATGGCTTGAATGTTGGAGTGAATGCAAAAGTGATTAGAAGAATCATAGGTGACTTTGCTTCCTCTTGGGGATTTGGCTTTGATGCCGGACTTCAATTTAATACAGGAGATTGGAAGTTTGGTTTAATGGCGCGTGATATTACTACTACTTTTAATGCTTGGAGCATTGATGAGGACGAATTTGAAACCATACAAGGTGCTGTGGAAGGACAAAATCAGGAATTACCTGAAACTACTGAAATCACCATCCCCAAACTACAATTAGGAGTTTCTAGAAAGTTTGTGTTTCATTATGATTTTTCACTCCTAGCCGAAGTAGATTTTAATTTCCGATTTGCCCAAACCAATGATATTTTTTCAACGTCTTTTACAAGTATGACACCCGCTGCCGGACTTCAGTTTGGCTACATCGATTTGGTGTTTGTACGTGCAGGTGTGGGTAATTTCCAGAATATTCAACAATTGGACGGAAGTGATTCGGTAGGTTTTCAACCCAATATTGGCGTAGGTTTTAAGTACAAAGGTATTCAAGTAGATTATGCCTTGACCGATATTGGTGACCAAAGTGCCGCCCTTTACTCTAATGTCTTTTCATTGAAATTAGATTGGAGCGTTTTTAGATAGGTCTCGAGGTCTCGATACTATTTTACTTAACCTCTCGATCAATTAAAATCACTCGACCTGACTTGTTGATTTATATTCATCTTCTTATAATTTCTTGAAATATATAAAGAAAGCTTATTTTTGAAGTAGTCATTTAAAAATCTACTGTTCTGAACACAAAACTTTTCTTTTCCAAACCACTATATCTCTTTGCCATTGTACTATTCTTTTTTCTGAATACTACAGCAAAAGCACAATATACGTCTCTTTCAGAAAGTGCCGAAGTAAGTATTTTAACCATCGGTCCTGGCGATCAGTTGTATGATAAGTTTGGTCATAGTGCTTTTCGTGTAGAAGATAAAAGCAAGAATCTAGACATTGTATTTAATTATGGGGTGTATGATTTTAATACACCAAATTTCTACACCAAATTTGCAAGAGGAAAATTGTTATACCAATTAGGAGTAAGCTATTACCAGCCATTTTATAATAGCTACGTAGCACAAAATCGATGGGTAAAACAGCAAACCTTAAACCTAACCTATTCTGAAAAACAAGCTGTGTTTAATTTTCTTCAGAACAACGCCAAACCCGAAAACCGAAAGTACAAATACGACTTTTTCTATGACAATTGCGCTACGAAAATTCGTGATGTACTTAAAGAAGTGTTGGGTGATGACCTTCAATATAATGATGATTTTGTAGAAGAAGAACAAACTTTTAGAGAGTTGATTCAAAAAAACTTACATTGGAACACTTGGGGAAGCTTAGGGATAGACGTAGCCTTAGGCGCTGTAATCGATAAACAAGCGACCGCTTGGGAATATCAATTTCTGCCAGACTACATTTTTAAAGCTGCGGAAACAGCTGCCATTACACGAAACGGTGGTAATGAGAAATTAGTAGGCAACACCACTATCCTATTTAAAAATAATCCTACTGAAGAAAATCCTTTCTTTTTAACGAGTCCGTTATTTATTTTTGGAATACTGGGATTAGTAATTGTGTTTATCACCTTTAAAGACCGAAAAAACAACACCAGAAGTCGTTTCTTGGATGCGACTATTTTTTTCATTACCGGCTTAATTGGTGTGTTCTTATTGTTACTTTGGGTAGCAACAGACCATACGGCTACGGCCAATAATTATAATTTATTGTGGGCTTTTCCATTAAGCTTGTTACTAATAGCGATTATTGCGAAGCGGTTTCCTAAACAATGGGCACGAAAATATGTGTTCTTTTTAATCGTACTATTAGGGTTGTTAACTGTCCATTGGATAACGGGAGTGCAGGTTTTTGCAATAGCGCTAATTCCTTTATTGGTTGCTTTGGCTATTCGTTATATTTTTTTGGTCGGGTATTTGAAGCGACAATAAAACCGGGGGCTTCGATACATCCCGTGATGCGGGACACTCAACAACCTTACATTGGTCTTTTTAGCCGAATAGCTACTCACGGCGGTTGAGTGAATTCGGAAGACTGATAAGGATTACGAATTAGTATCGAAACCAATACTGGACACTGCGCACTAAACACGGTAGCTTCGATACACTTTTCGTTTTATATTATTTCGTTTATCATTTTAATACGGTAAAAATGAAAAGCACTCAGCAACCATCTAAACAACTACTCCCAACTACGTAACGGTGGTTGAGTAAATTCGAAAACCTCCAAAGTATTTTGAATTAGTATCGAAACCAATACTGAACACGGTAGCTTCGATACACTTTTCGTTTTATATTATTTCGTTTATCATTTTAATATGGTAAAAACGAAAAGCACTCAGCAACCATCTAAATAACTACTTCCAACAACGTAACGGTGGTTGAGTGAATTCGAAAGACTGACAAGGATTACGAATTTGTATCGAAACCACTACTGACTACTTGCCTACTGCCTACTGCATATTGCCTGAAGCCTACTGCCTACTGCCTAAAGCCTACTCCTTAAAGCCAACTAAATCACTGTCCTCTAAAAAAGATAATGGTACTTAGAGTTTTTAGCACAATTTTACTATCCAAAAAGAAACTTCGGCGTTTAATGTAATAGAGATCATATTGTAGTTTTTCCATGGCATCTTCTTGGGTCATACCGTATTTCGCATTTACTTGTGCCCAACCCGTAACACCAGGCTTTACTAGGTGTCTTATTTCGTAAAAGGGAATTTGTTCTGATAAACTTTCAACAAACATAGGGCGTTCTGGTCGAGGGCCAATCACGCTCATTTCCCCTTTAATAACGTTTATAAATTGGGGGATTTCGTCAATACGGGTTCGTCTTAAAAAGGTTCCGAAGTAGGTAATACGTGTATCCTTTTTCTTTGCATATTGAGCACCATCCTTTTCAGCGTCAATCACCATGCTTCGCAGTTTATATATTTTAAAATGTTTTCCATTTTTCCCAACCCGTTCTTGCTTGTAAAAAAGTGGCCCTTTATTTGCCAAGATATTTCCTACAATTATAAAAGGAGAAATCAATATTCCAAATAACAGTCCGATTATGGAAAGAATGAGATCCATCAATCGGTGAAAAAACAAGTATAATTTATTCTGGTTACTTCGGCTAAAGGGAAAATAACGATAAAAGTCTTCTGCGATATACTGTACGGGCACTTTACGGTTTAATTCTTCATAGACATGAGTGTATTCCCGAATAGGCATCCCTTTCTCTAACAGTCTAATGAGCTGGTTATTTAAAGGAATGGTCATTTCTTCAGACTTTGATAGCGCGACTACTATTTCAGAAATTGTATGTTTTTTTATGGCTTCCGAAAGTAATTCATTCTCAAATTCGATTAACTTTTCAGTTTGATAGGATTTATTTCCTGTATTAACATAACCGATTACTCGATAATTAGGATCTGATGTTTCCAACGATGTTACGATCGATTCAATTTCCTCTGAATTACCAATAAGCATAATATGTTTAAAAAATCTGGGGGCAGAAATAAAGGTTATATAAGCATAGCGCCATAGAAATAACGCGACGTTAATAGCCAAGAAAAAATAAACGATTTGCAATCGGTTTTCGGGTAGTGTAGGTGTATAGAAAGGGGTTAACAAATAAAATAAAACCGTTACGGAAGCAGTAAGAATTATGTTTTGAATTACGATTTCCAACTTACTGGCCTTTTGTAAGTCATACAGTTCAAAAATGGTAGCAAAAACAGTGAGATAGACAGCCAATACGATAGACCATACCCAATGTTGGGCGTTTATTTTAAAGTAATCAAAGTCAAACACCTCCCCTATAAGGTACAAAAGTGCCAAGACACTTACTATATCGAAAATGCGTAATAGGATTTTCCGTTCGGAAATTTCAAAATGAATACCTCCTTTTTGGGTCATTGGCTGGGGATTATAGTCGTAAAAGTAGAAAAAATTAGGAATTTAAGAGCATTATCCATTTTTGTTTTACTTTTTTAGCCTTAATCCAACACCTATTTTTCTTTTGGAGTGTTTAAAATATCAAATTGTATGGCCTGCAACAGCAATTGAAAACCTAAAATAATTAATAAAGTACTTATCATTATCGTCCCAACGGGCGTTAAAATATCCTTGCTCGCATAGTGGTACCAATTAATTCCTCCATAAATTATTCCAGCAAAGAACAATAAATGACCAAATACGATATACAATGTTCCTATATTAAAATCAAACACAAAGTAAGATTTCCATATTCGACTTATAAATTTTTTAAGCAGATTAATACTAAATAAAAAAGGCATTTGAAAAACTTTCATATTAGAAGTTTCTTCCCCATATATTGCTGGCATCGCAATTTCTTTAATGTTAGCTTTTTGATAATACAACTCAGCAATTAACGAAGTTTCAAAAAAGTAATTGTTAGCTACTTTATTAGAATCTATCAATTTTAAACTATTTTTTGAAATGGCAAAGAACCCATTATTAAAGTCGAAACAATTCCAATAGCCCGTTGCCACTTTACTTAAAAAAGAAAGGAAAAGATTACCAAAACGCCTTGACCAAGGCATATTTTTAAGTGCCCTAAAATCACGAAAGCGGTTTCCTTTTACAAAACTATATCCCTCTTGTTCTATAGGTTCAACCAACTGTGGAATATATGCCGTATCCATTTGATCATCCGCATCCAATTTTATAATAATTTTTATATCGGGTAGGGATTGGAGATGTAAAAATCCTTTCTTCGTCGCTCCACCGACTCCTAGGTTTTCACTTTCATTTAAAACGGTTACTGTATTTTTAAATTGGTGTAGCCTTTCTGGAAGTACTTCAGGGCTTTTATCATCTACTATAACAATAGTATTACTATGCTGTAAAGCTTTTTGTACTACAGCTTCAATATGCTTGCTGGCATTAAAATAGGGTATTACAATACCTATTTGTTGTTTGTTGAGACCCATACTTCTTTTTGGAAAATTAAATCATTTAAAACTGCAATTAGCTACTAAATGAAGTAAATTTAAAAATCTTTACTTCTGTAGCGTTGAAATCCAGTGTTTTTTTACTTCTTTCCAATCAAATTTTTCTACCGAATTTCTTGCTTTAATAGTCATGGCAGTTGTTTTATCGGGATTTTGAAGTATCTGCTTAATGGCTGCAACAAAATTTTCTATTGAATTAGGAGGCACAAGTATTCCTGTGTCATTTTGCGTCAATAAATAAGGTATACCCCCTACATTTGTTGAAATAACTGGCAATCCAAGCGCCATAGCCTCAATTACACTAACAGGTGTGTTATCTACGTGTGTTGTATTAATAAAAATATCATACCCTTTCGATTGCTGTAACCATTCTTCCTTAACAAGTCCCCCAGTAAATGTAACGGGTAAGTTCTTTTGTATTGCGTATGCTTTGCATTGAGCCATAGAACCATCTTTATCGGGTCCTATCATACACAGTTCCGCTTCCGTATAACCATCTTTTATTAAATGTTCGAGTACGCGCAAAGCAAGCATGGGATTATACAGTTCGGCAAAGGAGCGTACCCATAAGAGTTTGGGCTTTGGGTGTTCCCGGAGTGAAAAAGGATATTTTTCAATCTGTATTGTATTAGGGATATGGGTAAGATTACTATACCCTTCTTCTTTAAAAGCCGCTAGCAAATAATGGGACGGTGCCACATTGGTGGTTGCGTTACCAAATAGTTTTCTGCTTTGTTTTTTACTTTTTTGGAGTCGAGTTGGTAGATTGCCACCATGTAAAATAGGTATATACGCAATAGTAAACCAACGGCATACGGTAGCCACCCAAACAGCATACTGAAAGTTTAAGGTACTATAGGTATCGATTAAAACCAAGTCAGCCCATTTTCTGTATTTCCATACACTATATAGCATATGGATCATTCTAAGCGGTTTATTGACCACAGCAGACGCACTAGTAACAGTAAAACCTTCTTCTTGCAGTTTACGGCTTAGACTTTCAATAGTACTAAGAGTACTTCCTTTTGCAGCCAGTTTATTCCCTATGTACAATAGGTTTCTTTTTCTTTTCATAGGTAATGTTTAATAATGCCAAGCCATATATAAATGCGGGAGCTGCGATACGCATTGAAGAGTGGTTGATCGTTAAAAACCAAAAGGCTAAGAAAGCAAATAAATAGGGATTACTTTGATTAGCAAACCAAAATAGTACGGGAGTAATCAATAGTATTATAATAGCTAAAAAACCAAAAACTCCATGTTCAGAAAGCAAGCGACTTAATTCATTATGTGTAGCTGACAAAACTCCTGTTTTATTTTGACGGTATTCTTTTACTTTACCCACTCCTATTCCTGTTATAGGATATTCATAAAAGGCTTCTAATTCGGATGCTATCAATTTGCTTCTACCTGTTGTTATATCTTCTTTAAGTTCTCCAGCAGCGTTTTCATTTGAATATCTTTTATCAATTAGTCCTAATGTCGTTATAGAGGAAACAACCCAAATTCCAAAAATCACACATGCTGTTACACCTACCTTTACTGCTATATTTCTTTTAGACTCCGTTTTATTAAAAAAATAAAGAAAGATTAAAAAAACAAGTGCACATATTGCAGCTGTGATAATTCCTCCTCTTGAAAAAGTAACAATACCTCTATAGCTTACTAAAGCCAATAAGAGTAAGTCTATGATATTAATAAAGGCTTTATTTATAGTTAATAATCGAGCAAAAAGAATAAACATCCCCAAGCCTAAAACGGTAGCGACTTGATTAGGACCATAGCCACCAGAAGCCGCAAAATTGGAAGCGGTGCCTTCTAAAGCATCTCGAATACTTGGGGTATAAAAATATAAATATATAGTTATACTAATAATTGGCAATATTAATACATGTAAAATAGACGCGAATCGTTCTTTAGGTATTTTCCGGTTATAACAATATAATGCTGAAATCCCCAAACATACAGGGCCGCTTAAATTAAATCCAATGGCATTTCCTACATCAGTATTATAATTTAAATTGATTGCTGAGAATAAAACACCCGGTATTAATAAAAATAAATAAAACACATAAGGCCATGAGGTTCGTGTAAACCCCCTGTAAAACATGCCGAGCACTAAAAACCCAATAACTGCATATTTTGCGAACTCATATGTGAATGCACCGCCTGTCATTCTAGAAAGAACTTCAAACCCTGTAACATAAGCAGCACCAAATAACACCTCATCATTTTTATTTCCGTTCTTGATAATTCGATATAAAAAGAAGCAAATTGCCCCCAGTAAAATGAATTTTGATGTTGCCCCGGAGACGTAAATAGTATAGCCTATCACTATATGCAATAGCAATAAATGAAAATAGGTGTATTTTTTATTTAATTTTATAGTAACTGTAATTATGGGTTTTTAAAAATATCTTTTTCTATTCTTTCTAAATAATGAGTATATGTAAAACGCTCAGCGAGTTTATAGTTTAAATTAATGATGTTTTTAAATTTTTCTTCTGAAACAGAAAAGCTTTTTTGCAACGCCTTTTTAGTTTCTACTTCATTAACTGGGGTTATTAAAAAACCCGTCTTATCGGTCTCAATGTATTGGCCAATACAAGATATATCTGAAACTATAGGTATGCACCCAAAATTCATGGCCTCCCCAATAACCTTAGGAAACCCTTCACTTTTAGAGGGTAATACAATAAAGTGACATTTTTTATAAACTTCATGAACTTGCTTTTTAGACAAAGAACCATGCAACTTTATTTTATGGTTTAACCCTGACACTTTGGAGGATACCACGTGCTCCAGGTTACCATCCCCAACTATATGTAGTTCACCAAACTCTTCGTTTATTATTGTCTTAAGGGCTTCTAACAATAAAAGTATTCCTTTATTTTGGTTTAATCCCCCTACAAAACAATACTTCTTTTGCTTAGTATATAATTTACCTTGTACTGTTACCTCCCCCTCTTTTCTGTGACTTTCAGTTAAGCAAGGATTTTCGAATGCCAGTACCTTTTCAGACTGATTATCCCATGTACCATTAACAGTAATTAGAGTATTTTTATTCAATTTTTTTAACAAATCTCGTTGTAATCTATAAAAATAAGGCGCTTTTCCTACCCAGTTGCCGGCATATTTAAACCAAAAACGTTTTTTAGGATATTTTTTAGAAAGATGCATTGCTATAAATGCAGGGTTTGACGGGGCACGGCAATGTATATACGTATGCTTTTTTATTTCAGAATTAATTATTTTCCACATGGAAGGATACTGTTTTATAATTGAAACTTTGTCCCTAAGTGTTGTACCCCCAACATGCTGTAAAGGTATAACCTTAACCCTTTCTGAAGATATTAGAAGAGAAGATTTATTATAAGCTTGTGCTTGACGATTAAAACCAATCCAAGTTATTTCTTTAAACAAATGTAACATGGCATCTATCTCCTTAACAACTGGGCCAAAGCCATAAGCCTTTCCATCTCTTTTTAAAACTGTCGTGTCTGATATTACTAAGAGTGTAGTATATTTTGGTAAATCTCCATACATGTGGATATATATTTTTTTTCTGAAAAACTGGTGCTGTAAAGTAACCTTATTTCTTTTTTTAGCCGTTCAAAATAGCTTTTATTCTGTAAAACGCTCTCTATTTTTTCAGACCACTTCTCGGCATGAAAGGTATCCATAATCAAGTCATATTTATGCTCCTTTAATTTCTTTGCAACAGACCCGGTATTAAACATGATAAATGGAATATGCTGAGACATATATTCAATAGCAACAAGAGGTCCTGTTTCGGATGCAGCACAATGAACAGCCATTTTATAATTTATTAATAAAGCCGTAATATTCGTTTCATTTTCAATTATATTAATCTGGTTTGAAAGCCCTAAGTTCCTAACTTGTTCTACTATTTTTTCATAATACTCGCGATCAACAATTGCTCCGTAAAGATCCATTGAAACATTCACGGGCAACTTTTCAAGAATTGACATTAAAAACTCGTAATTTTTTTGTTCTCTAAAATTACCAACAACTATAATTTCACTTTTAGTATTAATTTTTTTTACACTTTTTTTCTCTCTAACAATATTCTCTAATAAATAAATGGAATTATTTAGCCTTTTCTTTTCGGCCCAAGCAACCAATTTATCGCTAACTCCTATATAAGCATTGCAATTTTTAATACATTTTTTTAAATAATAGGAAATCGTTTTGTCCATTTCAATGTTTCCGTAGTGATCGTGAAAAACAACTTTATACTTTCGTAAAAAGGTAGGAATAAAAAAAGTTAGTCCAACATACCTTAAAACATGGCGAGAATGAACATGAATTACCGAATAGGTATTTAAAAGAAAGAATAGCTTTAGCAACAGAAAAGGGTTGTACTTATTTTTTCTATTAAGATAGGTTACGTGTATATTATTTTTTTTAAGCTCTTTATCAAGTTGTGCAGGTTGTAAAAGGTTTAAAAAATCAATATCAACATCTTCATTTTTAAGCAAAATTGATAGGTCTATCGCAACCCGCTCTGCACCCCCCGCCTGTAATTGATCTATGACCTGTAGTACTTTCACGAATCCAGCTTTTTAATTATACTTCCTTCTTTTATTTTTTTTGAAGCTAGACTCCACGATCTAATTACTTGTATTAATATTACAGGAAACAATACAATCGATATAAAACTACCCAGTACCATCATGGATTTATTTTTTTTGAATCGGTACGGCATAATTGACGGTGGAACGGTTTTTAATAAAGCAAATAGACTTCTTTTTTTTCCAAAATACCTACGTAAAAAGTAGAGCACACTGGGAACTGGTCGAGGAGCAAATATATTTTTAGGCCGAAACGCATCCCAACTTCCCATTTGTCGTAATCCCCCCGTTGCCACTTTTAAATGCAACCGATCTGCATATGGGTTAGAAATATTTAAATACCCTTCTAAATAGGCCCGTAGCCCAAACTCTCCATCGCCCATGCGCTGTTTTTCAAATTGTCGATCAAATAGTCCTAGTTTTCTAAATACTTCTCTTTTTATTAAAACATTACCAGTATCCAACTGGCTAGAGATCTTAAAAAAAGAATAATGCAGTGGAACCTCTGCTCCAATGGTAGAAATAGAAACTCCTGATGAAATATCCGCATCAAAAAAAGAAAGGCATTTCAAATGATTGGAAATCCAGTATTTATTTATTCGACTATCATCATCAAATAATAGCAGAAAATCGCTTTTTGCCTTTTCAATGGCAGTATTTCGTGCCAACCAAAGGGCTTTTTCTTTTTGATGAATAACATGTAATTGTAACGAAAACTGATCATAAAATGTTTCTTCAAAGGGTTCAGATTGGTCTACTACTATCAATTCAAAGTTTTTATAATCTTGCTTTTCCAAATCTTTTAGAACATCTTTTAAATATTTATAACGATTTAAAGTAGGGATTATAACACTGACTAAAGGCTTATCTATTATAAACCCATCATTGAAGTTTTTCCACTCAGAATATGTAATAGGTTCCTTTAAATAGTTACTTCTAACAGCTATTCTGCTTTTCCACCAAGCTGAGATTTCATGAAAAGGGTTTTTAAAAGTTAATAATCTGATTAATAGAACATAGAATGACCAAATAACATTAAAATAAGTACGCACAAAAGTATATTCATCTTGTATTGGTAATTTTTTAAAGTTTGTATATTTTTCGGTATCTCCTAAATATCCTTTATGAAGTGCTTGCCAAGATATATCGTATTGCCGTGCTAGCTCAGATTTATAATTTTTATTAATTTTTATCTGTAATTTTACAGATTCGGGCAGTTTATCAGGAATTGGAAAAGCATACTTTCCCTTTTTGTTAGGGAGTACAAAAGTATAGGTTGGTTGTAAATAAAATAAAAAAGAAAATGGCATTTATGAAAATTTTGCTTTTAAATAGTCCCTATGATTGTCTATTAGTTCTTCAAGGTCATATAGATTATTAAACATTCTTTTAGAATTATCCGAATAATCTTTCCAATTATCCAAAACAATTGCAATTGCCTTGGTAAGTGAGTTTATATCATCTAGAGAAAAAAAGAATCCGTTTTCTCCTTCTTTAATTATATCTAATGCCCCTGCAGATTTTGTAGCAATTACAGGGGTTCCCTCTCGCATTGATTCTATGTTTACAAAACCAAATGCTTCATTTAGACTTGAAGAAATATGAATAAGTGATTTTGAAAAATATTGAGCCATTTTAACATAGGCTACTTTCCCTAAAAATTTAACATTTTTATCTAAATCTAATTCAGAAACCTGTTTTAGTAATCGATCTTTTTCCAACCCAGAGCCTATAATCAATAATTTTAAATCAGGATATTCCTCAATTGTTTTTGCAAATTGTCTCAGTAAATAAAAATGCCCTTTAATTTTTATAAGGTTTCCCACTATAATTATTTGATTTTTTCTTTTCTCTTTTCCTTGGTACGGAATTGAGGTATTTTGAATAAGGTTTGGCAATGTGATAAAATTCTTTTTTAGTCCATAATAGTTCTTAATATCTTTCTCAACACCCGAAGAGTTTACAACTAATAAAGTTGCCTTTTTATAAACTATAGATTTTCTTTTTTTAAAAAAATTATATTTGAGTAAACTTAATCTCGTTGATTTTCTATTAAAAAGTTCACTTACAGATAAAATATAATTAACCCTATTATTTATACCAGCTAGATATCCACAAACATTCATGATATTTACAGAACCAAATGAAGATATTAAAACCTCTGGTTTAAATTTTTTAATTAATGCTCTCAAAAAAATAAAATCTTTGTAATTAGTAGGTCTTTTGCTAGGCCATTTTTTATACAAGATAGCATTATGTTCAGGAAGAATTTTTGGACTTCCATCCATAATTATTACAACTCGATAGCCATCTCTCGTAAAAGAATTGCCCAATGCATGAAAATAATCAGGTCTAGCTTTTCCTGGAGGCGAAGTCGATATAAAAACAGTTTTCATGAACTTAGAAAGTTTAATTCTATGATAAAGGGGCTAAACAATACCAAGGAATAAAGGCCCTTAACAATAAATCGTTTTTAATTTTAGTTATAATTTGGCTATTTTCATTTGGTACACAAAACCAATTAGAAGCATTTTTTAAGTCTAAATCCTTCGGAGAAACCTTTTGTATTGAATATCTTTTTATAATAAAACAAGTGTAATCTATTTCTTGAAAATATCTATGTATATTTTTAGATTCAGAATTTGCATATTTTTTTAATAATTTCGGGCTTACTTCAATTATAATTGCTGGTCTAAATTTTTGTATAGTTTTTTTAGCCCCTTCTAGCACAAAAGGTTCATGCCCCTCTGTATCTATAGATACAATACAAGGGTTGCTAAAAACATGTGTTAAACGATCTAATGGGATTGAGTCAATTATTATAGTTTTTTGCTTAGTACCTATTATTTGATGATCTACTATTTTTCCTGTGCCAGATGTATTCTCTGGGGGGATTTGAAAATTAATCTTGGCTGTTTTGTTAGATATGGCATTTGAATAAACCAATAAGTTATTAGTATTTTGTGCTAGACTCTCTAAAGCTATCAAATTTTTCGGCAAGGGTTCAAAAGCATGAACATTTCCTTTTCCTGCAATTAAATCGCAAAAAGAAATGGTTTCTGTACCGACATTAGCACCAATTTCTATTATATCCCCTTTATATTTTTTAATGTACCGATGAGCTATTATAGTGTTTCTCCAATCAAAAAAACCATGTATTGCAAACCTATATGAATGATCATCAGCAGTATTACCACGAAATATACTTCCTGTAATCGCCTTTTTTGAAAAATCAATTTTTAAACTTTGTGCTTTACTCATTGGAAAAATAATATTTCTAATACTTTGCGATACTATCGGAGGAAACAAGCTACAGATAAAGGCATATATTTTTATTTGTTTCATTTAATTAAATTCAACTAGAAAATAGTAGTTAATATGTAAAGCAAAATAACACATATATCACTAGTATCTGTATTCTTTAGAAAAAAAAGTATCTATAAATTGTTGTGTAAAAAGCTTAGCACCTTCTGGATTTAAATGGGTATGATCACTAAAATATCTTTTTTTTTGAATTGTTTTTGATAAATTAGAATAATTAGGAACATTTGATTCCAAAACTGAAAAATCTTCTGCGGGTCTATATACAGGGGCTGTAAAAAAATAAAGTGCTACTTGTTTCTTTTTTGCTAAAGAAATAATTTCATCAATATGCTTATTTGTTTTTTGCTCCAACGTATAGGGATAGGGTGTGTCTTCTTGTAAAGTCCCCCATCTGTTTTTAAATCCATTATCAGTTAGAAAATCAGGGGTTTTCCCTAAAGCGCTCAAGGTAACATTCCGAAAGCCTAAACTTCCATCGAATATTAAATATCGATACATTGGGATTTGTTTATATGTTTTATACGTATTACCATACGATTTAAAGTGTTCAAATATATCTTTTTCCTTTATATAGGGTAGCCAAACCAATTGCCCAATACTATCGGGGGCGGCCATGTAATATGTGTAATCTACCTGTACAAAAATACGTTTTGCGAAGGTATGCTCAAAAAACTCCTTCACGGCCAGCTGTACTTCAAATGGACCGGATGCGTTCATTCCTAAATTAACTCCTTTTTGTTGGGTTTGTTGTGCTATTACAGTAGGATTAACAGTATATTTAGCCCGTGAAGACCCAAAAATAGCATAGTTTAAGGTGTCGGGTTGCATATCGCGTATCCACATCACTTTATTTCTATACGATCCTGAATTATAAACATGAGTATAGGTAGCATCCAAAATAAACATCAGTAGCGTTGTAGCTAACAAAAGAAGTACACTATATGTTATAAATTGCTTCATTAAAATTGAAAATAGATAAAATCCTGTAAGGTCGAAAAACTACCAAATACTAGTATCATAATCACTATTCCTATTGTTTTTATATACTCATACCGTGGAGAACACAATGGAAATTCCTGTTTTCTGCAAAACCACTCTATACTTATCAATATGATCAATAATGGAAGCATTTCAACCGTATATCGCCCTATGTTCAGTAATTCAAAATGGAAATCAAAATTGAATATTCCTTTAAGATATCCCAATGCTTGAGAAAGCGTTTCCGACCTAAAAAAGACCCACCCCACCAAAACTACCATAAAAGTGGACAACATTTGCACTCCTTCTTTCAAACTTGGCAATACAGTATGTTGCGCCACGGTGTCTTTGTGTACGCTATACTTTTTATAAAACACTAATGGTATAAAAAACAATGCATTTAAGACGCCCCAAACTATAAAATTCCAGTTGGCCCCATGCCAGAGCCCCCCAATACTGAAAACCACAAATAGATTTACCATGTGCTGTGCTTTGGACCCCCGGCTCCCGCCTAACGGAATGTATATATAATCACGAAACCAGGTAGATAATGAAATATGCCACCGTCGCCAAAACTCAGCTATATCCCTTGAAAAATAAGGATACCTAAAATTAGGTAACAACTTAATATTAAATAATCGAGCCGTACCAATGGCTATATCACTATAGCCTGAAAAATCGCCGTATATTTGGAACGCAAAATAGACAACCCCTAGAATAAGTGTGCTGGAAGAAGCTGTTTCGTAAGTAGCGAAAATTTCATTTGCATATTGTGCGCACGAATCGGCTATTACTATTTTTTTAAAGAGCCCCCATATTACTTGTTTTATCCCCGTGACAGCATTATTGGCATTAAACCTTCTTTTTTCTGAAAACTGTGGCAATAACTGTGTAGCCCGTTCAATAGGTCCTGCTACCAGCTGCGGAAAAAAGGAAACAAACGTAGCAAAGCTTACAAAATCGCTCGTAGGCTTTAGCTTTTTTCGATATATATCAATGGTATAACTAAGTGTTTGAAATGTATAGAACGAAATTCCTACCGGGAGAATAATATTTAACGTATTTGGTTGAATACTGCCACCAAAAAAAGTAAAGGCAGTGGTAAAGTTTTCAATAAAAAAATTATAATATTTAAAGAAGCCCAATAACCCTAGATTAACAGCCAGACTAATAAACAAAAGAAGTTTGCGATGGTTTGCCCGGTTTGTTTTTTTTAACTGTAGCCCTACGGTATAATCTACAACCGTACTAATTAACAATAGGGATAAAAACCGCCAATCCCACCAACCATAAAACACATAACTCGCTACTAAGATTAAAAGATTTTGATGCCTCTTGCTTTTCCTACATAACCCCCAGTACAGTATAAATACTAACGGTAAAAAAATAGCGAAATCAAGGGAATTAAATAACACTTATACTCTTTTATTTGGTTGTAAGGTAGTGTTGAAGAAAAGTTTTAAAAAACCCTCCCAACGTCAAATAATCTTTCCATAGGTTTCTATTGGCTTGCTGTAAAGCTATAAAATCCGTTTCGGATAATGCTTGATGAAACTCGGTTACTTTTTGGGCTACCTGATGACGTTCCCGGTACTCCACCCAAACCACATGTTCTTTCCACGGAATTACTTCATCTAAAGGCAATGAGCAATCGGTATTGATAAACACAGGGATGCGTCCCAAGGCTAAGGTTTCATAAAAACGAACAGAAAAATTACCCGCCCCTCGTACGCATACTATATAGTCTGATTGGTTGATGTTGTTATAAAACTCTAAGGTAGTTTTGTGTTTATCCTTATTACGTTTTACTCCCGCCCTATATTTTTTCCGAAGGATAAAGCTGGTTTTTACCATTGCAGATTGCTGCAACTTCTTTAAAACGGAAGCCCTTAAAAAGGAAGTCGATATGATATTTTGCGGTTCCTCTTTTGAATGCCCAACTCTGGTTTTTAAATTACGCCCTGCTGTTGTAACCAGTTCTTTGATGGCATTTAACCGGGAACCATTCGCTTGCCCACAAAAACCTATTAAGGGTTGGTTTTGGTATGAACGTTCAAAAATTCTATCGGAATCAAAATATTTTTGTAAAGGATCTGTAATAAAAGGGGGAAGCGTATGTTCATGTGCTGAAAACTGAGAGCGATAGCCTCCTAAGCGAAAAAAAATAAGGTTTTTAAAACGAGGTGTTTTTATCCCAAAATCCCCTGCATTATATGCTAAAACTTTTTTCTGTGATGTATCGCATTGTTTTACAAAGTCAATTGCCTTTTGCTCCGTAGCAGTTTTTACATAATAATTCCACGCCATAGGTAATATAGCTGCGTCGGCTTTTTCCAATGTATCTGTAAATTCAAAATCTTGTTTTGAAACCCCATATACAGCTATTCTTTGCTGATCAGTAAAGTTATCCCCTTTTATAAACGGTTTTAACAAAGGGAAAAGAAGTCCTCGTTGAGCATTGTCGTAATGCGATTTTGGATAATAGAGTTTCATTGGAGTAAATATACAGTTTCCTTAAATTAAAAAAAGTGATTGTTAAATTGTTCTCGATACTTTTCTACATCGCTACGCGCTGTAAAAAAACTCGAACTGACACCCGAATGCCAACTGTCAGGTCGAGTGAATTTGAAGGCGCGGCAGCAGTGTTCAAATTTGTATCGAGACCACATTATGAATAAAAATCAATAAATTCCTGTTGTTGGTTCTCAATAGTAAACTCCTGTTTCACCCGTTCTACAGCTTGCCGGCTTATTTTCTTTTTTTCTTCTTTTTTTAAAGATAGCACCTCAATAATTTTAGTAGATAAAGCATCAGCGGAAATGGCTTCTACTAAAAAACCTGTTTGACCATTTTTTATATTTTCCAGTAATCCTCCGGTTGCAAATGCAATGGGAATAGTGCCACACGCCTGAGCTTCTAATACGGCATTGCAAAACCCCTCCGTCAAACTGGTCTGTACATATACATCTGAATGGGCTATTGCCTTTACGGCTTCTTGATGGGGTTGTTTTCCGGTAAAATGAACCCTATTTTCTAACCCTAATTGATACCGATGGTATAGATACCGTTCCGTATCTTGTTTAGTCCCTTCACCAATCACTTCCCACGTAAAATTCACTTCTTTTTCTCGCAATAAGGCAGCCGTTTCCAATAGTCCGTCAATCCCTTTAATATAATGCAGCCTAGCCACAGTTATAATTTTTATTGGGTTGTTGTTTTTTGAAACTTTTTTGTTAGGTATATGTCGCAAGGCTACAGCTGGATTAATAATTTTAAATGGGGTTTCTTTAGGTAACCCTAAGACATAAGCCTTTTCGAGTAAAAATATTGAAATACTATGTACTTTATCTATTTGCTTCCATACGTCACCATATACATTCGGATATTTTATCGGATATACATTGACATCAAAACCTCTAAAACTTACTGCCATCTTGGCTCCTATTGCTTCGGCAACAGTCTCACTACCCAACGCCTGAGTAGCAAACCCAAAGTGCAACCAATCTAGTTTTGCTTTTAGCAAATGTGCATTTAGGTATATTTTTTTTACAAGCCGTAGGAAGCCGGTTCCCTCTTTTCGCTCTAATTTACTATAGTGTAGTAACATTTTAAAAAAAGGTACGAGCAACAGGAACTCTTTTATAAAGTAAACACCCTGTAATAAAGGGTTTGAAGTTACCTTTGCTGCAATAATTACGGGACAAAGGTCAAAACCATCATTTTTATTCTGACAATATAAGCGTACATGGACCCCTTGCTCTTGTAATCCTTTAATTTTTGATCTAAAAAAGGTTTCGGAATATCTTGGGGTATTGGGTATAACAATGCCTACTTTCATTTTAATCAATTATGGTCTTATAAATATTCTCATAAGAATTTACTTCATTTATTAAAGTATAATTTCTATGAATAGTCTGAATACCTTGGTTTATTATCATATTTTTTTTAACATTCTCTAACTGATAAATTTTTAAAATCTTTTCAATAAGTTCTTCTGGATTTTTTAATGAAAAAATATATTTTGAATCCAATAAATGACGGCTTCCCCCACCCGAATCTGAGCTTAAGACAGGAACGCCTGAAGCCATAGCTTCTAAAATAGAAACTGGCAGACCTTCATTAATGGAAGGCAGAACAAACAAATCTAATGTATTTAAAATCTTTGAAATTTTATTATTTTCGATAAATCCATGAAACTGGACACGACTCTCTAGCTCATACTCTTGTATATATTTATTTAACATGTGCCTATATTCTTTTTCTTCATTACCATATAAATGCAACACAACATTTTTAGGAAGGGATTTTATTATCTTGATTAAGAATAACTGATTTTTATTTGAGTTTATATTTCCTATACAACCTAAATTAAAAGTGTCACGAGACTTACTTGGAAAAGGTTTAAAAACAGTTGTATCTATACCGTGAGGTATAAACGAAGTTTTATTGTGAAATAATAGAGAACTAAAAAAACGCTTTTTCATTTCTGGGTTATTGTATATAATATGGTTTGACAGAATACTTTTTAGCATCCATCTTTTAGACCAAGCGTTATTTTTTTTTGTATACAGATATTTGACTCCTGCAAAGCGACAAGCCAATGGTTCTCTATAATTAGATTTATAATCCCATGAATGAACCATATCGATAGCATGTGCTTTCAACTTCTTACGGAACCGTCGTATATCTTGTTTTAAATGATTAGAGAATTGAAATGTAAGCCGACGGTCAATGGGAATTTCTTCTGGTATCAATTCAGGGTAGCTTTCAACACAAACATATGGATCAAATTTTGTTTTATCTAATCTATTAAATAAGGACAATAATACGTATTGGCTCCCAGCTGTTTTAAAGTTTGGTATCGTATATAAAACCTTGATACGTTTATCCATTTCTTTGGTTTTTATTCCACATCGCCAAAGTAAGCAACATACTAACTGAATGTGAATACTGTACCGCATCCCGTGTTTTAAAAGCATTATAAAATCTTGCCACTAAGGGTTTTGAGATAAAAGCGTTAAATTGTGAATTAAAAATATGATCCTGCAACTGCTCATCGTTTTCCATCCCTAAAAATTGCAGTTCCCAGTTGCGTTGTATATATGGGTTTCCCAATTTGCTTTTTACCGTTCTTTTCAATTTATTACTTATTCTATACGGTAAATTGTTTGGTGCTTTATTTTTTTCAAAGTTATACAAATTAAACGGCCGTTGCGCTTGCCAAGTTATAGCTGCCAATTCCGGGTTTTGCTGCTTAATATAGGCTATTTGCAACCTTCGGTCTGCCAGGTATGCTTCAGGAACCGAACAGATAAATTGACACATACGATCATCGTAATAGGGCAACGTTATAGGATGCGCAGCCTCGAACACCGAAAGATTTACCGACGTCCACCGAGGTGCCCAATACAAGCTTTTAAAAGCACGGACTTTCGCGCTGGGGTTTTCTATATCAATTTTTTGGAGTAACGTACCGATTCTTTTCGTTAGGTAGTTCTCAAAATTACCTTCCAACCCCCATTCCTTCCAAAGTGCCGTGGCGAACTCCATCCCTCCTTTTTTTATTATTTTTTTTAGCATCAATTCAGGAAGTTCTTTTTCACTTGTTCCTTCAGGGGCTCCTCGATCAAACAAAACATCACCCCAATGCCCTAAAGAGAACACTCCTTTCATTTTTTTTAATTCATCCAAAATTGCCATTTGGCGAGGATGCGTAAAATCGGAATAACACTTATTTAAAGTGGCCAGTTCCTCAATATTAGACCACAAGTAACCAGGTTTAATCGTAAAATCCTTAAAATCAAATCCGCTTGCAACAGCTATCTGTTTTGCTATCTTACTCTCAGGATATCCCCCTTTAAAGGAATAGCTATAAGAGGTTACTGGATTATTCATTTTTGATAGGGCCACTGCTTGTGTCCTACTATCTAAACCACCCGAAAGTGGTAATATAACAGGTTTATCCTTTGCTTGCTCTGTAACAATCTGTTCAAAAAGAGAAGTAAACTCCTGTAACGCTGTCTCAAAAGAAATATTCTTAGGACTATAATGCCATTTAAAATAGGGGGTACTTTCTACCAAATAGTTATCCGCATCAAATATATGTTTTGAAGCGGAAGGTAGCACCTTTTTGTTTTTCCAATAGGTATCGGTATCTAAAAAGAATCCAGTAGCTGCAAAAATACAGATGGCTTTTTTGTCCAATTCCTTAGGCGCATCCGTGTTGACGAATTGCTGACGAGTAGGAAGTATGGGTGTTTTAACAGTGTGCATAGCGATTTCGAAGATAGGAAAAATTGATCATTTGACAATCATTTGTAAAACATGTCATTCTGAACGTAGCACAGCCCCTCTGTCATTCTGAACGCAGCACAGCGGAGTGAAGAATCTCTCAGGCCAAAAGTAGATTCCTCAGTCGTGCCTCCTTCGAAATGACAGGTTGCCTTTGTCATTCTGAACGCAGCGCAGTGGAGTGAAGAATCTTTTGTACTTAGGTTATTGCAGTGGAGAAGAGGAAAAGAGATTCCTCAGTCGTGCCTTCTTCGGAATGACATGATGCTTTGTCATTCTGAACGTAGCGCAGCGGAGTGAAGAATCTTTGTGCTATAAATTAATTATCTTAACAAGATGAAAACTAAAGGCTCTCATAACTACTTTGTTTACATGCTAACTAATAAAAATAAAACTGTTCTCTATACAGGTGTAACAAACAATTTAAAGCAACGCTTATATCATCATAAAAATCCACTTCCATTTTCAAAGAGCTTTACAGCAAAATACAAATGCTTTTACTTAATCTATTTTGAACAGTTTTATGAAATTGATACTGCTATTAAAAGAGAAAAACAAATCAAGGGGTATCGAAGAGAGAAAAAGGAAGCTTTAATTTCAGGGTTTAATGCGAATTGGGAGTTCTTAAATGATACGGTGTAAAGATTCCTCGTCGTGCCTCCTTCGGAATGACAAGGGGCGTGGCCTTCTTCGGAATGACACGGGATTGTCATTCTGAACGCAGTGCAACGAAGCCAACTGTCATTCTGAACGCAGCGTAGCGAAGTGAAGAATCTTTTGAGTTAAATCATTGCAATTCGGGGAGGGATAGATTCCTCAGTCGTGCCTCCTTCGGAATGACAAGGGATTGTCATTTTGAACGCAGTGCAACGGAGTGAAGAATCTCTTCTCCCACTTTCAAGCTATTTCATAATTTAATACTCTAACAATCTACAAATAGATTCCTCAGTCGTAACCTCCTTCGGAATGACATGTTGCCTTGTCATTCTGAACGCAGCAAAGCGGAGTGAAGAATCTTTTGTACTTAGGTTATTGCAATGGAGAAAAGGAAAAGAGATTCCTCAGTCGTGCCTCCTTCGGAATGACAAAGGCTCTGTCATCCTGAACGTAGCGCAACGGAGTGAAGAATCTCATCCTTCCAGATTCATAGGTTTCGTCGCTCTTTCCACCACCATGCTATAGAACCCTACCATGTCTTTAATCATCTGCGCTTCATTGTGTTGTTTTTCTATTTTTTTACGAGCTGCTCTTCTAACTGATTCAATTTCATTCTCAGACAAGTTGGTAAAATTTAGAATTCCTTCGGCCATCGCTGTAGGATTTCGTATAGGAATCATCCAACCATTAACACCATGTTCTATTAATTCTGGTACGCCCCCACAGTTTGTGCTGAGTACCGGCAACCCCACAGCCATGGCCTCTACCAACACATTGGGCAACCCTTCTTCTAGACTGGGCATTAGGAGTAATGAAGCATTGCGCATATTTTTAAAGACAGCCGTTTGTGGTAATCTATTTTCAAGGGTAACGCTATTTTGCAGTCCCAAATCGTGAATTAAAAACTGTAACTCTTCATCTCCCTTTCCTCCAATGATAGTATAATGAAAAGCTAGCCCTTGTTCTTTTAATAATTTACATGCCTGTAAAGCATAATCATACCCTTTCACCCAATGGGGTCTCCCTATAGAAAGCAACTGGATAGGTTGTAATACCTTATATGTTGAATGAAAGCTAATTTGGTTTATTGCTACACCCGTATAGATAATACTATCAATTTTATTTGGGGATTCCCAAACTTTATCCCCATTAATAGAAATGGCTTTTGAAACGGAATGAAAACCAGTAATATATGGAAACCAAGTTTTTAAGTAGTTAAAATTCTCTTGATCTACAAAAGGGCGCACATTACTGTGAAACCCTCTTTGACTCAAGACCACGGGTATTTTTTTTTCTAATAATATGGATTCAAACCAAGGAATAACAGAAGGCCATTGCAAATGGATTACATCCGGTGCAATCGTTTGTATAGTCAAATCTAAGTTTTGTTGCTGTAATGCTTTTCGTTTTCCCAGTGCCAATCTTTTTATAGTGGGTAACAAAAAGCTCATTTTTTTTGAGCATAATACCTTGCTTAAGGTAGTCGTTACAAATCGTAATTTGTTTTGATTGCTTCCCAATGAAATATAGTGTACCCCCGGTATGGGCCGAGATAGCCTTTCATTATATCCCAAAACAAAGACTTGATGCTCTTGCACCAATCCTTTCATCAAACGATTAATAAAAGGCGTTGTTTTAAAACTACCGTCGAAAATCAATATTTTCATACTGGAAGATTTATCTATTTTTCGACACCCGTTTATAACCTAATCTCTTTTTAATATAAAGAATTATATTTGAAGGACTCCATCTATATGAGATGAGCCCTACTTTAGGAATATATAGTCTTTTATGTTCCACCTTATTTATTTTTTTTGCAAACGCATCCATCGCTTTGAAACTCATAAAATGAGGTGTGATTATACCTTTTTTATATCCCAACCTTTCATGAATTACTTTAACTTTCTGACGTAAAATTAACATAGTAGAAAATCCGTGTTCATTGTAACAATCAGGTAAAATTGAAAACCGGATAGTATTAAAATTTTTTAAAACTGCTTCCCGAAGTCCTGGCATATCATTTTTTATTTTAGAGTCGACACAAAAGTTAAACCAATCTTTTAAAACTTTCTTCATTTGTAGATTATTTCTATAAACTATTACGCCACTATTAAATTCTGGAAAAATAGTTTTGTAAGAGAGTCCTTTTATATTGGTGGTATGCAAATTTTGTTCTGCTGTAGTAGCAAAATCTACCAAGTCTAGTATATCAAATAATTCTGAAATTTTATCTGTAATAAAAGTATCAGAATCTAAGAAAATAGTTTTCTCAAAAGGAGTTTCTTGCATTCCTATTACTTTTGACAGATAAGTATGCCGATTAATCTCCTTTAGTATTATAACCTTATCAAAAATTTCCTTCACCTTTTCGGAATATAATTCATCTGTGCAAACAATAGCGATGGGTTCAGTATTGAACCTTTTAACTGATTGAGCTGATATTATAGCTTCATCAATAAACTTTTGGCGATTTGCGATATATAAAAAACCTTTCATTTCGTTATAGTATATTATAAAAATCTAAAATAGAATTTGATGTAACCTCCCAATTTATAGCTATCGCTTTTTTTCTAGAAGAACACTCCATTGTTTCTAATCGGGTTGGGGTTTCAATAACTTGTTTTACCTTAAGTACAAGCATATCTAACCTGTCGGAAGTAATCAAAATATTAGATGTATCCTTTAAATATTCTTCATTCCCTCCTACTTTACTCGTAATAATCGGCAGTCCACATGCCATAGCCTCTAGAATAGAATTACAGGCCGTACTATCTACCATGGGTAAGTATAAGGCAGTTGCTTCTTGATATAATGTTCGCAAGGTTTTATCTTTTATATTTGTTAAAACCTCTATACAATCATGGGGCTCAATCTTGCTTGCATAAGCTGGATGAACTACTGCCTGAATGTTTAGGTTTTTTATGTTTTCATTCAGTTTCGGAACCGTTTTATTAAATGTTTCAAAATCCCGAAGGTGCTGCCCTACGAACAATAGCGTATTTTTCTTTTTTTTAGATGAATCTGGTACAAAAAAATGGGTGTCAACGCCATGTGGAATATATTTTACGTTCTCTAACTGTAACCACTCTTTTAAGAAATCTACTTGGTTTATACCCACCGCAATAGCACCATCGAGATTCCTTAGTGCCGTTGCATTTGCAATGGTTTTTTTAAGTATTTCCGGTGGTTTATGGAAGGTAGCGCAAAATATTGTATTCGGAAAGTGTCGCTTTAAGAATCCCAAGTGCCGTATATCCCGTTCCCCATTTAAATAATGGACCACATTCTTTTCTTTTTTATGCTTTTGAAGCAACTGAAACAATTCAATGGACTTTAATACACTACCTACATTGTAATTTCCTTTCTTGTGGGAATGTAAACTTGCCACTACCTTTGCAATTCTAAAAGGAAAATTAGTGTTTCCATAAATCACTTTGGCATCCATATAATCAATCAATCTCCCATACCCTGAATTTTCAGCGTGGTGTGGGGAACGGTGATGGATTAGAAATATATTCACAATTATGATAAGGGTTTTTGTAACATGTGTTCTAAGATACGTTTTGTATTTTGAACGGGATGCACATGCTTTTCAAAATAGGTGCGGGCATTTTTTGAAAGACGAGTTGCAAGCACCTTATCGTCCATAACCGTTTTAATTTTCTCAATAAGCTCTGCGTCGTTTTGAAAATATAAAAGTTCTTTTCCTTCAATAAGTGGTACAGGTAATTCGGCCGTTAATGGCTCTGCGATAATCACTTTTCCTTGCGATAGGTATTCTGCCATCTTCCAAGCCGGGGAATTGGCTAGGCCCCGAGTATATATTACAATTTTAGCTTTTTTCATGGCATTTAAATACGCTTCGGGCTCGACAGGAACATTGGTCAATGCATCATCGTATTTTTCGATCACTATTTTAGAAGGTATGAAGCCTCCTAAAAATTGGTTGGGAAACTGTGTACGTAACAGTTTAATAATACGATAGCGTTGTTGATGGATTTGCTGTACATCTATATCATTTTCGTGCAGAAAACAACGGGTTTGAAACAGAATCGTTTTTTCCTTTGGCGTTTCATAAGCTTCAAACCGGGTTATCCTCCGTGATGTATTTATAAATTGCCAATGTTTTTTTTGTCTTTTATAAGTGTAAATTATTCGTTTTATAAAAGCACGGTCCCATTTCATAGCGAGCCGTAAGTTTGTTAAAAATAAACCGGTATAAAACTTAAAGGCTCCTTGCTTAAATTCTGAATGCGTACCGAAGGTGATTCCTAACTTACAAATAGTTGCATGTGCTTCTTTTTGTGCAGCTTTTACAAACCTACTTTCAAAGTTTCGTTTAAAATAATAATCACAGGTATCTAATGCCGTTTTCGAAAAATGCTCCGCATGGTCATATAAATCGGTTGCAAAGGCGATCTTTTGCTGGGTCGTGTTATCAATTAGTGTATAAAAGGATGTTTTAGGAAATGCATGAGGTGTTTCTGAAATGGTTTTATCACGACCTATTGTTAGCCTGCCTTTATTCTTTTTTAATGATAGCGCTACTTTCACCGCTATCACCCCCTGTCGTTGCAATTCAAATAATGCTGTTTGAATATAGGAGGAGTGGTTGAGTTCCTGTGGAGTATGAATTTGAACTGTATATGTAGGTTTTTTATTTCCCATAAAAGGCAGAATCTATCGACTTCTTTAAAACCTTGTAAGTAGCGTCAATACTATAATTTCTTAAAGCTTTTTGACGAGCCTCCTTTTCTATTTCAGGGATACTATTTTTATTTCTAAAATACTCAATTATGGTTTGGCTATAATTCTCCGGAGAAGATAACAAGCCATCTTTTTGATGGGTAATAACATCAGCAGGGCCACCTGGACAATCTATTCCGGCAACTGGAGTTCCACAGGCCATTGCCTCGATCATAACCATCCCAAAAGTTTCTTTATCACTAGGTAGTGTAAAAAGGTTTGCTTCCTGAAAGTATTTGGGAAGTTCCGCATGTTCTTTATGACCTAGAAATTCTATATTATTTTGCAAGCCTTTTTCTTTAATCAAATTCAATAATCTATCTAAATAACCTTGCGAGCTTATTGGACCTATTATTTTTAAAGTGGCGCCTGGAAAACCATTTTCCTTCAATACGGCTATTGCTTCAATTGCTAAATGAATTCTTTTCCACTCTACAATTCTTCCTACATATAATAATTTCGGTGAGGTATTTGTTTTTTGTTTAGGGGTAAATACTGTGCAGTCTACGCCCAAAGGAAACACTCGAATATCCAAATGCTGAAAAAGCTCCATTTCTTCCATTTGTTTTTTTTGTAAATGTGTATGAACAAGTATATGGTTAGCCCCTTTATAATATGCTCTATTACGATCATTATCGGTATAATGTTGTCCCCCTAACATAGCTATATATTGTTTTTTATTTTTTAAAATTACTTTTGAAAGTTCATACGAGAAAGGACTGGAATGGCCGGACATATTAATGATGGTAACATCTGGTGTGTTTTTATTGTATACTTTTAAGCATTTTTTTGAAGTTTGTTTTTTCCACTTTTTATGATCTCCGTTCCACGTAAAATTTACTGGATAAAAATTATATACTACTTCATTATGTCTATACCCATAGTATCTACGTTTTAGTGTAAAGTACTCCATTTTACACGTAGTTTCCTCTAACACTGTTAACTTTTCCAAAGCTTTTAAATGAGGCTGACTATGATAGGTGGCAACACTTTTTTCAACGACACCGGCTGCTTGGGGAGTAAAAGGATGAAGAAGGGAAATTTTCATTATCAATGATTATTAAGGAATTTATTCAAACATTTATATTGTTGCTCTTTTGCCTTTACAATCTTTCTATTTAAATTGAATTGTTCATAGTCAATATTTAAATAAATTTCCTTTATCTTATTAAATATTGTTTTTATATCTAGTTTATCTATTTGCTCTTTATAATCAAGCATATCAATTGTTTCTAAAAAATCACTGGTTTTAGGCTCATACTCCAATGCGAAAAAAGGAGTTGAAACTGTTGCTGAAAAAATAACTGAATGTAACCGTTGACCAACAAACACATCCATAGATTCTAAAAAACTCAAAGATTGCTCAATGTTTGTATAATTTCTATAAATATTTATTTCAAGAAAATTCTTTAAACCTATACTGTTTAACATATAGTCCATATCGGTTTTTGTTGTAGGGTAAAGAAATATAGTCCATCCATTTTTCTGAAGAATATTTACAATACCAATTGCAAACTCTTTGATTAAATCTTGATTTTTACCAAAAATACGATTTCCTATATCAGCAAAATTTAAAGCTATTCTTTTTTCTTTTTTCTTTTTCTTAAAATCCTTCTTAGTGAACCAAACGGCAGGATCATGAAAAATATAAACATCTTTTTCTATTTGCCATGACTTTAATCGTTCTTGTGAACGAACTCCTCTGACAGCTATAAAACTCGCGATATTTAAAAAAGCTTTCCAACCCTCAATGTCTATCGGAAATCCAATAAAGTCAGCAAAATTAGGTTCTGAAACACCTGGCCCTAAGATAGCCGTGTTAGCATTTGGCCATCTCAAAACTGAATCGTTCAAAATTTTTAAATAACTTTCATTTGATCCTTTTTTAATTATTGTACCCCCGCCAAGGATAATATAATCAGGGTTTTTGATTAGAAACCTCCTTAAGTATTTGCCTGCTGATGGTTTCGCATAAGATATTTCATATACATTAAAATTTGATTTGAGCATTAAATGTATTGCTTCAAATATAGCTTCATCCCCCAAATTCCCTTGTCCTGTACAACCAATGTAAATTGCTTTTTTCTTTTTTGAGAAGAAATAAGCTAAGTTCTTGGGTAAATAATTAACCTCTGCTTTAAATTGGGATATATAATATTTAAGGTTCACCAACTGTTTATTTTAACCGTTTTTTTATCTTCTTTAATATATGCTTTCGAGAAAGTATCGCATAATACCCATTAAACAAATTCTTAATTCCATTTAAAGCCTTTGAAAAACCTGAATGGGGTATATAGTGTATACCCTTGTAGCTTATATAAAAACTATTGGGATTATCCTTATAGTTCACCTGAGAATATTTCATGGTGCGTTTCCAATTGATAAAGTGGAGGTACATTACTTCATTTACGGGCTTTCCATTTTTAAGCTCCAACATCTTGCCATCTTTCCATAGCCATGTATCCAAATAATATTCTTGGTGTGAATCACGACCGTTTTCTTGATTGCAAAGTATAGAATCCCATTTAATTTGGAAAGTTTGTTTTGAAGGATGATTAATTTTTTGCCATAAGTATTCAGTTAAAATTTCTTCGTCCATCCGTTGAAGCTGTACTGTTTCAAGTTTGCTTTTGTAATCTGGAATTGATTTATAAAGCGTATTTAATTGTTTTTGGTTTTTAAAAATGGTGAAATGACCCGATGTATTATGTTTTCTACTTGAGATAATATCATATGTAGATAATACATCCTCGGTAATAAACGTACGAATATCTCCCCAAATTATATCCATATCACAGATGCCCCAAAAATCATATTCTTTTATTTCTTCTTGAAAAATGTCACCATATGCAAGTTTTAAATCACAAAGTTTCCTGTAGGTTAAAGGCACCTCTGCCAATACGGCTTGGTTTATACGTGTATTTAACTTGGACAAGGTTGTGGGTAAGAATTTAATATTTGGAGGATGGTTTTTGGGTATTTCACAGTCAGTAGGGCACAACCAATGAATATCAGAATTTGCAGCTATAGAAACCAAATGAGCATCAAACCACAACGGCCACTTACCAAAATAAGATATAATAAGTACAATACTTTTCACTTACATTATTTTATAAAAAATTACTTAAAGGCATTTTTTGTTAAAACAGCATCTTTGAAAGCGACTATTATTTTTTTAAGATAAGTATAATTGAATTTTCTCTCTTTAAAAATAGATTTAATTATTCTTTTAAATGCCTTCTTATATTCTTTGCGCCGTAACAACATTAATTCATTATAGTTATGCCATGACCCCTCCCATAAATGTACCCCATATGATTTAGGAGTAAGGTACTTTTTGTATTTATGAATATCAAATAGCTTTTGATAAGGTAAGGCATAAAAATATTCGGGTTTAAAAATAGTGAGTCCTTCTTCATAAATAGTCTCATCAAATTTTTTATCTGCGTTATATACTTCTAAATACGTATTGGTTACTCTTTCTGGACTCGTTGATAATATAACTTCCTCTGCATAATACGTATCTAAACATTTTTTAATAAAGGCATTGTTTTTTTCGGCACCAAAGATACCTACACCAATACTAAGATTGTGCTCCGCTACAAAAAAACAATCATGATTCAAAAAACTGTCTAAAGATCTTAATAACAGCATATCGGTATCCATATAAATACCACCATAATCATAAACTGATTTAATGCGAACAAAGTCTGCAACAAAAGCCCATTTCTTTGCAGCATATGCGGTTTTTATAAAGTCACAATCAAATACTGTATTTTCTTCATTCCATAAAATAAAGGTATAATCAGGTAGAAGTTTTTTCCAACTCTTAATACAATATTGCAAACGGTTGGGTATGGGGTTAGTTCCAAACCAACAATAATGTATAGTTTTTGGTATTGCCATTATAATTTTATGGTATTTAAATCCATCCCAACGATATCCAACCCTTCAAAAAAGAAAAAATAACCATTTTCTTTTAATTTTTTTTTCATTTTTTTCTTTTCTTCAAGTTTCAAGTTAATATATTCAGCCTTTATCATTCTAGGCTTATATTTTGAAAAATCAAATAGGTCAACTACATGATAATCATACCCTTCGGTATCTACTTGAAAATAATCAATTTTTGGTATACTGATTCGTTCAATAATGTTCATAAGAGGTTCGGCTAATACTTTTTCCTCTATAATATGTTCTCTGTCTATAGATTCAAACTTCGTTAAATGTTCTACGTTAAAAGAGGCAATCCCTTTCACCCAATCTGGATATAAGTATGTTTTATTTTTATCAATTTTATAAATAATAATGCTTTTTTCACTTCTGTGGATGGCACTGTTTATTTTTATAATGGCCGGCACTGTTTTATAATTTTCGCATAACTCATCAAAATAATCTTTAACGGGTTCTACAACTATTCCGCTGCTCTTACGTTTCATTACAAAAGAGTGTAGAAAATCAAAACTAACCCCATCGTTCGCTCCTATTTGTAAAAAACTAAAATCATCGTCAGCCGGAAAATTTAATTCGAGAATCCTCCTGGCTGAAAATAACTTTTTCCGAAAATACTTTCCTTTTCCCAAGGTTTTGGAAGTCCTAGCTAAAAAGATAAAGTAGTAATTTTTTAGTAGCATAACGTATGGCAGGTTGGGGAATAAAAAATTCATTTAGTTACATTCTTCTTAGGTTTTATAACATCAAATCCGGATTTTGTTATAAAATTATAGATAATAAATAGCATAAAAACAAAAGTTGATTTATGATGAGACTTTCTAAAAAAATTAAAATGTTTAAAAATTAAACTTAATTGCTTTTTTAAGACTAAATTCTTGTAAGTTTTACGTCCTTGATACTTAGCTTTTGCAACTATTAAAGGAAAAGATGTATATAACCCTTGTATTTTTTTTGAAAGATAGATTAAAGATTCCGACTGTTTGGATGAAATAGAAATAGAATCAGGTGATATTTCATATTTTGTTAATACTACATCACAAAAGCAATAGGTAAGGTTTTGTTGAAAAACTCTGGCAAAAAACTCATACTCCTCCCCTTTCCATAGTATTTCATCAAATCGTTCTTTCTTGATGCAACTTCTTTTCAGCATAACATCATTGGTGATGACAGGATATTTTCCCAATAAATAATCAATATAAAAATCACTTGAAGTAAAACACTCTATATTAAAATTTGATATTTTAATATAGTCGTTGGAGCCATGGTTATCTACAATTACATCAGCCCCCTTTTCTATTGCTACCTCTATCTTTGTTTTCAATTTTTCAGGGTGCATCAAATCATCGCTGTCAAACCATTGTATGTATTCGCCATTACTCTGCTCGTAACCAAAGTTTCTACAGGCACTTGGACCTTTGGGAATATACTTGGGTCGCTTGAAATACTGAAAACGACTCTCCTTTTTTAAATAGGAAAAAACCAAGTCTTGGGTATTATCAGTACTGCCATCATCAATAACAATACACTCCCAATTTCGGTAGGTTTGATTAACTACAGAGTCCAAGGTTTCTCCAAGAACATTAGCTCTATTGAAAGTAGGAATTATTATCGATATAAGAGGAAAGGTCTCCATGTTAATTATAGGTTATTCCTGTTTTTTCGTACTTCTTTGCTATTACCTTTCTAAAGTAATATCCTTTTTTAAAATGTGTATTCAAAAACCGCATACAAAGAAAACTGATACTGGACCAAACACCAAATTCCCTAAACACTGTCTTAGCCAAAGCACCAGTATGGGGGAACTTAATTTTTGGACACTTGTATAGCATATCAATACACCGCATTAGTAAGCCTTTTCTTATTCGTGGACTCGCATCCGCATGTATATCTTTATAAGTATACCAACAAGATGTATAGGCGCTGACCATAACTAAATTTTTATTAGGCAGGGTTCCTCTAATAGAGTCGTCATGAACCCGCCGAAGAGTAAGATATTTTTCGATAAATACAGTATCTACAGATTTTAAAACCAACTTTGAAAAATAATTAAACTCTTGCCCGGAACGGAGAGACTCATTAAAGTCTATGGATTTTGCAAGATCAGCCTTTATACATGCATCATAGGTAAGCCAACTTAACTGTTGAAGAATAAACTTTTCTGCTGTGACCCCATTTCTAACACCTTCATACATTCGTTCTATCCAGGGATCAAGCGAATTAAAAAATTTAGTTTTGGCAATCACATAATCGCAAGACTGTTTTAACAGCGCTTCAATCTTTACCTGAATATGGTCAAGAGTCATTAAGTCATCACTGTCAAAAAATATTACATAAGTGCCCGTAGCTTGTTCCAATCCATAATTCCTTGCGCCATTTCCCCCGGGTAAATGAATTTTAGGGCGGTGATAATACTGAAACCGGTTATCTTTTTCTATATATGCTGCCATAATCGTATCGGTATCATCGGTACTGCCATCGTCCACAATGACACACTCCCAGTTTTGGTAGGTTTGCGCTATAATGCTATCTAAGGTCTCCCCTATCAAGTGAGCACGGTTGTAGGTGGGAATGATGATGCTGACCAGCGGTTGCATGGGGTAACTGATTTTGGTGGCTAAGATATGGAATTTTTTGGGAGTTTTGGGTGGTGAGTAGTGAGTAGTGAGTAGTGAGTAGTGAGTAGTGAGTAGGATAAATTATTTTTGATTGTAGAAAAAATATTAAGATGCTTTTTTGTGTGCATTGACTTCGTTGAGCACGTCCTCGTACTCTAAGCCCATGTACTCAGAGAATTCGCGGATGGACACGGGTATTTGTTTGTCCTTACCGACGGCTTTTTTTATTTTTCTAATGACTTTACGGGCATGACCAGGGCTAACCGCCATTAATACCTGTACATCTTCTGGATAAATTACTAATCGTCTCATGGACTTTTCTTTTGTCTCTGCGGTGCCTTACCATCTGATGGTGGACACCTGAATTCTTCACTTGTTTCATGTTACTTGGTTTTAAACATTTAGTTACTAATTGATTTACAATGTTAAAATTAACATTTTACTTCTTTATTCAGCTTAAAAACTATTAACATTTTAGCAAAGTTTTTAACATTTAACCAAGTTTAGTACGCTTTTACTATTTACTTTAAAAAACACAACTCCTTCTTTAATTTTACTACTACAAACATAAAACAAGGGTTTGAGAATGGTTGTGACACCTTTTTTTAGCACTTACTTGTATGTTGTATTCAGTCAGGTATCTAGTGTTCGAATTATTTTGGCAATGTTCAGTACGGGCTATTTATATTGTCTTATAAGGGTTCTAAATCACTCGGTTCTCGATATTATTCCATTTGTCCTTTCAGGACATCTGAAATCACTCGAACTTACAAGATTCAATACACCCAGATCTAAAATCAGGAAATTCGAACTGACAACCGAAAACTAACCGTCAGGTCGAGTGCTCCTGAGGAACGAGGGAGTGTATCGAGACCTAATTGAGATCCCAACAACCAAAAGCGTTATCGATACTATTTTACCTGAGCTTGAGCTCAGCTAAAATCACTCGAACTGACAAAACTTGATACATTTTTATAAAGTCTTGCAGACTTTATAAAAACACTCGAACTGACATCTTTTATCCTTTTACTACTTACCATACACCATCCATACACCATCCATACACCATCCATACACTATCCATACAGTATCCATTTTTAAAATAGGCGGTTTAAATGGCTTTGAACGTACTTAAACGAAGCTCAACGTATTCAAACGGGTTTTATGGGCTGCATTGGCCTTCTTTTTAGTTATTTAGCCTTTAACAAACGCAACTAAACTTGAACGGAGCCTACTGTTTGCAGGGCATTATAAGGTATTGTAGGTTTGTTGTAACCGTTCTTTGAAAAGTGATTGAATGAAAATATTGTAAGTAGGAGCTCATGCTTGCGCGCGCTGATTTTGATTGCTTTTAAGACGGTTATTAAACTTTTGTATAACGATGCCCGAGGGCATCATAAAATTAAATATTATGCCAAGAATTAAAAGCCTTATAAAAATAGAAGGTACTCTGGATGAGTTGACCTTTTATAAAAGCCAGGACGGCTATATGGTACGCACCAAAGGCGGTGTGAGTAAAAAACGTATGGCCTCTGATCCTGCTTTTGCCCGAACCCGTGAAAACGGAACTGAGTTTGGGGAAATTACACGTAGTGGCAAACATTTGCGACACGCAATTACCGGTTTATTAGCAAACGCTAAAGATAACCGTGTTACCTCACGATTGACCCAAGTACTGAGTAAGGTAAAAAATGAAGATCTTACTTCGATACGTGGGCAACGCAATGTAGCCACCGGTATGGCAACGGTCAATGGGAAAGCCTGGTTAAAAGGTTTTGACTTTAATAATCGCGCCAATATGGACAGTGTGTTACTAAGTAATTATACGCTTGACACTGTTACCGGAGAGGTGGTTATCACAGATTTAAATCCCGCTCAACAGATTTCCGTTCCTGACGGAGCAACGCATGTTAGTTTTAGCAGTGGTTTTTTAAATCTGGACTTTAGCGATCCTGATGGGTATGACCTACAGCTGAGCCCAGAGATGAATGTACCCATTACCGGTACTGCCAATACTGTTACCCTTACCCCAGCTGCTGCTGCAGCCGGAACTGGTGAAAGTTACTATTTTTTAAAAATAGCATTTTTCCAAGAGGTCAATGGGATGCAGTATGCCCTCAACAATGGCGCGCACAATGCGCTGCAGCTGATTGAAATTTTATAACCCGAAGGGTGTTGATAACAGAAAGCGAGTTCTTATAGGGCTCGCTTTTTTTGTTTTATAAAGTTGCCTGAATATAAAGTTTTTTTATAAAAAAAGGGATTGCGACACTATTTATAAAACCTTATCGGTTTTCTAAAACACTTGAACTGACAACAGTTAAAACATTTATTAACTTTTAAATGAATAAGATAAATTATAAGTTTTCTTCATATAAATCAATATAGTGTTGTGTGGTATATTGATGATCAAAGGAAGCTGCATGTTCAATAGCAGCTTGAGACATAGCGGTATACACCTTGGGATTATCAATTAGGTATTGAACTTTTTCTGCCATCTCTGTAATATTCCTATCAGTTACCGTAAAACCCGTTACGCCACTTTTTAGGGTATCCGGGAAGCCGCCGGAGTTAAACCCGATTACGGGAAGGCCCATGGCCTGTGCCTCTATGGAAACCAAACCAAAGGCTTCTCTCCTACCGGTTATTTCATCGTAGGTTGAGGGCATTAAAAAAATATGGCTTTCATTTAGGGTGTGTTTTACATCTTCCTGACTGGCTTTCCCTTTAAAATAAACCGTTTCCTTCAAGTCCAGTTCAGCAACTTGCTTTTGCAATTTATCCAAGGATTCTCCGGCACCCCAAATGGTATATTGTACCAAATAGCCTGCATCTCTTAATTTTCTTACACAGTTGATGGCGTAAGTGTGTCCTTTAAGTTGTACTAACCTGCCAATGGTTATAAGTTTGATGGGGTGTTTGGGAATTATTTTCTTTTCTGTTCCCTTAAAATCAAGTATGTCTATCCCTATGGGAATGATATGAATTAAATTTTCGTCAATACCCAAAGTAAGCAATTGCTGTTTTAGGTATTGAGAATTGACGGTTACCGCCTTTACATACTTTCTATAAAAAGCACCATACGCTTTTTGAAAGCTTTCTTTATTTTCCAAAAATGCGTCAAAACCGTGAAAAGACACAATTACTTTGGGGTCTATATACCCAATTTTGGCTAACTTTTGTAAAGGATGCAGGGCATTGTTGAAATGTACATGGCATACTGCATTTTTTTTAAAATGACGGTATTGATATAGTTCCAGTAAGGGTTTTATATTGCGTTTTGATTTATTTTTATAATATTTAAAAAGATAGGTCAACACCCGTGGATGAAGTGCCATAAAGGCTAGCTGGCACCATCTAACCACTTGATATTTGGAGAACGAAAAAGGTTTTTCTATTTTTTCTTCTAGGTTGTATTGCTGCAAGGTGTCTGCTTGGGACGAATTATTTACCCCTCTATATTTAGCTACGAACACCCGCACCTTAAACTTGTTTTTTAAGGCAAAGACAATATTTGAAACCACAAAGGTTTCGGATACGTTTGGGAAGGATTTAACCTTTATGGCTATCGACTTTCTCATACTACTTGGTAGTGTTATTTTGAGGAAGCCAAGTTTTAATAGAATTTCGGTTTTTTGAATATTCCCTATATTGAGTAATTAATCTATATAGCCCTCTAAAATACTCCTTAGATATTTCTTTTTCTTCAAAAGAGCCTTTAAGTCTTTTTTTAGACTGTTTAAGAAAATCATTCTTTAAAGAACGAAATGCACGTTTATAAAAGGTTTTTTGTGTTACCTCTCTATTTTTTAATTCATCCACATAAACACTTACTATAAAATTTGATTCCGACATGGCTTTACGAAGCCTTTGGATGTAGGATAGTTTCATTCTCCCCTTCGGCATCCAGTGCTTAAAATATAAGCGTTTATCATACCATATCCTATATCCTAACAGCCGCAATGCATAACAGTATTCAGTATCCCCTCCTGAACTTAGTGCATCACCTTTTCTACAAGTTAGTAAAGGCTTAAACCCCAAATTATTTAAAACCATCCAATGACTTTTTCTAATAATCATTCCAGCACCGTACAAACATCCTTTTTTATTAGTAATATCACCACTTTCTTTTCCTTGTTTAGAAACTGCAAAATATTTCGCATATTTATCAAACCATTCTGGTTTATTGTTTTCAAAAACCGCTTCACACCATCCGCCCAATGCACCGATTTTTTTTTCTTTTTCCATTATATCGAAAGCATTCTGCACATAGGTTTCACATAACCAATTATCATCATCGCAAATCAAGAGATATTCGTACTTTGCTTTTTCATAACCAAGTTCTTGTGCATAAGACTTACCGGGTACAGGCTGAAAAAATGATTTATATTCAATAGTTGGGTTTCCATTTTCACGCCACCAATTATCGGCAAACGATTTTGTATTATCTGAAGAATTATTATCGACAAGTACAATTTCAACTTCACACGTAGTTTTTTGATTTACCAAGTGCGATAACGTATCGGCTAATCTAGCTCTGCCGTTATAGACACACATAATTATTGAAACTCCTTTCTTCATTAGCAACAATATTTCTGGTTTTAATATCCTTTTAAAATCATTCTAACTGTCTTCTTAAACAAAACGAAAGCCTTATGGAATCTATTATTTTTTTTTAATTTGACGGATGCGTTAATAGGCTTAGGCTTTTTCCCAAATATATAGTCAATATGCTTCAAAACATTGTAATTGTTTTCTATCAGGTCATCTTTATACTCTACATATAGAGGCACTATATCTTTCCGATTATCCAAATTGAAATTTTTGTTATAAGATGCAATACTTGGCAGGTTCTCCATTTTAAAATGGCTGTAATGAAAGAAAACCACAGGAGTTTTGGCATTATTCACGAAATACCGACCGTTCTCGTTAATGATTTTACGCTCATGCAGGTTCCAGTTAGCCACGTTATAGCCCAAATGTCTTAAAACAAAAACCCTATCCAAAAATGCAGGTGCATAGCCCAACCATATTTGGTCGTAGAAAAACCCTTTTTTTAAATCGTGAAATCCATACGCCCTTACCCGCTTGTCCCACCAATGAATAAAAGATTGGGTTTGTTCCGTTTTATTTACGGCCAGAAATCCAAGGTTATAAATACCTGTTCGCATCAAGTCCTTATCTTGGGGGTGGCCTGTATCGCCCGTTGGTGAACATATATGGGGGGTCAGAACAACTTGGTGCTCCTGAAGCGCAGCAAAGACTTCATTGAAAGGCGCAAAAACCTTTATATCCGGGTCTATATATAAAACCGTATTATAATCCTTTCCAAAAAAATGTGTAAATAATTTTGGTTTCACCACCGTACAGAGTTCGGCTATATTGTAGGTATCTGTTAACTCCGATACCAATTCAGGAAGTAGTTTGTGGATCCAAAATATTTTATCTGCCCCCAAATTATCATAATCTATCCCTTCATTAGGTTCATCAAGTATAGCAATACAAAAAACCACTTCTGGGTGGTACTTTTTAAAGGAAGTGGCCAAGGTTTTAGCATGGGCCAAGTAGTTATTGGCACAGATTGTAAAGGCAAGTTTCATAATGGTTTTTTAAATAAAGCGCTTCAATGTTTTAAATCCCTTTCTTTCATCTTCAAAACTATATTCTAAAAGTGAAATATCCCTTTCATAAATGTTTTTTACTTTCTTCATTCTTGATTTGGTATAAAAATTTGAATAATGTAAGTGACGTTCACTTTTGTTTTTATGTAACTCAAATTTCTCTTTTATTGAAAGCTGTTTTAAAATCAATGCAATATCGGCATCAAAGTTTTCAAACCTACCAATAAAATCAAGTTTATATTTTCCTTCAAAATCAAAGAAGTCAGTTTGATTTAATAAATGATCACCTAAATAATCATAATTGGAATTGTCGTTTAGAATTCTACTGAATTCATTAGTTCGGTTCAAGTAATCATTAAAACTACCCTTAACACCAGCATAACTTTGAATCCAAAGATAGTCTGAGTAGGCTCGATCCCAAGGGTTTCTAACAAATGTAAACTTAAAATAAGCATTCCATTGTTCCTCAGTTATGAGCTCCGTCTCCAATAACTGCTTGGAGGTTGCATGTTGCATATGCAATCTACGCTTTGGGCACCATCCAAATAAACGCTCATAGTCTGGCGTTGCAACTTTAAATTTAACTCCGGGATGAAAAAACTCGTTTATACTCGTCCCCGCCGTTTTAGGAATATGAATAAAAATACATTTATGTTCGTGGGAAATCATAATATGAATGTTTAACTAAACAGGGAGCTGAACACCCCTTTTTTCCTCTTTAAAATTGCTTTTACAAAATAGACATCGGTTCGTGACTCGTAGATATTCCTTTGGATATGTTCTTTCTCAATTTTAAAGCCTAAAGATGCCAATTCTTTTTTAAAGTTTTGAATAGTACCGTGAACACTAATAGGCTCTACTTCTTTATCTTCTGAAAGATTCCATAAGTCATTTGTATTCGGAACTAGATCTATTGTAAATAAAAGAGAACCATTTTTCTTTAAAAGTGTTGCTGCTTTCCTTAATACGCCAAACCGTATCTTTTTTGGCATATGTTCGATTACTGAAATTGAATATATACTATCGAATCGGTTCTTGGTTTTGTATTGTGAAAAATCTATGTTGTTTGATTGTATTTTAGGATTTATTATCGAATAATCCAAAAAACCCCATTCGTTCCAATTAGCTTTGTCTTTTTCTAACCTTTTAGTTGGATGAGAATCAACTGTGGTTACTTGCATACCCGTTTCGCTTAAACAAAGTGGGAGTGGACAAACTCCTGCTCCAATATCCAGTATTCTTCCTTCTACTTCACCTTCAAGCTGTTCTAATAACCAACTATATTCGAAAACTCGTGGATAGTGGCTTGTATAAAAACCCAGGTTGCTTCTAGAAACGTCTACTAAATAACGTAATAAATCGGGACGCTCCACTTCTTTAAAGGCTCGGTTTAAATTGTCTGAGCCTATATCTCTTTTATGTGTGTTGTCATTTGTTGAAGCTACAACAACTGAAACATCTCTATACTTACCCAATATTCCAATTTCATTAAATTTATCATACCTATTAATTTCATCTAAAATATTATTATAATAATGTGTTATTTTAGAGCTAAATGTTGGTGATTCACTGTATGCCCCAATGATAATACGTTCTTGCGCCTTATCAACGATGTTTTTTACCATTTCTTGGAATTCCCTTTTCTTGCTTTGATGAATTAAAACATCAAAACAAAAAATCAAATCGGCCCCAGTTACCTCCTCGTCTACTATGGATTGGTTCAAAAATTGCCAATCAGGCCTTTTTTCTCTGCCAATCCTCAATGATTCAGTGGAAACATCAAGACCAGTATAATTTTCAAATTGAAAATCTTTCATAAGCTCTAAATCTCCACACCCAACATCTATTATTTTGTTCTCTGTAAAATTATAGGTTAAATATTTTATCAAGTTTTTTTTATAGGAGAGTACATCTCCTCTAGACCCCAAACCACTTCCGAGCTCAGGATATAAAGAATACCTTAAATTCCAAAACATAGCATTATCCAAAGAGTTGTTTAAGTTTTTAAGAACACTTTCATTAACCTTATCAATCTCCTTATCGACGATGGACAAGCCTTTCTTCTTTATTTTCATATGTTCATCTATCTCCCGGTGGTAATGTAGAATTTTTGGAGTGATATTTGGCAAAAGGCTGGTGTTTATATGAGTAGGGAAATTAAAGTCCAAAGGTAAGTGGGTGAGTTTTTCACCTAAAGAAGCCATTGCCAATCCAAAAGCTACTTGATCTGCATGTTTACTATACTTAGGGGTAAAAAGGGGTGCGTTTTCAATGCACCAGTTAGCATAGGCTTTCCACTTGGGTGCAAGTTTTTTTAGAAATGTATTTGAAATAATATACACGCCACCATTACTATTGTTGAATTCTGTTTCCGTATCGTCGTTTAAAGGAAATGAACTGGTGAATGGAGTATAAGCAACTTCTGCTTTCTTATAAATGGTTTTTAAAATAGAGGAAGGCGGATTAGGAAAGTCAACAGGTTTTGCATATACTCTTTTATTTAAATCTAAACCTTCCAATGATAATACGGCTGTGTCACAGTCCATTAAAAATACGTAGTCAAAATCCTGATTATTTTCAAAAGTTGCAAGTTGCTGTAATTTATTACAATAAGGGTTGCTTTCTGAAAAAGGAGTTATTTCAATAATATTTACATTTTTGCTTTCCAACCATTGATAAAAATCTTCATTGGTTTTGTTTGTAGTGTGAACAAAAATATTTTCAGGTTCTACCTTTACCAGTTCCAACAAAGAGGTTACAAAAATATAGACTTGTGCCTTAAAAATTGGGTTGTTATCTACTACGCAGGAAAATTTAATTACCATTTTATAAAATCAAAATTTAATGTTTAAAATTATTTTAATTCCCATTTTGCAATAAATTGAACTGGTGCTAAACCAGTAGGTATTCCAACTATTTTTATAGAACCTATATTAGAATTAAACAAATATACTTTTCCATTCCCCCCCTCTTTTTTTACTTCATTGATAGCAACACCTACTCTATATACCCCTGTTGCTAAATTCATTTTATCGATATCTGCGCTAACATTAAAAGTTCCTTTAGCGTTAAATGGTTTTTCATTTAAATAAGAATATAAAGTTGCAACTATCTTAGAGTCTTTATCTATAAAGGAGTAATGAACTTCAAATCTATTAACTGTTTTATTTGCTTTTAACTTTAAATTCAAAGTATAATTTTTATAAAAATTTAAAATTGTTGTACCTATTTTTTCATTAAGTAAATTATTTTCATTATCAAAAATATTGAAATCTTCCAATTGAATTTCTCCTGTCCCGCTTATTACTTGATCTAAATCATTAAAGGAATCATAGTATTTTTCAATACCTGTACTAATGTCAGGAGAGTACACTAAAGTTTTTCCTCTTTCTAAGAGTAATATTTTATTAGCTATTCGTGAAATTTGCGGCATTGTATGTGACACAAAGATTACAGCCGTTTTATTTAACAAACTTCCAATCTTAGTTAAACATTTCATTCTGAATCCAATATCCCCAACCGCCAATACCTCATCTATAATGAGTACATCGGGCTCCATTTGTGCAGCTACGGCAAAGCCGAGTCGTACCTTCATCCCACTACTATAGTTACGAACCGGCATATCGATAAATTCGCGTATTTCAGAAAAATCAATGATTTCCTCTACTTTTTCATCTATTTCTTTTCTTGTAAACCCTAAAACAGCCCCATTATTGTAAATATTTTCACGGCCGCTTAAAATTGGGTTAAAGCCTGCCCCTAGTTCTATCAACGCTCCTACTCTACCTTTGATGGTTACTTTACCCGCATCTGGGTTAATAAGTCCGTTGAGTATTTTTAATAGTGTAGATTTCCCAGCTCCGTTGTGCCCTATGAGTCCTAAACATTCCCCACGGCGTAGCTCAAAATTGATATCTTTCACCGCCCAAAACTCCTTGGGGCGTAATTCCCGGTCTTTTTTATTGCCGGTCACCCCACTGGCCAAGTCTTTAACCCCATACCATAGGCTGGTCTTAAGGTCTTTACAGAACTTTTTAGAGAGGCCTTCGGCTTTTACGAGGATTTCGTTGTCTCTTGTAAGTTGGGGGTTATTGGTTGTCATTCGTGATTCGTGATTCGTGATTCGTGATTCGTGATTCGTGATT
>TARA_R110000851_G_scaffold2930_4_pt1 | contig 62337 bp, 53 predicted proteins | sample TARA_R110000851 | Tara Oceans TARA_R110000851 (sample SAMEA4397627) | marine metagenome | biome: Polar Biome; feature: [DCM] deep chlorophyll maximum layer (ENVO:01000326); material: water (ENVO:00002006), including particulate matter (ENVO:01000060) such as... | depth 17 m
GAACGGTGCGCAGGTCTTCTTCGACCAGTTCATTTCGTCGGCTGAGCGCAAATGGCTCCGCATGTCGGGCCTGGTCCTGCTCCTGCCGCATGGCTATGAAGGTCAGGGTCCGGAGCATTCCTCGGCCCGGCTCGAGCGCTTCCTGCAAATGTGCGCGGAAGACAATTGGCAAGTCTGCAATCTGACGACGCCGGCGAACTATTTTCACGCCCTGCGCCGCCAGATCCATCGCGACTTCCGCAAGCCGCTAATCATCATGACGCCGAAATCCCTTCTGCGTCACAAGCTGGCAACGTCCAGTCTGGACGATCTGAGCACGAAGTCGTCCTTCCACCGCATCTTGTGGGATGATGCCGAGACGCCGGGCCGTGAAGGCAAGGTGAAACTCGTCAAGGACAACAAGGTGCGCCGCGTCGTCCTGTGTTCGGGCAAGGTCTATTATGATCTGTTCGAGGCGCGCGAGGAAAGCGGTGTGGACGATGTCTATCTGCTGCGCGTCGAGCAATTCTATCCGGTGCCACGCAAGTCGCTGATCCATGAGTTGAAGCGCTTCCCGCAGGCCGAGATTGTCTGGTGTCAGGAAGAGCCACGCAACATGGGTGGCTGGACATTCATTCGGGACGAGCTGGAATGGTGTGCGAACCAGGCTGGATCATCCTCTCCGCGTCCGTCCTATGCGGGTCGTCCGCCATCTGCTGCTACGGCAACAGGTTTGCTGTCCAAGCACAAAGCTGAGCAGGATTCCCTGATCTCAACAGCCCTTGGCAAAGACCCTGTAGCTGACAACATCGTCGCCACCTGATTCTGATTTATTACAAACGGACTGATTTCATGACCGATATCACAGTGCCTACTCTCGGCGAGAGCATCACCGAAGCCACAGTTGGCCAATGGCTGAAAGCCAAAGGCGACGCTGTGAAGAAAGATGAAGTGCTTGTCGAACTCGAAACAGACAAAGTGTCTGTCGAGGTTTCCGCCACCGAAGACGGCGTCTTGTCCGAGATTCTCGCCAATGAAGGCGACACGGTCGAAATCGGCGCGCTGTTGGGCAAGCTTGGTGGTGGGTCCGGCGCATCGGCGAAGTCCGAAACGGCTGCGGCGGCACTGCCGGCACATGGCGGTCCGAAGGATCCGGGCGGCGTTCCGGGCAAGGCCGACAAGGGCGAACTGATGGATGTCGAAGTGCCGACCATGGGCGAAAGCGTCGCCGAAGGCACGCTGTCTACATTCCTCAAGGCACCAGGCGATGCGGTCAAGAAAGACGAGACAATCGCCGAGATCGAAACCGACAAGGTTGCACTGGAAGTACCTTCACCCGCTGACGGCATTGTCGCCGAACTGCTGGTTGGTGAGGGGGACTCGGTTACGCCGGGATCTGTTATTGCGCGCATCAGCGCGGGCGGGTCGGCTGCGGCCGCTGCGCCGGCGGCGTCGAAACCTGCAGCCACCACATCGGCTCCTGCCGCAACGGGCGAGCGCCCTGTCTCTCCATCCGTGCGCCGCATTTCATCAGAAGCCGGCGTGAACCCCGCTGATATTCCAGGCTCAGGCCGTGATGGCCGCGCGACAAAGGCTGACGCGATGAATTATGTGAACAGCACGCCGAAGGCTGCTTCGGCTCCGGCAGAAGCCAAGGCACCGCGCGACATTGGTCCGCGGGAAGAGCGCGTCCGCATGACGCGCCTGCGCCAGACAATCGCTCGCCGCCTGAAAGAGGCTCAGGACAATGCGGCCATGCTGACGACATTCAATGATGTCGACATGGGCGCGATCATGGACCTCCGCAAAAAGCATCAGGAAGCTTTCGTTGCCAAACACGGCATCAAGCTGGGCTTCATGAGCTTCTTCGTGAAAGCGTGCGTCAACGCACTGAAGGAAGTGCCTGCGGTGAACGCCGAGATCGATGGCACGGACATTATCTACAAGAACTATTATGACATCGGCGTCGCGGTCGGCACCGACAAGGGCCTTGTTGTGCCAGTTGTGCGCGACTCCGATGACCTGTCTCTGGCTGGCATTGAGAAGTCTATCGCAGACCTTGGCAAACGCGCCCGCGATGGCTCGCTGACGATTGGCGACATGCAGGGCGGTACGTTCACCATCTCCAATGGCGGGATCTATGGCTCGCTGATGTCGACCCCGATCCTGAACCCCCCACAGTCCGGCGTGCTTGGCATGCACCGGATCGAACAGCGCCCTGTGGCCATCAATGGCGAAGTCAAGATTCGCCCCATGATGTATCTGGCGCTGTCCTATGACCACCGGATCGTGGATGGCAAGGAGGCCGTGACCTTCCTCGTCCGCGTCAAGGAAGCTCTGGAAGACCCAGAGCGGATGCTGCTCGAAGTCTAGGCCTTCGCGGTCAGCCAGCCTCGGATAAGTCCTGCCTGCATGCACTGTGCGGGCAGGGCAAATCCAGCACTCTCCATCATGTGTTCAACCTTTGCCGGTCCGTGGCAGGCAAACTGTGAGCCGAACATCTGCTGGTAGTGAGCCCGACCCTCCGGGGTCATGCCCGTACGGGACAAGAGGTTCAGCCAAAGCTCCATCACCATCGGGAAGTCGGGCGCGTTCATGTTGGCGCACAAGTCGGCATTGAAGAGCGGTGCACCGGGGCGCAAGCGATCCGCGATGGAACGGAAGTAAGCGGTCCGCGAGTCTGCCTGGGTCAGGAAGTGCGAGACGAGCAGACTGGTTGCGCCCTCAAAGTCGAATGCTTCGACCTCCGAGACATAAGCATTGTGAAACGTGCAGCGCGCCGCGAAGCCTTCAGCCTCCGCATGTCGGCGAGCGACATCCAACATGGCGCTGGAAGGATCAATGAGCGCAAACTGCCATTTGGGAAATCGTGTGGCGAGGTAGCGGACTTCAGCGCCGGTCCCGGCCCCGGCGACAAGAATGCGTGCATTGTCCGGCAGTTTTCCCAAACCGGTTTCCAGTATCAGATGCAGCAGCCCCTTGATGGCCTGCAATTCTTCAAACTGATTGTCATATGCTGCGGCATGATCCGGGCCGAAGGCTTCAGACAAAGCGAACTTGTCTTGCGACATGGGAAGCTCTCCATACATGTTATTTTATAACATTAACGTTTGACCCATGTGACCGCAACCGGAAAAACAGTCGAGAATGCCTTTGCGGGGTTTTTTGCGAAATTGACGTGCGGGTTCACGAAAAAGGGCAGGTGCGTTTCTGCACCTGCCCATTCGCGTCGTCCCCTTATCGCGGCCTGCCAGGGGGGCGTCTCCCCACCCTCCGCGATGTGTTGTATTTATTACGCGTCACAACACAGGTTATGTACATAAGGGGGGCTGATTGAATGGTTCCCCAATGCCTTGTTATTTCACGTTCATTTGATCCGAGGTAGCAAAAGCGGTACGCTTTGGTGCGCTCCGTAGTCGAAATCGACTTCAATCCCTAGTGTGGGTGAGCGCACACAAACGGAGGCGGTGGGCATGTGCTGGGCTGGCATTTTCCAAGCGAAATTTGTTGGCACGCGCAACCAGGGGCTCCCCCAATGCGTATCTGATTGAGCCTCAACTGGCGCAACACAACTAAAGGGGACTAACTTCAATGGACGAATTCTGGCGAAATACGGTCGATCAGGCGCAGGCCTATGGTCCACAGCTGATCAAGGCCGCCTTGGTCATGATTGCCTTCATCATCGGCGCTTTCATCGTGCGCTGGCTGATTGCGGCAGCCATCGACCGGACAGGTCTGGCCAAGAAAGCCAACGCATCAACGGCCACCAGTGACAGCAAATCGCTTGGCACCAGCCTTGCGCAAGCGGCATTCTGGGTCACGATCCTGATAGGTTTGATGCAAGCGCTCGCGATCGCAGGCGCAACGCAGATTTCGAGCGCGCTACATGGCGTGATCGATCCGATCCTGTCCTATCTGCCAAATGTCATCGGCGCGGCACTGATCTTCGGCATTTTCATCATTATTGCCAATGTCGTGCGTGAGACGCTGAAAGCCGTACTTGTATTCGGTGACGGCATGCCGGAACGCTTCGGCTTGGCGACCGGACGCGTAAACATCTCCGGCATTGTGGCATCCGTGGCATTCGCCGTTCTGGTGATCATCGGCGCTATCATGGCGTTTGATGTGCTGGCCATCGAGGCGATCTCCGCCCCGGCAAATGAGCTGCTGACCGACATTATCGGCATTATCCCGAATGTACTGGCCGCTGGCGTGATCCTCGCAATCTTCGTGCTGATCGGCCGATTTGTTGCCAATCTGGTGCTGAAGACGCTGCCAGGTACAGGCGTGGATTCGGCTGTTTCCGAACTTGGCCTGCTCAAGGGCGCAGATGGCGGGCTGACTGCCAGCACGGTAATTGCCCGGGTTGCGATGTTCCTGATCGTGCTGCTTGGCCTGGTGGCTGCGCTGAACGCGCTGGGAATTGAGTCGCTGACCTATGCGATGAATGTTGTGCTCGATATGGGCGTCCAGATCATCTTTGGCGCGCTGATCATCTTCGCAGGCGTATTCATTGCCAAGCTTGTGAGCTCGGCCATGGATTCTACTGGGGCAGGGGCAACGGATGTCACTGCACGCGTTATGAAATGGATCATCATCGTGCTTGCCGTGATCCTCGGCATCTCCCGCATGGGCCTCGACCCTACGGGTGGCGTGTTCATTCTGGAAGTCGCCAAATGGATTGTCATCGGCGGTGCCGCCGCTTTTGCCATCGCCTTTGGTTGGGGTGGCCGCGAATGGGCCGCCCGGATCCTCGAATCCTGGCGCAGCACACGCTAGACAGCGCTCAACCCATAAAACAGGGGGCCGCTCGAAAGGGCGGCCCTTTTTCATGTCCATGTGGTCTGGAGGCGCTTCGTCGCAGCTGCTTTGTTGCGGTGGCGATTGGGGTCATATATGCGCAAACCTCTCGGCAACAGGGCATAATCCGCATGACCACCTACACTTCCGATCAGCGACGTCACTCATCCGAGACGGCTGAAACCATGTCCGATGTTCGTTATGAGATCGACCGGATTGATCGTCTGCTCGTCGAAATCCTGGCAGAGCGCCAATCCTTCATGGATGCTGCGGCGCGTATCAAGCCGGACCGGTCGAAAGTGCATGACAGCGCGCGGATCGAAGATGTCGTGACAAAGGTTAAGGCTGCTTGCGAAGGCGCGGGCTTGTCGCCGGCCATCGCCGAGCCGGTCTGGCGGACCTTGATTGACCGTTGCATTGCGTACGAGTTCGGCAGCTATGACGCGCGGCGTGGCGGCGACGACGTAAACTCGTAAAGCACCTGGGCGACCTCTTCGAGCGTGTCCCCCAGCGCATCCTTGATATCGCTGATCATGACTGCAGCGGCCGTGACGCTGGGCGGGGTCTCTGACCGGCCGGCTTTTTCGGCTTTTTCACATTTCGACGCCAACAGGATGGCACCAATACCAAGGCTGGCGCCCTTGAGCGTGTGAGCGGCGTCGGCCCATTGGCTCGCCTCGGCGTGCGGATCCAGCATACGTGACCAGATTTCGGCCTGATGCCGGAAGATTTCGATGACTTCCACGGCGAGATCATTGTCGCCTCCGGTCATTGCTTTGAGGTGCTCGCGATCGAGTAAGGCAAAGGTCTCGGTCATGTCAGGCGTCTCCCACAGAATTTGACCGTGACACGAGGCTGCTGCCCAATCGTTAATGATTTTAGCTTTTCAGAGAATCTTTGATCGGGCTGAATTTATCGATTGTCGAAAAGGCAAACTTGAATTATTATTCATCTGTGCCGAGTTTTGACGTGGCACAATTCGTATTTGGCTCTGGGGAATTACGATGTTGGATTTCGTCGTGTTGGTTCGTAATCTGGTTTTGGCAGCTGCTTTGGCGTGGCTGGGACTGGAATTTGCGCCGGAGCAGGATGACAATTCCGAAGCAGCCCGTCAGGACTCTGTGGTTACGGCCCTGCTGGCCCGTTAACGCATTCGGCCTTCCAAACCTAGAAATGCACACATTCTGGTCTCGCGCCGGTCGAATTGTCGCGGTATACTCCGGCTATGACCGAGCCGTCTGCCGCTCGCCCGTCTGGCCGCGATCTGCTTGTCAGGCAAGAGGCGTCTGAAAACTTCGAGCTCGCCCGCAGTGGTGGCAGCTGGATGGTTGTGACCGGTTTTGTCGTTGCAATTTTCTGGATATTCGGCGCGGCTGCGATGGCAGTGGGCCTTTGGGGTGTTGATGGCCTGAAGGAATTACAACCATTGGTCTTGGTCGGCGGAGCCATGGCATTGGTCGTCCCGGCGCTGCTGATGATCATGGCGGGCTATATGGGGCGCACCAATCGTCGCTCTTCTGCCTCGAATGCGCTGGTGATGGAAGCCGCCGTTCGCCTGATGGCTCCGGCGCGTGAAGCTGGCACCGAGGGCATCACTTTTGCCGAACAGATGAAACAGGCCGCAGCTGAAGTGGATCGCGCCATGGCGCATGCGCTGTCAGCGATGAAGGCCATGGCGGGAGAGATCGGAGACGAGCGCCTGCGGTTGGAATCGGTGGCTTATGCCAGCGCGGACAATGCCCGCGACCTGACCGAACGGCTTGGCCAGGAAAGACAGGCTCTGGAAGGACTCGCCCGAGACCTGCGCACGCATATGCAATCTCTGAACGAAGCCATCCCGCGACAGGCCCAGATGATGGTGAGTGCCACGCGTGAAGCCAGCGAAGAGGTGTCCCGCGCCGATGAAGCGCTGGCGCGCCGTCTGGAAGCCATGCAGGTGGCGGGTCGCACATTGTCTGAGAAGCTGATCGAGCTGGATGCGCTCGCAGGTGATGCTGCCACGCGCACCGAAACGCTTACCTTTGCGGTCACACGCGTCGAGGAAAAGCTCGACCAGTCCCGCCGCACGGTAGACGCCGCTGTGCGGGCAGGGGAGATCGCTGCAGCTGCCGCAATGACAACCGGCGACGCCTTGAAAGATGCCGTATCTTCAGCCCTGGATGGTGCTCGCCGGGCGAACAACGAAATCAATACTTCTACGCGCGAGGCCGCCGAAAACGCGGCGCGCGCATTGGCCCGGCTGCGCGAAGCCGGCGAGGAAGCTGCCGCAGCGATCCGCTCGGCGGAGTATGCCGCCAAGGCCGACACGGTCCGGATGGACCACAAGACACGTGAAGCTGCGTCTCTGGCGTTGGCGAGGGATGATCTTGCGAAACCGGTCGTGCCTGAGCGCGCGCCTGAGCCGGAGCCGAAACCCAGCATCATTCCCGCTTCCGCACACCAGTCCGACGAGCTCCACGACGATGACGGTCTACATGATGACGAAGCGTTCGAGCCAATGCCTGTCCGCAATGGCAATGGGCATACGAATGGTTTCCATCTTGAGGACCGCAACGGCCACACGCCAGAAATGCCTGAGACCCCCGTCGCGCCAAAACCCAAGCCTGCGCCACGTGCCAGCATGGATGACGAACTGTTCGATGCGGCGGCCGACGCCTTGGCCAGCGCTGCGCTGACGGACAAGCCGGACACATCGGCGCAGGACGACACCTGGGATCTGAGCCGCGCCCTCGAAGAGAAGACACCTGAACCGGTGACGCAGCCCCTCCGCCGCCGCCATGATGACACACCCGCCGTTACCGAAAGCCCATTCGATGAAACGCCGCGCCGGCGCGCAACAGACTTGGTCCCTGACGAATCTGATATTCTGGAGCCCGAGCCAGTAGACGAGCCGATGCCGCTCGTACCTGTGCGGCCGTCCTCGCCGTCATCGGGTGCGGAAATGGGCTGGCGCGACATCATTTCGGATATGAGCCGCGAGGACAAACCCCTGCGCGACCGTGAAGATGTCGCCGACGAACTGATCGACCGGCTGCAGACGTCCGGTATCGTCCTGCCCGAGGCAATCCGCCCGAAAGCCAAACGCAAGATTGCCGAAGCCGCCCGGCGCGGCGACAAGGAGCGCAAGTCTGCAATCCTGTCCCAGGCGGGTCGCCAGGTGGAGCGCGTCACACAACGCCTGCGCAATGACCGCGACCTGATGGATCTGGCGCGGGACTTCCTCGATATGGAAGCTGACGACGCGTTGCACGCGCTGGAGCAAACGCAGAAGACTGGCCGCAATGCCAGCGCCCGGCTTGCCGCTTATCTGCTGCTTGATGCGGCACTCTGATCAGCCGCCAAGCAATACAATCCCAATCACACCCGAAGCCACGAGCAGGATACCTGCCAGTTCGCGCGCCGTGATGCGCTCGCGAAAGACCACATGTGATGCAATCAGGGTAAACAGGATTTCGACCTGACCGACAGCCTTTACGCTGGCAGCGTCCTTGAGCGTGAACGCCATGACCCATGCCATTGATCCGAGGAAGCCGATCAGGCCAACCCATCCGGCTTGTCGCCATGCCCCGAACAGCTTGGCGACCTGGCCGGGCTCGCGCAGTCCGAGCCAGCCGAGCAACATGACCGACTGGATTATCGTGACGAAGGCGAGCGTGGTTGTGGTGCTGAGCAGCAGGCCGACCTCGCCAAGCGACAAGGATGCGCCGCGAAGCGACACGGACGATACGGCGAAACAGGCTCCCGACAACAGCCCGATCCAGAGCGAACCGTCCGGCGTCCATTTGTGCCCGTCAGCTTTGGAAAGCGAGATCAGGATGATCCCCAAAATGCTGGCAATGATCGCCAGAAGGGCGGGCAAGGTGAGCGTATCGCCGAGCAGGATAATGCCGACGAGCGCAGCCTGAACAGGTTCGGTCTTGGTAAAGGCCGTGGCAGCCGCGAAATTGGCCCTGGAGAACAGATGGATCAGTAGTCCGGTCGCGAGCACCTGACTGATCCCGCCTATAATCGCATAAGCAAAGAAGGCAGCGGGCGGCGCGGGCAGGGGCGTGCCCCGCCCGATGATCAACACCGCCAGCAGGCCGACTGCCAGCGGCGCTGCATAGACGAAACGTGAGGCCGTCGCGCCCCATGTGCTCAGCGTCTGCTTCAGCTGTTTCTGAAGCGCTGAGCGACCATTCTGGCAGAATGCAGCCGCCAGCGTCATGGGAATCCAGAGATCCATGCAGCAATACTCTTTGAGAGGAGACGGGGCGTGCTAGGCGGCCTGCGACCGCTTCGCTTTGCGCGCTTCCAACTTGTTCACGGCGTGGAGGTAGGCTTTTGCACTCGCGACAAGCGTGTCCGGATCCGAGGAACGACCGGTCGACATGATGCCGTCGCTGTTGAGACGAACAGACACGGTCGCCTGGGCATCGGTGCCGCCAGTGACGGCGTGGACCTGATAAAGCTCCAGCTTGCCTTCATGCGGCACGATCTCGCGAATGGCGTTGAACACCGCATCCACTGGGCCATTACCGCGGGCGATGGCGAATTTCTCTTCGCCGTCCACAACGAGATCAATCTCGGCCGTTTGAGGGGCGTCTGTTCCTGCAACCACACGCAACCGCTTGAACGCGATCCGTTCGCCTTCTGCAGCCAACTGGTCATCGACCAGTGCGATAATGTCATCATCGAAGACGTGCTTCTTGCGGTCGGCAAGGGCCTTGAAGCGCTTGAACGCATCATTCAAGGGATCGCCTTCCATCGTGTATCCGAGCGCTTCCAGCTTGTCGCGGAAGGCGTGACGACCGGAATGCTTGCCCATGACCAGTGATGTCTTGGCAACGCCGACATCTTCGGGCCGCATGATTTCATAGGTCTCGGCATTCTTCAGCATGCCATCCTGATGGATGCCGCTTTCATGCGCGAAGGCGTTCTTGCCCACGATCGCCTTGTTGTACTGGACCGGGAAGCCGGTGATGCGGCTGACCATGGCAGAGGCACGGGAGAGATAGGCGGGTTTGATGTCGGTCTCGAAGGGCAGCGTATCGCTGCGCACTTTCATGGCCATGACAATCTCTTCCAGCGCGGCATTGCCGGCACGTTCGCCGAGACCGTTGATGGCGCATTCCACCTGACGCGCGCCATTGGCGACGGCATTGATGGAGTTCGCGACAGCCAAGCCAAGGTCATTGTGGCAGTGGGCCGACCAGATGACCTTGTCAGAGTTCGGGATTGTCTCGATCACACGGCGGAACAGGGCGCCATACTCATCCGGATGTGAGTATCCGACCGTGTCAGGCAGGTTGATTGTGGTTGCACCGCTGGCAATGGCCACGTCGATACATTTGCACAGGAAGTCGAAATCGGTGCGCGTGGCGTCTTCGGCGCTCCATTCAACATCGTCAGTATGGTTGCGGGCCTGGGCGACCGAGCGGCCTACCGCTTCGAGCACGGCATTCGGCCCCATTTTCAGCTTGTGCTTCATATGGACCGGGCTGGTCGAGATGAAGGTGTGAATGCGTGGGCGGGCCGATTTCTTCACGGCTTCGGCGCAGCGCTCGATATCGTTCGGCGTCGAACGGGCGAGGCCGCAGATGATGGCTGACTTCGACTGTTCGGCAATGGCGCTGACGGCGGCGAAGTCGCCTTCGGAGGCGGCAGGAAAACCGGCTTCGATCACATCGACACCCATGGTTTCCATCAACTCGGCGAGTTCGAGCTTTTCATTATGGGTCATGGACGCGCCGGGTGATTGCTCACCGTCGCGCAGGGTCGTGTCGAAGATACGGATATGAGGATTGGATGACGTGGACATTTTGGAGCTACCGGGTCTGGGAATGGGAAATAAGGCTGGTGATCACCCCTGACCGCGCGGCTGCCCTGGCTGACCTAGGCAGACATCACCGGCCAGGGGCCGGTAAGCAGTAGCTGAAGAGGCATTTTATTCCACATGGGGTGTTACATCGGCCTATGGGGCGGCGGTGTCAACCTCGTTTTGCGGGATCAGGGCAACAGATTGCCCGGTTTTGCGCATCCGGGCACGGGCATAGGCGGCGATGGCAATATAAACGCCGACGGCGGCAGCGGCCGCTGCAATAGCAACCAGTGGATTCCCCGTGAAGGCAGCAAGCAGGCTTTGACCGGCGAAGGCGATCAGGGCGATCTTGGGAATGATCCCCACCCCCATGCCGGCCCAGTAATGGAGAAATTTCGCATGACTCACGCCGAAAGCCATATTGACCAGCAGGGCAGGGCCCGCAGGCACATTGCGTACGATCGCGCTCGTCATCATGGCATTGCGACCAACGAACGTGGATAGCTTGTTGGCGGTTTCACCCGCATACCGGCGAAACGCTTTTTCGCCTGCAAGGCGCCCGGCATAGAAGGTGGCGGCGCCTGCCACCATGTTGGCGATCCAACCAAACATCGCGCCGAGCCAGGGGCCAAACATGGCAATCGCGATGGCCAGCAATGCAAATTGGGGAATGCCGAGAAAGGCGCCGACCACAAATAGCAGGATCAAAGCTGGCAGGGCCCACGGGCTGGAGGCGATATCCTGCATGAGGGCCTGCAAGGTGGCGATGTCCAGCAGATTGGTCGTCTTGCCGATTGCGAACAGCAAGATGATTACAGCCAGCGCGATACCTCCAATGATGGCGCCGCGACGGGCATTGGCATCCAGGACTTTCTTGGGGGCGGGCCGAGTATCCATGACAGGGGGCTTTCAAGCTCGAGCCGATTTACGTCAATCCGCCGCCTGCCGCAAAGTTAATTTCAGCAGTGGTTGATCCCGTTGGTCCCCCCGGATACGTACTCCGCCGAACTCTAGTGTCGCTTAAAAGGATTCCGCGCATGACAGACCTCTCCCCTCGCCATGACTGGACCCGAGATGATATCGCGAAACTCTACGCCTTGCCGTTGGACACGCTGATGGCGCACGCATTGACGGTGAAGCAGGCCAACTGGCCGGATGGGAAAGTTCAGAAGTCTCAACTGCTATCGATCAAGACGGGCGGCTGTGCTGAGGATTGCGGCTATTGCAGCCAGTCAGCCCATTTCGATACCGGGCTCGATGCCTCGAAACTGATGCCGCTCGATGAGGTGGTCACCGCCGCGCGCAGAGCCAAGGAAAATGGCGCGGACCGGTTCTGCATGGGAGCGGCCTGGCGCAGCCTGAAGGATCGCGATGTCCCCAAAGTTGCCGCCATGATCGAAGCCGTGAAGGCCGAAGGGCTGGAAACCTGCGTCACGCTGGGCATGCTGGATGACGGCCAAGCCGAAGCGCTGAAATCGGCCGGGCTCGATTACTACAATCACAACCTGGACACTTCACCGGAATATTACGGCAAGGTCGTCTCCACTCGCACCTATGATGATCGGCTTGAAACGCTGGGGCGTGCGCGAACGGCTGGCCTGAAGCTCTGTTGTGGTGGCATTCTGGGAATGGGTGAAAGCCGAGAGGACCGGATTGGCCTGATCCATGAATTATCCAAACTGACGCCGCACCCGGAAAGCGTTCCGGTGAACATGCTGGTGCCGATTGAAGGCACGCCGCTCGGCCACAGTCCGGCCATTTCGGTCATCGAGATGGCGCGGGCCATTGCCGTCTGCCGGGTCGTGTTTCCACAAAGCTGGGTACGTCTGTCCGCGGGCCGCGAAGGCATGACGGAAGAGGGGCAGGCACTCTGCCTGCTGGCGGGTGCGAACTCGATTTTTGTCGGCGACCGCCTTCTGACAACCGACAATCCGGAAATCGACGAGGATGATGCGCTGATGGGTCAGATGGGCCTGGAGGCCGCCGGCCGGGCAGAAATGGAAGCCCCGGCGCGGCGGACCACGCTGATCGGCGGCTGATCCCTATCGGGTCTGCCCACCGTCCACAGGCACGATGGCACCGGTGATGAAGCTGGCCACCGGGCTGAGCAGGAAGGCTGCCGCTGAGCCGATCTCTTCAGGCTTGCCGAAGCGCTGGAGCGGGACTTCGCGCTTGATCCAGCGGGTCCAGGCGTCTCCACGCTCACCATTGATGCGTTCTTCCCATTCTCCATCCGGGAAGATGATGTTTCCAGGAGCGATGGCGTTGATGCGCACATTGTTGCGGCCGGATACCCGGGCGAGTTCCTTGGTCAGATGGTTCATCGCGGCTTTTGACGTGCCATAGGTCAGCGGCGTGCCGAGGCCGGTGAGGCCTGCAATCGAAGAGATCATCAGGATGGCGCCTTCGCCACGCGGGTCCATGCGTCGCAAGGCCGACCGGGCTAGGAAGAAGGCGGAATCGAGGTTTTGCGAAATGCCGGCATCCCAGGTGGCGTCGTCGACTTCAAATCCGGGCGGACAAGGGTGCAGGCCGACATTGGCGACCGCGCCCCAAAGCTCGCCGAGTTCGTTCTCGATCGTGTCTATCATCGTCTCGACCGTGCGGGAATCGCGCAAGTCTCCGGCGCGGGCCCAGACATTTTCCTCGCCATACTGGGCGGCGAGCCGCGCACGTTCCTGTTCCAGCTTCTCTTCCCCACGAGCGGCGAGGGCGACTTTCGCGCCTTCTGCGAGGCAGGCCTCTACGATGCCAAGGCCAATGCCCCGGCTGGCGCCTGCAACGAAGATGGTTTTTCCCTTTAGGCCCAGATCCATGTGCGTTTCTCCCTTTTGGTTATGCCCAGCAGACTAGACGCCGCGTCGACAAAAGAAATCCCCGCCCTCAGGGAAGGCGGGGAAGGATGAGGTGCATATCTCAGGATCAGGCCGCCTTGCGATAGCGTTCATTGACGCTTTCATCGAGACGTGGGGACCGGCCGGTAGCGATTTTGACAAGGCGTTCCAGGGCCGGGAAGAACCGGGCGCGTTCCAGGACCGGATTGGTGTAGTTGGTAATGACGCAATAATGGGTGTCCTTGCCCATGCGGTGATGGGCGGCGTGATGCTGGAAGGACTGGGCGAAGCCGGTTTTCTGCAGGGCGTTGATCAAACGGCCATTCTCCTTCGGGCTGCGATGGGCAGCGCGATGGAACTCATTGGCGAAGACGCCGAACAGGACAGCCGAACCGGTGAACAGGTTCAGCGTGCCCGTGGCCCAGAAGCCGGCGAGGAACAAGGCGCCAAGCACGAAGACTTCCTTGTTGCGCGACAGGAATGAGCCAGCCAGAAATGCACGCGGTTTGAAATGGTGTTCCTGATTGGCGCGGATCGTATGGCCCAGCACAGGCCATTTCGGATTTCCGTACCGGTCTTCAAACCAGTGGATGAGGCCTGAAATGAAATCGGCCAGAAACAAGCCTCCGAAAACGGACGCGGCGGTTTTAAGGGCAGTCGCGACAATCGTGACCGGCATGGGGTCATCTCCTTCTTGCTGTCGAACACTCTTGTGAGGTTAGTATGTGATCATTTGCTCGCAAAAGAGGGCGAAATTGTGGCAAGTGAGAGATCAATCACTCGATTCCTGTCCGGGTCTGAGAGCAGCAGGAGAGGGATCTATTCGTCGCGCAGGGGTTTGCGCGTGATCACATAGACAGCACCGACGGCGATGAGGCCGAGGCCTGAGCCCAGTACCCACGGCTTATGATAAGCAAACGCGGTGACAATCAATGCGGCCAGGCCCATACCGCAAACAGCGGCGATTTTCGCTTCACGCGCCATGGCGCCCGTTTCGAGGAAGGTCTTGATTGCCGGGCCGACGCCCGGCTGACGATAGATCCAATCCGCCCAGCTGGGATTGGATTTGGCAAAGGCCAAAGCGGCGACAATCCAGAAAATGGTCGTGGGCCACACCGGTAAGGCAAGGCCTATCGCGCCGAGCGCGAATGCCACAACTCCGACTGCTCGCCAGATCCACATGAGAAACCCATTCCGCGCTGTGGGGTGGCTGGCAACCCCCAAAGCAGGCCACCTCAGCTGAATGCGGCTGAAATTTGCAAGAATTTCTTTGATTTGACCCATTCACGCCCTGTTCGCGCCGTGGCGAAGATGTGTAAGAGTTGTAAGAAAGCTCAAAGGAGAGGGTTTCCATGTCGCACTTCATATCGGGCACGCGGGGAATTGGTCGGACACTGGTCACAGCCATGATGATCGCCGTGCTCGCGGCGTGTGGAGGCAACAAGGAAGACCGACAATCTGATACTGCCAGTGATGAAGGCACGATTGTCACGCGCTCCGCCGCTGACAATGTGGCTGCTCGCCAGCGCGAACGCCGTCGTCAGGCTGCGATTGACGAGGTTGAGCAGGATTTCTCCTATTTCCGCTACCGTATCGATACCGCCACCGAACAGCCGCTGGCGTGTTTCGTCTTTTCTGCGCCGCTTGATCCGGAAGCGGATTACTCGCCGTATCTCGAATTCCGTCCCGCTTTCCGACCTGCGCTCAGTGTTGAGGGACGCGAGCTGTGTGTTGGCGGTCTGACTTTTGGGTCGGAACGGTCTGCAACACTGCTTTCCGGCCTGCCTTCGGCTGATGGCCGCACATTGAAGAATGAGGAAGTTGTTCCGATCGATTTCGCCGACCGGCCACCTTATGTCGGCTTCAAGGGAGCAGGCGTGATCCTGCCGCGCGAAGATGCAGATGGCCTTCCGATTGAAACGGTGAATGTCGACGAAGTTGAAGTAACCGTGTCGCGCGTCAATGATCGCGCGCTGGCCTTCAAGTCCATTACTGAAGGCCAAACCAATGCCCAAGGCCGCTATGCCTATACATGGGGTGAAGACAATCCTGAGGATGTTCAGGAAATTCTCTTCAAGGGACGGATGGACGTGGCCAGCGAGCAGAATGCGCCCGTAGTGTCGGTCTTCCCCTTGCAGGACGTCGTCGGCCCGCTGGAGCCGGGCGCGTATTATGTTTCGGTCAAGGACGCCGCAGACCTGGATAGCGCCGAGCAGCCGCCAGCCTCTTCCAACCGGTGGATCATGATGACCGATCTGGCCATCACCGCCTATGAAGGTGGCAATGGACTCGATGTCACGCTGCGCTCACTGCAGGACGGTCGCCCAGTGCCCGATACAACCGTGCAGCTGGTCGCGCGCAACAATGACATTCTTGCCGAAGGCCGCACAAATGAAATTGGCCGGGTGGCCTTTGATGCGCCGATCACGAATGGCCAGGGCAATATGGAGCCCAAATTGATCATGGCCTACAGCGCCAAGGGCGAACTCGCTGTGCTGGACCTGACCCGCGCGCCGGTGGACCTCTCAGAATATGCTGTAGGTGGCCGCCGGGTCTCCGGGGACATCGATGCCTTCATGTATACAGAGCGTGGCATCTACCGCCCCGGCGAAACGGTACAATTGACCGCGCTGCTGCGTGATCATACCGGCAAGGCTATTGAAGACCGTGCCGGCAATATCGTCATCTATCGTCCGAATGGGCTGGTGGCCGGGAAGATACGGTTCGATGATCCTGAAGCGTCTGCAGTTGTTGAGGGCTATGAACTTACCAAGGGTGCATCTCGTGGCCAGTGGCGTGCGACGGTGGAAGTGGACGGTGTGTCGGGCGCATCCGGATCAGTCAACTTCGCAGTCGAGGATTTTGTGCCACAGCGCATTGCCGTTGACCTCGACACTGACAAGGACGCGCCCGTCTTGTTGGGTGAGAGCCGCAGTGTCGAAGTTGCCTCGCGTTTCCTTTATGGCGCACCAGGCGCGGGTCTGACGGTGAAATCCGAAGCCCGCATTGAAGCGGCGCCGACCCCATTCCCGCAATACAAGGGATTCAAGTTCGGCAGGCATGATGAGAGTTTTCGTGAACGCATCCTTGAAATGGATGATACGACTACGGACGGAGCCGGGATCGCGACGGTCACGCTCGCGCCGGGAAATGCCGGCAGTAATGCTGGGCGGCCACTGCGCATCAATGCTGTGGTTAGCGTACTTGAACCCGGCGGACGCGCGGTCACAGAAAGCGTGCGCATCCCGTATCGTCCGGAACGCCTTTATGTCGGTCTGAAACCCGGTTTCGAATATTCGGTCGAAGAAGGCCAGGATGCGGCCTACGAAGTCGTGGCCATGAACGAGAAGGGCCAGGCGATCGCGCAGCGGCTCAACTGGAAACTGCTTGCCATCGACTATCATTACGACTGGTACCGGGACGGTGACCAATGGCGTTGGCGCCGGTCTCGCACGGTGACCAAGGTCAATGAAGGCATCGTGACGACGCCGGAAGGCGGCAGCACCGAGATTCGCGTTTCCGGTCTGGATTGGGGCAGCCATGAACTGGTTGTCGAAGGCAGCGACGCGAATGCGTCCGCCGCGTCCAGTGACGATTTCTATGTCGGCTGGGGCGGAGGTGTCTCAGAGGATGGTGCCGAAGCGCCAGACCGTGTCCGCATCATCGGACCTGAGAAAGCCCCCTCTGCAGGTCAGAGCGCCGATATCACCATTGTGCCGCCTTATGAGGGCCAGGCGCAGATCGTTGTGGCTACCGATCGCATTCTGTCGGTACAGAATTTGTCCGTTAGTGCACAGGGCACCAATGTGACCCTGCCGGTAACCGATGAATGGGGAGAGGGCGCCTATGTGATGGTCTCGGTCTATACCGAGCGCGATCCGATTCTGCGGGCAAAGCCGCGCCGTGCGGTTGGTGTGACACATGTGCCCGTCGATATGGGTTCGCGGACGTTCGAGTTGACGCTCAATGCGCCCGATATTGCCCGACCTGTTGGGGAGCAGGTGATTGAGGTCGAGTTTGATGGCGGCCCACGTGAGCCGGTCTTCCTGACACTGGCCGCTGTCGATGAAGGCATCTTGCGCCTCACCAAATTCGAGAGCCCTGACCCTGTCAGCTACTATTATGGCAAGAAGGCGCTCGGTGTTGAAATGTACGACGATTACGGTCGGTTGCTTGACCCGAATATGGGTTTGCCAGCCGAAGTCCGCTCAGGGGGAGACCAACTTGGCGGTGAAGGGCTGTCGGTCGTCCCGGTGAAATCGGTCGCGCTCTTCTCTGGCTTGGTTGATGTCGGCCGGTCGGGTAAGGCAAAAGTTCGCCTTGAACTGCCGGAATTCAATGGTGAGCTGCGCTTGATGGCCGTGGCCTGGTCGCGATCTGGTCTGGGGTCAGCGGAGTCCAGCATGATCGTGCGCGAGAAAGCACCGTCGGATCTGATCATGCCGCGCTTCATGGCGCCTGGCGATGAAGCTCAAATTACTGCCAGTATCGACAATGTCGAAGTCGGGCCTGGAGCGTTCACAGCCGAGATTTCAGCGGACGGCCCGATTGATGTTGCGGATGGCAAGCTGACGCGTTCGCTTGCAACGGGTGCGCGCGCGGATGTGCCAGTTCGGATTGGTGCGGATTCAGAAGGTATCGCAACGGTCAGGTTGGCGGTGACGGGGCCAAATGATTTCGAAACGGACCGGACTTACCAGATACAGACCCGTTCGCCCTATTTGCCGGTAACAAAGATCAGTCGGCAATTGATGGAACCGGGCGAAAGCTATTCTGTTGACGCTGATCTGCTGGAGGGCCTTGTGCCGGGGTCTGCTGCGATCAGTGTCGGCTATTCGACGCTGCCAATGGATCCGGCGACGCTCTATGCTTCGCTCGACCGCTACCCTTATGGATGCACCGAGCAAACCACTAGCCGGGCCTTGCCATTGCTCTACTCCGAACAGCTGATTGCAATGGGGGCTCCAGAACGTCGCGATGATCCGAAGATGCGGATTCAGACTGCGGTGAACACGCTGCTCAACCGTCAGGGATCTGACGGAGCGTTCGGCCTGTGGCGGGAAGGGGATGGCTACGCATCCCCTTGGCTTGGTGCCTATGTGACGGACTTTGTCTATCGCGCGAAACAGGCTGGCTTCTCTGTGCCGGACGAATCCTTGGAGCGGGCCTATGGCGCTCTGCGGCAGGTTTCGACTGGCGATGCATGGCGCGTTTATGGGTACGACACGGATGTCTATGAAAGCCGCTATTCCAACGACACGGCAGAGAAGCTGATGCAGCGCTCGTCGGCCTATGCACTTTACGTGCTCGCCAAGGCGGGCAAGGCCGACATTTCTCGCCTGCGCTACCTGCATGACCGCGAGCTCGATTCCATCGATAGCCCGTTGGCACGCGCCCATATCGGCGCAGGCCTTGCCATGCTGGGTGATCGGGCGCGGGCTGCCTCGGCCTTCAACGCAGCGGAAGACGCGCTCGGTTACGAGAATACCGGCGATTACTACCAGACCCCGCTGCGCGATGAGGCGGCCATCCTGGCCCTCGCATCCGAAGCGGACATGCTGGATGTGGTAGAGCGTCTTGCCGCCAAGCTGGGCGAGGATGCGCCAGACCCGACCGGATTGACCACGCAGGAAAAGGCTTTCGCGCTACTGGCTGTGGACTCCCTGAACAAGGGGGCTGAAGGCTTCCGGCTCACCGTCGAAGGGCTTGGCCGTGGTAATAATAATGACCGGCAATATGCCCTGACCGAAGCGCAGGCCACGGAAGGTGTGACGTTCACGCTGGAAGGCAAGGCGCCGATGTTCCGGACAGTTATGGTCAGCGGTTCGCCAGAAACGGCGCCGCCCGCTGCGACATCCAAGATGGGCGTCGACAAGACATTCTTTACACTGACCGGTGGTCGTGTGAATCTGTCCCGGGTCAGCCAGGGGGACCAGCTGATCGTGCGCTTGACGGTGTCGCCACATGAGCGCCGCCTGAACCCTGTGATCGTGGCGGACCTGCTGCCCGCCGGCTTCGAGATTGAATCGGTGCTGCGCCCTGCAGATGGCAGGCGTGAATATGGCGGATCGGGCGCGTTTGCCTATCTCGGCCAGATTGCGAATGCACAGACTGCCGAGGCACAGGATGATCGGTTTGTGGCCGCCGTCGATGTCTATGCGCAGCCGGTCACGCTTGCCTATGTCGTCAGAGCGGTAACGCCGGGCGATTTCGCAATGCCGGGTGTGGTGGCCGAGGATATGTATCGTCCGGAAGTGTTCGCCCGGTCCAAGCCTGGCCGCGTCACGATCAGCGCAGCGCCCGGAACGATGGGAGGCGGTCAGTAAGCCATGCTGACGCCTCGGCGTATCGTCATCGGGATAGCCGCAGTGTTTGCTGCGGTTGTCCTGATGGACTGGGTGCTGCCGCCGCCAATTGACCGCGCGGGAGAAATCTCCGCGCTGGTAACCGACCGGGAGGGCAAGCCCCTGAGGGCCTTTCCGACCGAAGACGGACGGTGGCGGTTCCGCGGAGATCTCGACAAGATCGATCCAGAGTTCATCGAGGCGCTGCTTCGGGTCGAAGACAAACGTTTCTATAGCCATCGCGGGACAGATTGGACGGGGCTGGGCCGGGCTGTGGCAGACTCGGCGCGGGCCGGGCGGATCGTATCTGGGGGCTCCACGATCACGATGCAGACTGCGCGCCTGCTGGAACCTCGGGACCGCAATGTCGGGTCCAAGCTGATCGAGATCGCGCGCGCCTGGCAGATCGAACGTCGCTTGTCGAAAGATGAGATCCTCGAACTCTACCTTACGCTGACGCCCTATGGCGGCAACCTTGAAGGCGTGCGGGCAGCGAGCTGGAGTTATTTCGGGCACGAGGCTGACCGCTTGTCCGCTGACGAGATCGCACTGCTGATCGCCCTGCCGCAATCGCCCGAAGTGCGCCGCCCGGATCGTCGGCCACACCAGGCGCAAAAGGCGCGCGATTGGGTCGCAACCAAGCTCGGTTGGTATGGTGTTTTCAGCGAGGCTGATGTGGAGGAAGTAGCCACATCGCCGGTCCCGACGCGGCGGCGTGATTTTCCGATGCGTGCCTGGCACGGCACAGAGAAAGCGCTGGCGAGCGGGCCGCGCGAGGATGTGCGCGCCACGCTGGATGCGGGTCTTCAGGCTGAACTCGAATCCATGGCCTTGCGCAAGGCTGAGGCGGAAGGCCCTGACGTTCAGGTCTCGGCGATTGTGGTTCACATTCCGACACGTGGTGTGCGCGCTCTGGTCGGATCTGCCTCGCGCGACCGGGCAGGGGGCTGGCTCGACCTGACCGCGCAAGCCCGCTCGCCGGGCTCCACCTTGAAACCGTTCATTTACGCCATGGCGTTCGATGACGGGCAGGCCGCACCGGATACGCGCATTTCCGATCTGCCCAAACGGTTTGCGTCCTATCAGCCGGAAAATTTCGACCGGATGTTTCGCGGTGATGTGCGGGTTTCGGATGCTTTGCAGCATTCGCTCAATGTGCCGGCGGTGCTTATGCTGGATCGGGTCGGGCCAGAGCGGTTTGCGGCGCAGTTGGCGCTGGCGGGCGCGCGACCACGCATTGGCGGCGGCGCAAATCACGACGCTGGCCTTGCCCTCGCGCTGGGCGGTGCAGGCCTGACAGCGCGCGAATTGGCTGTCCTCTATGCTGCTCTGGGCGATGAGGGTGTGGCCAAGCCTCTGGTCTGGCGCGCCAGTCAAGAAGCTGCAAGTTATGAACGGATGGGACGGCGGCTGGTCAGCGCCGAGAGTGCGTCAGATATCGTCCGTATCCTGCAAAATGGTCCCATGCCGGAAGGCCGTATGCCAGGGCGCCTGACTGCAGGCGCGCCACAAGTTGCTTTCAAGACCGGCACATCGTACGGCTTCCGCGACAGCTGGGCAGCCGCAGTTTCTGGCGAACATGCCATTGTCGTCTGGGTTGGCAGGGCCGATGGCGCGCCGCGGCCTGGCAAGACCGGCCGGGTGACCGCATTGCCCTTCCTGTTCGAGATTGCTGATCGAACTGCCCATCATTTACGAGATGAAGGCGAAGCTCGCACACGCCTGACCACGCAGCGCAAAATCGAAACACGCGGCGCGCTACATGACTTTTCGCCTGAAGCGCCGCCCGAAATCCTGTTTCCACCCGCGAGCGCGGAATTGTGGGCCGGCAGTGTTGATGGCAAGTCGGCCCGGCCCTTTGTATTGGCTGGACGCGGGGAGGGGCGCGTTTCTTGGTATATCGACGGAAAGCCCAGCCAGATCGATGATGCCGGTACGCCAGTCTGGCAGCCGACGCAGGCGGGATTTTACACGATTACGGCCGTCGATCAGAGCGGGCGGTCCAGCCGGGTCAGGGTCCGTGTGCTGATGGGGCCGTCCTGACATACTTCCTGCCATGCCAATCAGCCTCATTGCTGACGCAGTTTGGCAACACGCAGGCAACACATTTATGTTAGGACTGACTTTCTGGCCTTCACGGCGGACGGGAGACCGCCATATGACGGACAGAACGCAGCGTGTGTTTGCTGCGACTGTATAGAGTATCGGGAACTGCCATGCGTATGCCATCCGCCCCCACCTTCACCATCGCCGCTGGCTTGGCCGCCATGGCGCTTGCGTTCTTCTCGAATGCGGGCGCGCAGGACCAACCCCTGGCAGAAACGGCCCCCAAGCGGCTGTCTTCGGCCATTTTTGCGGGCGGGTGTTTCTGGTGCGTTGAGTCTGATTTCGACAAGGTTGATGGCGTGATCGACACCGTGTCCGGCTATACGGGCGGTGAAATCGCCAATCCGACTTACAAGCAGGTCTCCAAGGAGAACACCGGCCATTACGAGGCCGTAAAGGTTACCTACGACCCGGATCTGGTCAGCTATGACACATTGGTCGAGTATTTTTTCCGGCACGTGGATCCCACAGATCCCTATGGTCAGTTCTGCGACAAGGGCGACAGTTATCGTACCGCGATCTTCGTCAACACTGATGACGAGCGCGCGGTGGCTGAAGCCGAGATTGCCGAGATCGAGACGTCAGGCGTGCTGAAGGACCCCATCGTGACGCGGGTGATTCAGGCCGAAACATTCTGGCCGGCCGAAGATTATCATCAGAATTATTACAAGAAGAACCCGCTCAAGTATCGCTACTATCGCGCTTCATGTGGCCGGGATGGCCGGGTCGAAGATCTTTGGGGCGAGTCAGTCGGTCATTGATCGGTTGGTGATGGGCAGGGCTCAGGCTTGAATTCCGTCTGTCCATCAAAACGTTCCTCCCATTCGGGTGTCCGGTCCTGACGGTCATATCCGTTACCCAGATAAAGTTGGAATTCCCGCAAGATCGGGCATCCATTGCTACGCGTTCCAAGCGGAATTGAAATTTCGCCCACATGGTCAAAGGACTGGAAATCGCTTCGCAGTTTCGGGCGCATGCCGGGATGTAGCGACGCGATGAGTACGCGATTGGCCAAACCGCCCTCAAGTGGCTGGGCCTCTGAAAAACTCTTCGGTCCGGCATAGCGGCGCCATGAAATCATCGGCGTGGTGCGCTCGCGTGCGTAATAGTCCAGGCCGTGCCAGGCTTCTCGCTCATCCACGAGCACTGAGGTTGCGCCAAGTGCATCGGCGCGCGCAAACAATTGCTCAGCGGCGCTATCCCAGCCACGAGTGCGTTTGAGGGCGTTGTCGAAACCAAGCGAGGTCGACAGGGAGGCGGGCAGTAGCGCGAGGGTCAGCAGGGCCAGCATCAGAGCAGCGTGCAGAGACAAACTGGTCCAGAGCAGGCCGGACGGGGAATGCCGCACAAAATGGCCGTAACCCAGAATGGCTGCTGCGACTATGGCACCAATCAACAGGCGCGTGGCGAATGACACATCCGGCGCGAGCAGAAAAGCGACGAAGCTGACCGCTGCAATGATGTACCAAAGTTTGCGATTTGGCTTTGCGCGGGCGAGCCATGAGGCCACCAGCACGCTCGCGGCCGGATAGGCAGTTGCAGCCCAATTGGCATTGGCGCGCGACAGGACCGCTTGTGCCATGATGATCAGCAAAACCGGCAGGATAAAGCAGAGCAGCCAGCGGTCCCGGCCCATGATGCCGTCATCCTCGCTACGCATCACAAAGATGCCGAAGACGAGCGCCAGGAAACTGATTGGCCCGAACACGCCAAGCTGATCGACCAGGAAGGTGAGGGCGTTCTCAGGATTGATAAGGTCGCCGCCAAGATTGGCATTGTCGACCGTGTGGCTCACCGTCTTGAAATCATTCGCGGCATTCCAGGCAAGATGTGGCGCAAAGATCGCTGCTGCCACGGCCAAGGCTGCGAGGCCTTTCCAACTCAGCAGGGCACGGCGACTCTGTGCGTCAATCAACAGGACCAGCACGACGCCGATCGCGAAATATAGCATTGCGTATTTCGACAGGAAGCCGAGTCCGACCGCGACGCCGAGACCCAGCGCGCTGACCCATGCGCCTTGCCCACTGCGCAGGCGCCACAGAGCCCAAAGGGCGGCGCACCAGAAGGGGATGAGTACGCCATCTGTGGAGATCACGACAGAAGACAGTATGACAGCCGGCATCAGTGCATAGCCAAGGCTGGCAAACATGCCGACACGTGCACCATACATGTCTCGCGCAAGGAAATAGATGAAGGTGGCACCGGCCGTGTGCAGGAAGGCCGCGGGAAGCCGTACGGCCCATTCTGCATCACCCAATACAGCTGTCACAGCATGGATGACCCACGCAATCATGGGAGGCTTGGAATAATAGCCCCATTCCAGCGTATCGCCCCATCGCCAGTACTGCGCTTCATCTGCATATAGGTTCAGAGGCGAAATGCCTGTGAATACAACCCTCAGTACAAGCAGCATTGCCAGCGCGGTGAGTGTGATGGTCTGCCAGCGGCCAGGCGATTCGGATTCCTCGACGGTCATGGGGTGCTATTCCTTCTCAACTTGAGACTTATGCCGCCCCACCGAGGCAGAATATACCCTGAACCGCACGCAATCTGCGCATGTCCGCCTCCAAACCGTGTCTTTTTTGCATCGCAACATATCGATCCACCGTGATCGCAGCCTTATGTGCTGAACCTTCAAGATCTTGTCACTAATCTGTCATCCGGTGTCGTTATCCGACCCGCAGTACCGGCGACCCGCAAGGGGCGGTTGTCGGCGCATCACCGACTAGGGGAATAGTCATGACAAATTGGACCACTTTCGGGCGTGGGGCAGCAGTATCTGCCATTGCGCTGAGCATGGCCGGCGTCGCTATGGCGCAGGTTACAACTTCAGCCGTCCGCGGCGCAGTGACCGATGATGACGGCCAGGCCGTATCCGGTGCGCTGGTTACCATCACCGATCCTTCCACAGGGCTGACACGGACTGCGACGACCAACCAGACCGGTCTGTACAGCATCCGCAACCTGCCTGTTTCCAGCGGCTATGTCGTTACGGTGACTTCGTCAGAGTTCCAGGGCCAGTTCATCGAAGATGTGGGCCTGAACCTCGGCGATGCGACCCAGGTCGACTTCACGCTCACCAATGATGGTGAAGCGCGTCAGGAAACGATCGTTGTTACGGCTTCCGTCTCCGATCTCGCACCGACTGCTGCTGGTCCTTCGGCGACCTTCGGCCTGGAGACGCTGCAGAGGGCCCCGGCCATCAACCGCAACATCACGGATGTCCTGCGCCTCGACCCACGCATCTATGTTGACGAATCCCGTGGTGATATCAACGCAGTCCAGTGTGGCGGTAAGAACTCCCGCTTCAACTCGCTGACCGTTGACGGCATTCGCATGAATGACAATTTCGGCCTGAATTCGAATGGTTACCCAACCGAGCGCATCCCATTTTCTTATGATGCCATTGAGCAGGTTGCGGTCGAACTGGCTCCCTTCGATGTGCAGTATGGTGGCTTCTCCGCCTGTAACATCAACGCGGTCACGAAATCCGGTACGAATGAATTCCACGGCTACCTCTTCGGCGACTACACAAATGACGGCCTGCGCGCCGACAGCCTCGAAGGCGACGACATCACGACGGGTGAGTACGACGAAACCCGCTACGGCTTCGGCGTCGGTGGTCCGATCATCAAGGACAAGCTGTTCTTCTTCGCGGCCTACGAGAAACTTGACGGCGTGAACCTGTTTGACCGCGGCGCGATCGGCTCCGGCGCTGTCAACGAAGTGAACATCACTCAGGCCGAAGTCGATGAGATCCGCAACATCGCCATGGAACTCTATGGCTATGATCCGGGCACGATCCCGAGCAGCGCTGATAACTCCGACGAGAAGATCCTGGTCAAGCTCGACTGGAACATCAGCAACGATCACCGCGCATCCTTCACCTATAACTGGAATGATGGTTTCAACATCGCCCAGTCGGACGGTGACTCCGATGAGCTGGAATTCTCCAACCACCTCTATGAGCGTGGCGCGGAACTGACGTCCTATGCCGGTTCGCTTTATTCTGACTGGACGGACAATTTCTCCACTGAAGTCCGTCTTGCCTATTCCGAACTGGACAATCGTCAGATTTCTGTCGGCGGTACCGATTTCGGTGAGATCACGATCGAGACCGACGATGTTGATGTCTACCTCGGTGGCGACGACTCCCGCCAAGCAAACAAGCTGTACTACGAGACCCTCAGCCTCGCGCTGAAAGGTTACTACACGACGGGCAACCACAATTTCAGCTTCGGCTATGAGCGTGAAGCCCTCGACGTGTTCAACATGTTCGTCCAGCACGTCGAAACCGAAATCGACTTCGATGGCAATCCGTCCTCTGGCGGAGCATTCGACGATGCGATTGAGAACTTCCGTCTCGGCATCGCCGACAACGTGAACTACAACAACTCCCCAACAGGCGATCCGAACAATGCGGCTGCTGACTGGGGATATGAGATCAACACGCTGTACGCCCAGGACGAAATTGACTTCGGCAACGGGATCGTGGTGATCGGTGGCCTGCGCTACGACTGGTACACAACCGACGACGCACCTGAAACCAATGCAGACTTCCTGGCTGACTATGGCTTCACAAATGGTGAGACGCTGGATGGTGAAGGTCTGCTTCAGCCACGTCTCGGCTTCGAGTGGGACTTCTCCGACAATCTCGACCTGCGTGGTGGTGTCGGCCTCTACTCCGGTGGCAACCCGAACGTGTGGCTGTCCAACACCTACTCAGCAAACAACGTGCTGCAGTTCGGTTCGGACGGTGGTGCATTCGGTCTTGAAAATGGCGTGACATCGCTCTTCGACATTGACTACGGTCTTTGTGAAGACGGCGTGCCGACGGGACCGGGCTACTGTGTGCCACAAGACATGATCGACGCTGTCGCAGCTGGCGAAGGCTCGAACTTCGAGATCAACTACCTTGATCCGAACTTCGAAATTCCATCTGAGCTGAAATTTGCTTTCGGCGGTACATACTATGCTGACGCGCCTGGGCTCGGCGGCGAGTATGTCCTCTCGGGCGACATTCTGTACACCGTTGCTCAAGATAGCGCTGTCTGGATCCGCGGTGATCTCGAGCAGACTGGCACAACCACAGTCGATGGTCGCGAATACCCGACCTACAGCAGCGTTCGTGAGGCAGCCTTCGTGCTGACCAATGCGAAAGAAGACGCCAAGTCTCTGCTGGTTTCCGGCTCGATCTCGAAGTCCTATGACTTCGGTCTCGACTGGGCCCTGGGTTACGCCTACACGGATGCAGAAGACGTGCACCCGATGACGTCCTCGGTGGCCTTCTCGAACTACGTCAACCGCGCATTCGGCGACCCGCAGGATGTCAGCGCTTCGACGTCTGACTACAACACCAAGCACCGCTTCACGGCACTTACCAATTATGAGCGCGCTTTCTTCGGCGACAACATGACCACGTTCTCGGCCTTCGGCCAGGCTGTGTCGGGTCGTCCATACAGCGTGGTTTACGGTGGTAGCGCGAACGGTATCAGTGGCTTCAACCCTTACCTCGAAGGCAACCCGTACCTGGCTGCTGGTGCAGAGCGTAACGGCGAAGAAGGTTCCTGGTGGGGCAAGGTCGACATCAAGCTTGAGCAGGAATTCCCTGGCTTCCTTGATCACAAGGCTTCCGGCTTCATTGTTGTCGACAACTTCACAAATCTGCTGAACGACGAGTGGGGCGTACTGCGTGAGCCTGGCTTCCCAGCGGTTTGTGCGGTTGACGACTTCCAGGCTGGTGATTGTGAATCTCGTCAGGGCGACGCGTCGCGCTACGAAATTCGCTTCGGCCTGCGCTACGAGTTCTAGTCACTCGGAACTCCGAAACTGAAAATCGGGAAGGGCGGCTCTGAGAAGAGCCGCCCTTTTCCTTTGGAACAAGGTGTGGCATGGCGCGCTCAATGTCTGACATGAAACCTCATCTCCTGCCCGAATGGGCCCCTCATGCTGCTCTCTGGGTTGGCTGGCCGCGTCTTCTTGAAGAGTGGGGCGGCAACCTTGAAGGTCCACGCAAAGATATCTCCGGATTCATCCGCGCTGCATCAGACTATGTGCCGATCCGGGTCGCGGTAGGGTCAGATGAAGCCGAGGCAACGGCGGGTGCAGCCGTAGGTGATTGCGCTGAGGTCTGCCGAATTCCGACCGGTGACATCTGGATGCGCGACACCGGGCCAATCATTACAGGAACGGGCGATGCGCGCCGCGCGCAGGCCTTCCGCTTCAATGGCTGGGGCGGAAAATACCTGATGCCAGGCGACACGGAAACGGCGACGGCCATTGCGCAGCACGAAGGCATTCCGGTTTCGCAGCACGAGATGGTTCTGGAAGGCGGGGGCATTGATGCGGACGGCACAGGCCGCCTGCTGACAACCGGACAATGCCTGCTCAATCCAAACCGAAATCCGGGTATGGATCAGGCCGAGATCGAGATGGCGATTGCCGAGGCGCTCGGCGTACTGGAATTCATTTGGCTCGGCGACGGCTTGCTCAATGACCATACAGATGGCCATGTCGACAATATCGCTCGTTTCATCGCGCCGGGACATGCGATCTGCCAGCATCCATCGGGCGCAGACGACCCGAATGCTGATACGCTGCAGGAGATTGAAACAACGCTCCGCAGGGCTGGGCTCGAGGTTACCACCATTCCCTCACCCGGGCTTGTGAAGGACGAGGATGGAAATCCGATTCCGGCAAGCCATATGAATTTCACAATCACGAACGGCGCGGTCCTCGTGCCCGTTTACGAAGACCGTTACAGCCTTGTGGCGCAGGCCGAACTGAGCGCTCTGTTCGAAGGTCGCAAGGTGATCGGCCTGCCGGCACGCAATATTCTCAATGGCGGGGGCAGCTTCCACTGCATGACCCGCGAAATTCCAGCTTGATTTCCAGGAGCGAGCCATGCCCCGTACCCTAACGCTTGCCTGCATCCAGTTTACGCCATCAGACGATGTGCAGGACAATATCGACCGCGTGGCGGAGCGCGTGCGCGAGGCCGCAGAGCAGGGGGCCGACGTTGTGCTGCCGCCGGAACTCTTCACGGGGTACTATTTCTGCAAGACACAGGAAGAAGAGCATTTCGCGCGCGCCTATCCCTGGCGCGAGCATCCGGCTGTCGAGCAACTGTCGGCGCTGGCCGAGGAACTTGGCGTCGTCATCCCCGTCTCAATCTATGAGAAGGACGGTCCGCTCTATTACAATTCTCTGGTCATGATCGACGCGGATGGGTCGCCTCTGGGCGTATATCGCAAGAGCCACATTCCGGACGGGCCGGGCTATCAGGAAAAATACTATTTCCGCCCAGGCGATACCGGGTTTCGCGTATGGGACACAATGAAAGGCCGGATTGGTGTGGGAATCTGCTGGGACCAATGGTTCCCGGAAGCTGCGCGCGCCATGGCGCTAATGGGCGCGGATGCGTTGCTGTACCCCACAGCGATTGGCGCTGAGCCGCAGGATGCGGGCCTTGATACGGCCGCCCGCTGGCGCCGCGCGATGCAGGGCCATGCTGTCTCGAACACCATCCCGGTCGTCGCGGCAAACCGTGTGGGCGACGAGGAAGGGCAGGTCTTCTACGGAACCAGCTTCATCGCGGACCCAACCGGCGAGATCGTGATTGATTTCGGTCGTACCGAACAGGGCGTGCTGGTGGCAGAATTCGATCTGGATGAAATTGAACGCGAACGGGCCGCCTGGGGGTTTTTCCGGGATCGGCGGACCGACCTCTACAATATTCTCACCTAATTTCGACGAAGCGGCGGGTCATTGCGGACAAAGCGGGTCTCTTCCCGTTTTTCAGGCTTGGGCGCTTTCAGGTCGGCCACGTGAATGATGCCGGAATCCGAGGCGTAGTCTGCGGCGAGGCTGGTGAGAACCGTGTCGAATTCGTCGAAACTGGCGCGCCGATCCAGATTCGGGTCGAAGCGGGCCGGATTTCCCAGCGTGTCATCGCGGGTCGGCTGGCTTTCGGCCCATGAGAGCTGTTCGAGCGGGCTGAGATAGCCGTCCTTATTGGAATCGGCCTCAAGGAAGGCAGCCTCAATGCCCGTGGCGAGTTCTTCCGGGGTGACATTGCCATCCAGGTTGGCATCGAAACTGACAATCAATCCACCTCCCGCCACAAGGCGTTCTGGGACATGTCCATTCGCTTTGGCACCGCGTCTTGTCGGGCCGGGATAAGACTGCCCCGGCAGGCGCACAAGATCGTCGCCCTCATCTTCGGCACCGGCAGATGCAGGTGCACCAAGACAAACGAGTGCCGCCGCGGAAAGGGCAAGGGCCAGATTACGCATGAAGAGACTCCCAGAAGGTTCGAGGGATCAGACTATGTCGGTGTGGCGTTTTTGCAACATGACGTTTCAGTTATCTTGTCTGGACATCGGTCTGGCATTAGCGTCTCGTTAACGCCGCCTTAACGCAAAGGGAGCAATCCGTTAACCAGTTGCGGCCGCCGACCGGTGGTCGATTCGTGCGATTTGGATTGAAGACACTATGGCAATCACGGCGGACCAGGTCCCTATCATCATGTCTGCTGGTGCAACCGCGCTGGGCCTAGCCGCCTTGCTATGGGCGCTGCGCGTGTCGGATGGGGCACGTGGCGCGGCGCGCAAATACAAAGACCGGTCGTCCGATCTCGAGACTCTTCTGGCAGAGCACCGCTCAATCCTTGGTGCTCACCCGGGCGTAATCCTGGTCTGGCAGGGTGAGGCGCTTGAGCCCGATAGTGAAGAAATGACCCCGCCGGAGCTCTACGGTTCGCCGGTGGCATTGGCTGGCCTGCTCAGCTTCACCGACGATGCGATTTCGCCCGATCCGGCAGTGCGCATCATCGAAGGCCTTGCCGACCTCGAAGCGCGTGACAGTTCCGGACAGGACACGACGCTGCGGATTCGCATGCGCGAGCTGCGCGATACTGGACAGGCTTTCTCGCTCACCATCATCGGGCCGTCTGGCCGCTTCCTTGAGGCGGACGGGCGGACGGCTGGCGCGCGGGCGGTCGTCTGGGTCACCGACACCACCATCAAGGGACTGGAAGAAAGCTCCGCCCGCGGCAAGCTGGAAGAGGCGCGCCAGGTTATCGCGCGCGATCCGACAGCCTTCCTTGACATGCTGGGTAAGGCGCCGTTCCCGGCCTGGCGCGTATCCGGCATGGGCAAGCTGCAGTGGGTGAACCCATCTTACATTGAGGCAGTCGATGGGGTGAACCTCGACCGCGTCCTGGATCGCCAGATCATGCTGGACCAAGCTTCAGCTGACCAAGCCCGCAAGACTATTTCTGAAGGTGCCGATATCGACGAGACGCGCCACATGGTCGTGAATGGAGAGCGGCGCGCCATGCGTGTGCTGACCTTCCCTCTATCCGGCGGGGCAGGGGCGATGGCGTTCGATGTGACCGCCCAGGAAAATGCGCGCGAGGAACTGAACCGCCATGTTCGCGCGCATGACGAGACACTGAACCATGTTGCCGATGCTGTCGCGATCTTCGGGGCGGATCGCAAACTGACCTTCTACAACAAGGCCTTCCGCGACATGTGGGATCTCGATGAGAGCTTCCTGCTGGACCGCCCGAACCACGGGCAGTTGCTGGACCGCCTGCGCGAGCGCCGCAAGTTGCCGGCCCGTACAAATTACGCCGAATGGCGGGCGGAGGAGCTGTCCTATTACCTCGATATTGATGGGGTAAAGGAAGATACATGGTCACTGCCGGATGACCGGACTCTGTCCGTCACACGCCAGCGCCATCCGATGGGTGGCCTGTTGCTGTTGTTCAAGGACATCACAGGGGAACTGAACCTTCAGACCAAGTTCAATGCCATTGTGAAGACGCAGGCGTCCACGCTCGACAATCTGCACGAGGCAGTTGTCGTGTTCGGCGGCGACGGGCGGCTGAAACTGTTCAACAAGGCTTTTGAACGGCTCTGGTCCCTGGACCATGACGAGTTGAAAGACCATCCGGACTATAGCGATGTGATCGAGGACTGCGTTCCGCTGTTCCATGACCTGGACGTCTGGGACGCGATCAAGGGCCATATTACGGACCCGTCCGCCCGCGCGCGCCAGTCCACCACCGGAGAGATGCGCCGGTCTGATGGATCTATCCTGACATATCTGACCCATCCGCTGCCGGATGGAAACACGCTGATCGCCTTTGCGGATGTGACGGCCACACGCAGGGTTGAGTCCGCGCTGAGAGATCGGGCTGAAGCATTTGAGGCTGCGGACCGTCTGAAAACGGAGTTCGTGCGCAATGTGTCCTACCAGCTGCGGTCGCCGCTGACGGTCATCTTTGGCTATGCTGAACTGCTGGAAACAAAGCGCAATGGCGATCTGACCGAGCGCCAGACAGACTATGTCAGCGCAATCCTGTCAGCTTCCGACCACCTCTCGAAACTGATCGAGAATATTCTCGACCTCGCCATGATCGAAGCAGGCCGTATGGATCTCGATCTGAAAGATGTGGATCTCAGCCATGTCATCGAGGAAAGCATCGACATGGTCGTGTCAAAGGCAGAGGACACGCAGATTGCCGTTCGCGCCGACATCAAGGGCAAGCTTGGAGTCATTCGGGCAGATGAGCGCCGCATCAGGCAGGTCTTGTTCAACCTCATTTCCAATTCGCTCCGCTTTACCGAATCCGGTGGTGAGATCGTCGTCTCGTCCCAGCGCGTAGGCGACATGGTGACCCTGTCTGTGCGCGACAATGGCCGCGGGCTAGCAGCCGATAAACGGGCCACCAGCTTCGACAGTTTCGTTTCGGGCGACCAGCGCGGGGCCGGCCTCGGTCTTGCGCTCGTGAAGCATTTCATCGATCTGCATGGCGGAACGGTCGGTATGAAACCGGTCGATGGCGGCGGTCTGGAAGTGACCTGCTGGCTGCCGGTGAAGGTCACGAAAGTTGTGCAGAACCAGGAAATGTTGCTGACTGAAAGCCTGCCAGCCTGATTACCTGAGGGCCTGTTTAGGACGTCTCACAAACAAGTTTACTGACTTTCTGCGCGCCATGCCTACATGTTGGTTTGACAAAACCAAGCAAGAAGGCACGCTACATGGCTGACGATACTTATATCCCACCGAAGGTCTGGAAATGGGATGCTGAGAGCGGCGGGCGTTTCGCCAGCATCAACCGGCCGATTTCGGGCGCGACCCATGACAAGGATTTGCAGGTTGGGAAACATCCGCTGCAACTCTATTCGCTGGGCACACCGAACGGCGTCAAAGTCACTGTAATGCTCGAAGAACTGCTCGCGGCGGGCCATTCCGGCGCTGAGTATGATGCCTGGTTGGTCAACATCATGGAGGGCGACCAGTTTTCCAGCGGATTTGTTTCTGCCAACCCGAACTCCAAGATCCCGGCCCTGATGGACCATTCGACCAATCCGCCCACCCGCGTGTTCGAATCCGGATCGATCCTTCTGTACCTGTCAGAGAAGTTTGACGCTTTCCTGCCCAAGGATCCGCGCGAGCGCACGGAAGCGCTTTCCTGGCTGTTCTGGCAGATGGGATCGGCGCCTTATCTCGGTGGTGGCTTTGGCCATTTCTACGCATATGCGCCAATCAAGATCGAATACGCGATCGATCGGTTTGCGATGGAGGTGAAGCGGGAACTGGACGTGCTGGACAAGCGGCTCGCCGATAATGAATTCATGGCTGGCGACGAGTACTCGATTGCAGATATGGCAATCTGGCCCTGGTACGGCGCTCTGGCGTCAGGTGTCGTGTATGATGCGGGAGAATTCCTGCAGGTTCACGAATATGAAAATGTCCAGCGCTGGACCAAGCAGATCGCCGAACGTCCGGCAGTCAAGCGTGGCCGCATGGTGAACCGCACTTTTGGCAAGCCGGAGACCCAACTGCGCGAACGCCACGACGCCAGCGATTTTGATACCAGGACCCAGGACAAGCTGGATCCCGAAGGCTCCAGCTGATCCTGTCTTTGGTCAGGATTTCTCGAATTTGAGAATGTAGCGATCCGTCTGTCTCCGGATAGACGGATCGAATACGTTCAGCGTGCCATCGTCGTCGGGATTCGCGAGTAGGTCACTCTCCTCGACAAGGACGAGGCCGACATCGCCCATCATATCCATCAAGGTGTCTTGCGCCAGCCGATGTGTCACGCCGCCAGTTGTTGCGGGCGCACCGTCAGGCGCGCGGTGATCAATCACAACGAAATGCCCGCCGGGTTTCAGGACGCGCGCAATTTCGGAAAAGGCGACATCCGGATCTCCGAGTGCACCCGGCTCCGCGCCTTCCGGCGTGTACCAGAGCTCATGTGGACCGAGAAACCAGGTTACGAGATCCACCTCCATATCGCCAATGGGTTCGAAATCATCGAACGATGTCTGGATGTGAGTCACGTTGATCAGCCGGCCATCCATGCGTTTCTCGACCGCATCGCCGAGGAAGGTTTCAAACTCTGGTGGGTTCTGAAGGTAGACTTTTCCCTCTTCGCCCACGACCAGTGAGAAGAGTTCGGTATAGATGCCGCCGCCAGCTTCCATATCCAGCACTGTCATGCCCGGCATTACTCCGGTGAATGCAAGGATCTGCCGCGAATTGCGAAGTTCATACTGCTCGAAATCATCTTCCGGGCGACCATCATGCACGAAGACGGAATCGTAATCGAACGCAGGGACGGTAGTTTCCGGCATTGTTGGCATGCTCTCGGGAATCGGAGCAGCACATGCGGCCAAGCTCAAGCAAGCAGCTGCGAAACTTAGTGAATGTCTCATGGGAATGTCCTCTGTCCGCTCAGGCCTTGCTGAGCATGGTCTGGCTGATATCCCAAAGCCGCTCGGCTTTTTCGTCATCACAGATCCAGGGTCGGGCGTGCTCCCAGCGTTGACTCTCTTCGGTGGCAAGCTTGGCAATATCGCAATCTTCGCAATAAACGCCGCCCTTGTCCGCCAGGGCAGGGGAAGTAGCGGCCCAGACGCTGGTGGATGCGCCTTGCTCTGGTGTCTTGAACATGGCCTGAACTTGAGGCGGGATTGTTCCGTCGGGGTTTTTCCAACCGAGTTCGGCCATTTCCTCATCAGTGAGGTGGCGTTGCAGAGGCGTGAAAATCCCACCTGGATGCACCGAGAATGCCCGCACACCGATATCCTTGCCGCGATGGTCCACGCCCAGAGCAAACAGGGCGCACGCTGATTTGGACTGGCCGTAGGCTTCCCATTTGTCATAGGGATGGGATTCGTAATTGGGATCGTCCCAGATCACGTCGGAGCGCACATGCGCTGTTGATGAAAGGGCGACTAAGCGCGCGCCGTCCGCGCGTTCAAGAGCGGGGGCGAGCGCGAGGCTCATCGCCATATGCGCGAGATGGTTCACGCCCAACTGGCGTTCCCAGCCGGGCCCAACCCGCGTTTCAGGGCAGGCCATGACACCCGCATTGTTAACAAGGATATCAAGTGCGCGGCCTGTGTCCTCAAAATCAGCGGTGAATTTTCGCACAGTGGCGAGGTCTTCCAAGTCCATCGCCGCAATCTCGATATCGCCGGGAATGTCAGCGAGCGCAGCCTCGGCGGCGTCGACGCGTCGCGCAGGAACCGTCACGCGCGCGCCTGCGCCCGCCAGGGCGCGAACGGTTTCCAGGCCAATCCCCGAATAGCCGCCAGTGACGATTACGTTGCGTCCGGTCAGGTCGATGCCGTCGATAACTTCCTGTGCCGTCGACTTTGCATGAAAGCCTGATCCGATCGGCGTCTGGTCTGTTGCGGCCATGTGTTTCCCCTTTGGTCGTTTGGTTTCTTATGCTGAGCCAGCCGGTACGACGGCAAGCGATCATGCGTGATGTTACCAATCTGTAAGCAGCGGTTTACATGGACGCACTCCGTATCGCCACTTATATCCCGAATATAACCAAGGGAGAAATTGCATGCGTATTCTTGCCGCCGCGATATCTGTTGTCGCCATGTCAGTCGCTGTTCTTCCTGCCGCTGCGCAGTATGGTCAGGTTGAGCGGACCCAAGCGGAAATTGCGCTCGAGGAAGCTACGGCTAACCTTGAGACCAATCGCGTCACACGCACCGAAGCCAGTCAGGCCTGTGACACCAGGGATTATCAAGCCTGCTTCGAGCTGGCCGATATGTATCGCAAGGGGCTTGGCGGCGACCAGGATTACAAGAGCGCTGCGGACAATTATCGCAAGGCGTGCGATGGAAAAGTCGCAGAGGCCTGTTCAGGACTTGCCTATCTGACTGTTCAAGGGCGCGGCATGGATGCCGATACCGCTCGGGCGCGCCAGCTTTATGATAAAGCGTGTGATTATGGCGACGTGAGCGGATGTGCAGCCTATGGCAACATGATCTATACCGGCCAAGGTGGTTCCAAGAACGTTGCGGAAGGCACGCGCCTTCTCCAGGAATCCTGCGATGAGGCGTATGAATGGGCCTGCGAACGCCTGTCGACGCTGGGGGCCTATCAGCCCGATGACTCGACTTGGGAGCGTCTTGAAGACGTCAGGCGCCGCTACTGATTTTCGCTCAAGGTCGACAGTTTGCGCGCAAGGCTTGAGCCTGGCAGCGGGCTGGCGGGTCGGTTAGGGTCGATAGCGGGGGTCTCGGAAACTGTATCAGCAGTGATATGCTCAGGTGTGTCCACAGCCTCATGTGTCGGTATGGGACCGTCGGTTGCGACGTTGAGGTCAGCGGTCATCAGCGACCCTGCGTCAACGCGGATGCTGCGGGTGAACACCTTTCCGGTGACAACAGCTTCATTCCATATCTCGAGGCTCTCATGAGCAGTCACATTGCCCGTCAGCTTGCCATGTACGACGATGATTGCCGCCTCCAGCGATCCTTCGATATGACCGGTCGCTTCGATCAATACCAGCCCGTCCGATTTGACTGGGCCTTTCATATGGCCTGCTACGGTAAGCGGGCCAGAGAAATTGAAGCTGCCTTCCAGCGCGCATTCCGTGCCGATGAAGCTGCCCTGACCTGAGCGGCCCTTGCCGGCAGCATTGTCCGTTTCGAATTTGGCCATCACCCATACTTTCCCATGTTCTGACCTGGTGCGCCTGTTGTCGGCGTTGGGGTTTTCATCCGGGCCAGAGAATTGATTTCATTGCTCTTATAGCGCGCAATTGGCCGCGCGCACAGTTCCAAGCAGAGATTACCTTGCAAGATACGGGCAAGTTTTCCTCGTCATAAGGCCATATTCCTGTGTTGAAACAGCTCATGAGCCTGTTTCGGTCCGTTTCATTTACCTTGATGCTGGTTGCAGCGGCGTGTTCACAATCGTCTGAACCGGTTGCAGGCGGTGTTATCCCGTTGCAATCCGGTTTCACCGGCATTGACCTGTCGCACCATAATGGTCGCATCCGCTGGGACGAGTTCGAGGCCGCACCCGTTGATTTTCTTTACCTCAAGGCTACCGAAGGTCGGGACTGGAAAGATCCACGTTACCTGGAAAACTGGCGCGAAGCGACAACGCGCGGCTGGACGGTCGGCGCTTATCATTTCTACCGACTCTGCCGGCCGGGAGCCGAGCAGGCTCAGAATTTCATTCAGTCGGTGGAAGTGCGGGCAGGGGCGCTGCCGCCCGCAGTTGATCTGGAATATGCGCACAATTGCGAGCCGCGCGGCAGCACGACTGAGACTTTGGGAGAATTGGACACATTCCTGACAGCGCTAGAGGCCGAATATGGCGTGCGGCCGGTGATCTACACGACGCCAGAGTTTCACACCGACTGGCTGGCCGGAAATTATGATGAGTACCCGCTCTGGATGCGCGGCCTTGGCGAGACGATGCCGCGGACCATCAACGGCCGCGTACCGGACATCTGGCAATACACCATGTCCGGCCGCGTACCGGGAATTGACGGCCGGGTGGACATGAACCGGGTTCCTTGAGCAAAGAGTCAGATGACTTCGATATCGGCAAGCACACCAAAATGGTCCGATCGGGGGCGCTGTCGCTCAGGGTCAATGGCACTCAACGATTTGACAGTTTTTGGGGTCAGGGTGGCTGAGATGGCGATATGATCGATCGTGGCCGCATTCTCTGGTTGTAATGTATTGGATGTGACAATGTTAAGCCCGTCGAACGCGTCCGTTAGCAGGTCGAAGCTCTCTATTGGGCCCCAACACCTCGGCACGCGTCGATTGAAATCACCGGCCACGATAAGCGGCGCATGCGTATGCTGTAGCTCGTGAAGCAGCGGCGCGAGCTCTTTCAAGAAAAGTTTATGTTGAGCCCAAGGAACAACTTTTCCATCCGCTTTCACGGTCGGGCACATGTGCCAAGGAATGCATATGCACAGGCAATAGACAGCGTGGCCGTCGGAGGTCGTCTTTCCAAAAATAGCGCCGCCAGTTGACTGAACATTCTGGGGTAGCGGAATCAATTCCCATGCTGAGCTACTCCATAGTAGCACCAATCGTTCGGATTCGGACTTGTGACCGGCGCCATAACCCGGATGGTCAAGCGTGAACCCGCCCAACTGATTGAGCGAGTCGTGGTGGCCTTCCGTCAGGAAGACAAGGTCCGGATCAAGGGATTGAATCTCGGAAACAAGAGACGCGGCCTGCCATGTGTGCGGACCGCGTCTCTCGATATTCCAGTTTACAACTCGCATTCGGCCTAGTTGCGGGATTTGTCGACCAGGCGATCGTTCTGGGCCCAGTGCATCATGCCGCGAAGTTTCTCGCCGACTTCTTCGATTTCGTGGCTGTTCATGCGCTGGCGCATGGCGTTGAAGCCCGGTGCGCCGGCCTGGTTTTCGAGGACCCAGTTGCGGGCAAAGGTGCCGTTCTGGATGTCTTCGAGCACCTTCTTCATGTTGGCCTTGGCTTCGGAATTGATCACGCGCGGGCCGGAGACGTATTCGCCATATTCGGCCGTGTTGGAGATCGAGTAGTTCATGTTGGCGATGCCGCCTTCATAAATAAGGTCAACGATCAGTTTGGTCTCGTGAAGGCATTCGAAATAAGCCATTTCCGGCGCGTAGCCAGCCTCGACCAGGGTTTCATAGCCAGCCTTGATCAACTCGACGATGCCGCCACAGAGCACAGCCTGTTCGCCAAAGAGGTCTGTTTCGGTCTCTTCGCGGAATGAGGTCTCGATGACACCAGCGCGCGTATTGCCGATGGCCTTGGAATAGGACAGGGCAACATCCTGCGCCGTGCCGGTCGCGTCCTGATGGATTGCGATCAGACCCGGCAAGCCGAAGCCCATCTGGTACTGGGCGCGCAGCGTGTGGCCGGGGCCTTTCGGGGCGGACAGCGAGACATCAACATCGGGGCGTGGACGGATGAGGTTGTAGTGCACGTTGAAGCCGTGGCCGAACATGACATGCTGTCCAGCGCGCAGATGCGGTTCGATCTCGTTTGCATAGAGCACGGCCTGCTTTTCGTCCGGGATAAGGATCATCAGCACGTCGGCCCACTGGGCGGCCTCGGCGGGCGTGACCACTTCAAGGCCCTCGGCTTCTGCTTTGGCGCGGCTGGCCGACCCCTCATAGAGGCCAACCTTCAGCTGCTTCACGCCGCTGTCGCGCATGTTCAGAACGTGGGCGTGGCCCTGGCTGCCATAGCCGATCACGGCGACTTTCTTGCTCTGGATGAGGGAAAGGTCTGCATCCTGTTCGTAATAGATTTTCATGGGCCTCTACTTGCTCCGCTGGAGGATTGATTGTTGGGGTAAGGGTCTTCAGATCAGTTGGACTTGCACACCCAGCCATCTGAAAAATTGGCGACGCCGATAACGCTACGGTTCAATTCGGCAATTATGTCTGTGGCCTCCGAATGGCGCGAAAACTGTTTCAGGCCATTGGTGGTTTCAATTGAGGTGATGATGTCGTGCGACGCCAGCAGCAGCTCATAGCTGCGCGATCCGTCGGCATTGACCACCATTTTTTCCCGCGCGCCATAGGCGGGCAGTCCTGCATCGCTGGTGGTCAGGAGAGACAAGGCGACCTTGCTTGCGACGGGGGCAGGCAGTTGGGTCTGCAGGCGACAGAGCGGAATATGTGTGTTGGTGTCGGAATCGACCGGTACCGTTCGCGCATCCAGCATCATTGTGCCGTCCGCATCGACGATATCGTAGACATAAGCGGCCCCGCTGGGCGCTGCGGTGTCCACGATGCGCAGGATGGGGTCATTGGAGGAATCAAACGTTACATCGGCCCGGTCGGCAATCAGGGCCGCACGGTCGATATCGCATTGCAGCTGAGCCTGATCGGCATCATCTGCAAGCGCCAGGGCCGAGCCGGCCACTTTCGGGCGGCAGCTTTCGGGCTGTTCTTCTATGGCGTGCGCATTGCCAGCGAGAAAAAGGACGCCGAGCGCAATCAGGCTGGTGCGTGTCATCCCTTCTCCTTTCCCCTCTTGATCGACAGAACACCTGTCCGGCTTACCTCAACCAAGCCGAGCGGTCGCATCAGATCCACAAACTGGGTGATCTTTTCAGAGGCGCCGGTCAGCTCGAAAATGAAGCTCTCATTTGTCGTGTCTATCACATTCGCGCGGAAAATCTGAGATATGCGCAGCGCTTCAACGCGGGCTTCGCCTTTGCCGGCGACCTTGATCAACGCCAGTTCGCGTTCGATGCCGCGCTTGGACTTGGTGATGTCGATCACCTGTTCCACGGGCACGATGCGCAAGAGCTGAGCTTCGATCTGCTCCAGAATATGCGGTGTGCCCTGGGTCACGATGGTGATCCGCGAGCGACGCTCATTCACGTCGACCTCGGCCACGGTCAGGCTGTCGATATTGTAACCCCGGCCAGAGAACAGTCCCACAACTCGGGCCAGAACGCCCGGCTCGTTATCGACCATGACAGCCAGTGTGCGGCGTTCGACGGCCTCGTCCTCATGAGACAGGAAATAGGCCGATTTCGGATTGCCAGCGGGGGGCGTAGCTGTTGATCCATCGCTCATGGCTGTGTCTCCGGTTTCGGGGTGTCACGATTCCAGAAGTCGATGGAGAGGTCGGGACGGCGAGTCAATAGCTCGTCCCGCAGCGCTCCAGACCGGCTGATCGCGTCGTCCTGGTGTTTCTGCTTTTGTTTGGTGTAGCGGCCCAATAGCTGGTCCATGCGCCGTGGATCGAGATGGGCTTGCAGTTCAGAGACCAGCAATTTGCGGCAAGCATCGATGAAAGCCGCACTGTCCTCGCTTGTCGGGCCGCCTTCGCGGGTCAGGGCATGAACCTCTTCATGGGCCCAGACGAGGCTGTCCAGGATCGGCGCGCGGAAGCCTTGATATGCGCCATCCTTGTTGAGGCCGTGACGGTCAGGCGCAAGGTTTGGAAAGAACATCCGCCCACGGTCAATCAGGGTCGACAGGTTAGTCAGACTGTCTGCGCGCGCCTCCTGGAAGGCGCGGTCGGAGTCCATCACGTGGCGGTTGCGCGCCAGCATGGCAGCAGAGGCCAGCGTTTCGATGGCGGTATTGCCCCAGTCGAGGCTGGCGCTGTCGATGCTCTGGCGCAGCTGTTCGGTGCGCAGCTGGTGTTGTTTGCGGGTTTCGGCGCGGCTTGCGAGCGCGCCAAGTACAGCCGCAATGGCGGAGACCACGGTCACGATCGTGCCGATATTTTCCATTCCCCACTGCCACAGATCACTCGCAGCCATCACATTCGTCCTATCAAGCTCCCGCCGGGTCTGGTCGGTCAGACCAGTCCCTTGCCAGCTTCGCCAATCTCATCGCCCTTGATTTCGCCAAGGATCATCTCGTTGTGCGCTGAACCCGACGGTATCATAGGCAGGCAGTTCTCGGCCTTTTCGACACGGCAATCGAACAAGACCGGCCCGGGATGGTCAATCATCTCGCGGATCTTGTCGTCCAGCTCCGCTGGATTGTCACAACGGATGCCATGTCCGCCCATTGCTTCGGCAAGTTTCACGAAGTCGGGCAGGGTTTCCGAATAGGAGTGAGAATAGCGCTCGCCATGCAGCAATTCCTGCCACTGGCGCACCATACCCATCCATTCATTGTTGAGGATGAAGACTTTGACCGGCAGCCTGTGTTGAACGGCGGTGGAGAGTTCCTGCGTCATCATCTGGATTGACGCTTCGCCCGCAATGTCGATCACGAGGGCGTCCGGATGCGCTGCCTGAACGCCCACTGCGGCGGGCAGGCCATAGCCCATCGTGCCGAGTCCACCGGAGGTCATCCACCGGTTCGGCTCGTCGAAATGATAGAATTGCGCCGCCCACATCTGGTGTTGGCCAACTTCGGTCGTGATGTAGGTCTCGCGATCACGGGTCAGCTCATACAGGCGCTCAACGGCATGTTGGGGTTTGATGACCGTGTCGGAGTTTGCGTAGGTGAAGCATTTCCGGGCGCGCCAGATGTCGATTTCCTGACGCCAGGGTTTCAGGTCCGGCTTCTTCGCCTTGCGGGATTTGAACTCTTTCAGGATTGCGGCCAGCGCCTCTGCGCAGTCGGCAATCACGGGGATATCGACTCGGACGATCTTGTTCACCGAAGAAGGATCGATGTCGATATGCACCTTCTTGGAGTTGGGTGAGAAGGCGTCGATACGGCCGGTCACCCGGTCATCGAAGCGCGCGCCCACGCAGATCATCAGATCGCAATCGTGCATCGCATTATTGGCTTCGAAGCTGCCATGCATGCCGACCATGCCCAGCCAGTCCGGATGGGAGGCAGGGAAGGCGCCAAGCCCCATCAGTGTAGAGGTCACCGGATACCCAGTGACGTTCTGGAGCTCGCGCAGCAGATCGGACGCCTTCGGACCGGAATTGATGACACCGCCGCCAGTGTAGAAGACTGGCCGCCGCGCGTGCATCATCAGATCCACTGTCGCCGAAATCGCATCCGGGTGCGGTTTGGTAGTGGGGTGATAGCTCGGCTTGTGAACGCCCTCCTTGCCGACATAGGTGCCGGTGGCGAACTGGATGTCCTTGGGAATGTCGACCACGACCGGTCCGGGCCGACCGGATTTGGCGATCAGGAAGGCTTCGTGGATCGAGCGTGCGAGCTGGTTCACATCGGTAACCAGGTAATTGTGCTTGGCACAGGTGCGGGTGATGCCGGTTGTGTCGCATTCCTGGAACGCGTCGGTGCCGATCAGGTGTGTCGGAACCTGTCCGGTCAGGACCACCATCGGAATGGAATCCATCATCGCGTCTGCAATCGGAGTGACCATATTGGTCGCGCCGGGGCCGGAGGTGACGAGGCACACGCCGGGTTTGCCTGTTGTGCGGGCATAGCCCTCGGCCGCGTGGCCAGCGCCTTGCTCGTGGCGCACCAGAATGTGGCGAATTCCATCGGAATTGTAGAGCGCATCATAGATCGGAAGAACCGCCCCACCCGGATAGCCGAACATGACTTCCACGCCCTGTTCCTTGAGCGCCGTGATGACGATTTCGGCGCCTGTCATGGTCAAGGTTTCAGCTGCGGGCTTGGTCTTGGTGTCGGTTGTCATGGGGAGATCTCTGATGGAACTGAGTTTGGACTGTATCGGAAAAGAAAAAGGGCTCCAATGGAGCCCCGTTTTGTGCGCGCATCCGCAACTGGCTACTTAAAGCCAGCTACGGATGCTTAATAACGAGTACCACGTATTTGCGCACGGTGCGTTTCCTCCAACGTCGGGATTAGGAATAATCTGCCTCAACCGGCCTGTCAATCTCCCTATACAAGGCAAGAATAACCCTCAATCGATCTTCTGGCTCCGGTGAAGGAATGCGCGGCCAGAAGGGAAATTGGCGACCGATCCACGTGAATTGCCGTTTTGCGTAGCGTCTTGTGTCGCGTTTTGCGTTTTCTGCGGCAAATTCTGCCGTTATCTCTCCGCGTGCGAAGGCTGCGAGCCACGGCATTCCATGTGCTTTCATGGCAGGAAGTTCCGGGTCGAGATCGCGTTTTATCAGTTGGCGGGCTTCTTCCATCGCGCCCTGCATCAGCATGCCTTCAAAACGGCGGTCGATCTTCTGATAGAGTTTTGCGCGAGGTGGGGTCAACGCAACGCCCATCCATTCATTCTCCTGCAGGACCGGCGGCTGGCGGTTGCGCTGGAAGTCGGTCAGCGGTTTGCCGGTCGCCAGATAAACCTCATAGGCGCGTGCGAGGCGCTGGCGGTCGCCGGTGCCCAGTCGGTCAGCGATTTCCGGATCGACCGGGGCCAGTCGGGCACGCAGGCCGTCCGCGCCCTCGGCATCGGCAATGGCGCGCACGTCGGCGCGGACATCGTCGGGTACAGGGGGAATATTCGACAGGCCTTGAGTCATTGCGAGCAGGTAAAGGCCGGTGCCGCCGACCAGGACAGCGCGCTTGCCGCGCAGTTCAAGCGTGCGAATGGTCGCGCGGACCTCTTCCAGCCACTCGCCAGTGGAGTAGCGCTCGGCCGCGTTCACATGGCCGAAGAGATGGTGCTTCACACCGTCCATCTCTTCTTCGGTCGGGCGAGCTGAAATCACTTGCAAGTCGCGATAGACCTGCATGGAATCGGCATTGATGACCTCACCGCCCAGACGGCGCGCCACTTCGATGGCGAGCGCGGTCTTGCCGCTGGCCGTGGGTCCGTGAATGAGTATTGCCGGTGTCATCCATATAGACGTAAGGGCTTGTCAGCGACGAGGAAACCCGTGAAGAGGCGGGAATGATTGAGAAAGCAGTTAATTCCATGATCCTGATCGCCGCCGCCAATGCCCCGGAAGACAATATTGCCTCGCGCCTCGGCATGATCCTCGGAGATCTCGGCATTGCCCAGACCTTGCCTCAGATAACAGGGCTGGGACAGGTCGGAGATGTCAGCGCTGTGGAGATTCCGCTTGCTCCGATGGATGCCGATTTCCAGCACGCAGCGCTCGTTGCGCTGGAAGCGGAAGAAATGGACGTTGCCCTGGTGCCCGCAGGAAATCGTCGCAAACGGTTGCTGATCTCCGACATGGATTCCACGATTATCGGACAGGAATGCCTCGATGAATTGGCGGATTTCGCTGGTCTGAAAGCGGAAGTGTCCGCGATCACAGAACGTGCCATGCGGGGCGAGCTGGATTTCGAGGGCGCGCTGACAACCCGCGTGGCCATGCTGAAGGGGCTCGACCTCAAAGCGCTGCAAGACGCCTATGATGCGCGCATTTCGCTGAATACCGGCGCGAAGACACTGGTAGAGACGATGAAGGCGCAAGGCGCGATGACCGTGCTGGTCTCCGGCGGGTTCACCTTCTTCACGGGCCGGGTCGCCGATGAAGCCGGGTTTGCTGCCCACCGCGGCAATACGCTGATCGATGATGGCGCAGTGCTGACCGGGGAGGTGGGCATGCCGATCCTCGGACGCGAAGCGAAACTCTCGGCGCTGGATGAGTTTTCAGCGGAAGCGGGCCTCAGCCGGGCAGATTCACTTGCACTCGGCGATGGGGCGAATGATCTTGCGATGATCCAGGCGGCGGGCCTCGGCATTGCCTACAAGGCCAAGCCCATTGTCGCGGCTGAAGCGCATGCTGCGATCAATCACACCGATTTGCACACAGCGCTGTTCTTCCAAGGCTATCACGCGGACGAATTCGTCACTGAATAGACTGCCGGATCAGGAATTGGTCAGGTCGACCGAGATGAACTGATCGAACCAGCCCGCTTCGCCGCGACGTTTGACGCGGAGCAATAGTGGCTGGCGCGGTGTGGTCATCGCGGCTTCGACCTTGCTGATCGTGTCGGTAACGGTGGTGACGCGCTCGAAATTCACTTCAACCAAGACGTCGCCGCGTTGGAGTTTTCCAAAGGAGCGCCCACGCGCAGAGACCGTTGTAACTACAACGCCGTCAACATCCTTTGGAATGCCATAGCGGCGGCGGATATCATCGTCGAGGCTGGTCAGTTCTGCGCCAAGATCGTTGGAACTCGCCGGCGCATCCAGCGTGGCATCGGCGGCGGGCGTATCGGCCTCGTCTTCCAGTTCACCGAGCGTGACATTGACAGTGCGTCCCTTCCCATCTCGCACAATCGCGATGGGAACGGTGCGGCCGATCTCGGTATCGGAAATCAGGCGTGTCAGTTCGCGTACGCTGGTCACGGTCTGGCCATCGAAGCGGAGCACAAGGTCGCCGACTTCCATATCGGATTTTGCCGCCGGTCCTTCATCGGAGATACGGGTGATGATCACGCCGCCCTTGCCCGTCGCCTTGTACGCGCGCACGAGTGCTTCATCCGCATCCTGTACATTGACGCCCAGCCAGGCGCGACGCACGCGGCCTTCCTTGATGAGCTGGTCGGAAATGCGTTTCACGAGATTTGCCGGCACGGAAAAGCCGATGCCGACCGAGCCGCCCGTAGGGGAGATGATCGCGGTGTTCACGCCGACGACTTCGCCGCCGAGATTGAACAAGGGCCCGCCGGAATTACCGCGGTTGATGGCGGCATCGGTCTGGATGAAGTCATCTGAGCGACCCGCATTCAGGTCGCGATTGCGCGCCGAGATAATGCCAGCCGAGACAGAGCCCCCGAAGCCGAATGGGTTGCCGATGGCGATAACCCAGTCACCGACTTCTGCTTTGTCGCTGTCGGCGAGGTCCACATAGGGCAGGGCAGTCGAGGATTTCACCTTGAGCACGGCGAGATCGGTGTCGCGATCACGACCGACGAGTTCCGCCTTCAGGACGCGGCCGTTCGAGAAATTGACGTCAATCTCGTCGGCATTCTCGATGACATGATTATTGGTGATGATGATGCCGTCAGCCGAGATGACAAAGCCGGAGCCAAGTGATCCTTCACGCCGGAAACCGTCTTCATCCCGACCGAAGAATTCGTTGAAGCGCTCCATGGGCGAGCCTTCCGGAAAGGTCGGCATGCCATCGGGCGCAATTGTTTGCGATGTTGAAATATTGACCACGGCCGGCATCAGGCGCTTGGACAAGTCACGGAAGCTTTGCGGTTGGACCTTCTGATCAATTCCATCGACTGCCGTCGACAGGCTGTCCTGAGCATGGGCAGGCAGAACGGCGGTTGCCGAACTCATCAGGAACAGGGCAGCAAGGGCCGGGATACGCATAGGCCGCTGAGCCTCCTTTCGAAGCATAATATACACTAATGTCTGTAAACTATGGCGCTTTGCAGGCGTCTTGCAACAGCTTCAACAGAACCGAACTGCAATGACGATGAAGATTGCGCCGATTGCCGCGGACCCGATCCCGGCAAGCGCAATCTCGCGTCCCGGCATACGCGCTAGATACTCTGCCATACGCCGCATGAATTCGGGGGCGACCGCATAGATCGCCCCCTCAATGAATAGCCACATGCCGATCCCGATCAGGATCAGTTGTATGGACATGCCAAACCCGTCCTAGCGTGAGCCGCCATTGGCCCGTGCGCGATTGATAAACTCATCACACAGGCCCAGGGAATCCGGCGCCACGACAATGCGTGTGCCTTCCTGGATAGAGTTTTCACACGCGATGAGCGCGCGCTGGAAGCGGAAGAATTCCGGATCCTTGTTATAGGCACTGGCATATATCTCGGTGGAGCGAGCATCGCCTTCACCGCGAATGACTTCTGACTGTTCCCGGGCCTGGGCCTCAAGTACGGTCTTCTCACGTTCGGCTTGCGCGCGAATCAGTCGGGCGCGTTCTTCACCTTCGGCACGGATGCGCTCGGCTTCCTGCTTACGGGCTGTCTGCATCCGACTGTAGACACCATCGGCCACTTCGCGCGGCAGGTCTGCCTGACGAATACGGACATCGATGATCGAAATCCCCGCATCTGCCAGTTCATTGGCAACCTTTTCGCGGATATTTTCCATCAGTTCGGACCGCTGGCCTGAAATGATCTCAGGCACGGGCACATCGCCCATGACTTCCCGAATGGACGCCTTGGTCACATCATTCAGCTGGTTGGCGGCGCCCGGAATGGTCCGGAGGCTCTGATAGAATTGCAGCGGGTCGCTGATTCGCCAGCGTACGAACGCGTCCACAGCGAGGCGACGCTGGTCGGATGCGAGAACCTGAATATTCTCGATGTCGAGTCCCAGATTCTTGCGGTCGAGTTTTTCAACCGTCTGGATGACCGGAATCTTGAAATAAAGACCGGCTTCATCCGTACCCGGCGCGTTGATCACCGCGCGTGGTTCCCCAACTTGCAGGATCAGAGCCTGCTCGTCCTGGCGAACAACATAGAAAGAATTGAAGATAGCGACCAGTACGATCGCGACGATGGCAAGGGCAAACCAGCTCAGATTGCGCATCAGTTCTCTCCTCCGCGGTTGGCAGGTTGCACCCGGTCAAGCGGCAGATAGGGAACCGCGCCGGAATTGCTATCAAGAATGGTCTTGTCAGTGCGTTCAAGCACGCGCTCCATGGTTTCGAGATACATACGCTCCCGCGTGACGCGTGGCGCCTTGCGGTACTCCTCATAGATTTGCTCAAAACGGGACGCTTCACCTTGGGCGTCGGCGACGATCTGGTCACGATACCCTTCAGCTTCCTGCAGCAGTCTCTGAGCCGTACCACGGGCCTGAGGCACGATCTGGTTGGCGTACTGGGTGGCCCGGTTGATGTTGGTTTCGGCGTCCTGTTCGGCGACGTTCACATCATTGAAGGCCTCGATGACCTGCTGAGGCGGGTCGGCCTTGTCGATCTGAATACTCACGATCTGGATGCCTGCGCGATAATCGTTCAGCAGGGTCTGGACCTGATTCGCCACTTCGGTCTGAACAACATCGCGTTCGGTCGTGATGACACTTTGAAGGCGGGTTTTGCCGACAACTTCGCGCATCACGGACTCTGCCACCATTTCGACAGCGATATCGGGCTGTTTCACATTCAGGATGTAATCCTGTGGTGCTTCGGGCTTCACGCGCCAGAAGACGGAGAACTGAATGTCGACGATATTTTCGTCTTCAGTCAGCATCAGGCTCTCGTCCATGGTCTGGCCGATCTGAGTCTTTCGGCGGGCTTCGACCTCGACCAGTTCATGCTCCTCGAAGGGGGCAGGCAGGTGGAAGTGGAGGCCGGGGCCAAAATTGGTCTGCCATTTGCCGAAGCGGAAGACGGAGGCCTGTTGGCCCGGATCTACCATAACGACGCTGGTGGACAGCCAGGCAAGCAGGGCGATACCTGCGATGACCAGAAAGCCGAGCGGACCGAAATTGGTTCCGCCGCTGCCGCCACCGCCGCCACGTTTGCGACCACCGCCGCCGCCGCGCTGCCGGAAACGTTCCTGCATGCGCCGCATCTGGTCTTCGAGGTCATTGCCCCCATTGCCGCCCGAGCCGCCGGGACGGTTCCAAGGAGAGCCGCCATCCTTGCCGCCTCCATTGTCATTTCCGCCCTCGCCGCCCCAAGGGCCGCTGGATTTAGTTTTGTCATCCCAGGGCATGAGCCCTCCCTGTATTACTGTGCATGGGTTCTATATAGGCGCTTTGGTGATAAGTGCATGCCTGTTTGCAGGCATCAAGAGCAGCGGAGTCGCAGATTTTGTTCGGATCTAGGGATAAATCACGCCGGAAACTCGAAGAAAAGATCATCGAAGCCCTCGGTCGGCCCGATTGGCTCGAATCGGTTTCGGTGGGTGAAGACGGTCGCGCGGTACTTGTGATCGAGGCAGACCCAGCCGCGCCAGAGGCCGCTGAGGCGCGCCGGATCGAGGCTGAAGGCAAGGTCGAACTGGTCTCCGGGGTCAAATCCGTGAGCAGCGTCCTGACCGCCGAACGCGCTGCGGTCGCTCCGGCGAAGGAGGTTCATCTGTCTCATGCGCCCGCCTCCAAACGTGTGCGCAAGGGCGCCCGCCTGTCGGATGAGGCGATGCAGCAAGGGAATGTTCCGGCCAGCACACCAAAGTCCTCAATCCCCGGTATTTCCAGGATTCTAGTCGTGGCGAGCGCCAAGGGCGGCGTCGGCAAGTCTACAGTCGCGGTCAATCTGGCTGCGGCGATGGCAAAAGCCGGTATGAAAGTCGGCCTCATGGATGCCGACATTTATGGCCCCTCTATCCCGACCATGCTGGGGACAGTGTCGGCTGAGCCAGTGACGTCCGCGGAGTCCGGCAAGCTGCAACCTGTCGAAGCCTTCGGCATGAAGACGCTGTCGATTGGATATCTGTCCGATCCGGACTCGCCGATGATCTGGCGCGGACCCATAGTAATGTCAGCAATCACTCAGATGTTGAACGATGCGGAATGGGGTACCGTGGATGATCCGCTGGACGTGCTGATCATCGACACGCCGCCGGGAACGGGGGATGCACAGTTGACGATAGCCCAGCGCGTGCCCGTAACGGCGGCGCTGATCGTCACCACGCCCCAGGAAGTCGCGCTGGCGGATGTGCGTCGCGGCGCGGCCATGTTTGCCAAGACTGAAGTGCCGGTCCTTGGCATAGTCGAGACAATGAGCTGGTTCGAAGATCCGGCGGGCAATCGCCATTATCTGATGGGGCAGGGCGGGGGCACCGCCACGGCGAATGCTCTTGGCCTGCCAGTGCTGGCTGAGCTTCCGATGCTGCAAGCGATCCGCGAAGGTGGCGATTCAGGCAAGCCGGCGGCGCTGTCAGATGAAACAACGGGCCAGCTCTTTCATGAACTGGCCCGCCGCGTTGCGATGGGGCTGGATACGCTTCAATCGAAGCCCGCGCCGCAGATTATCTTCGAGGACTAGGTCGGCTCACTGAAGTATTCTTCAGCGAGCGTGCTCGCTATGGTCAACAGATTCTCATAGCCGATCGTATTGTTGTTGAGGACGACGATGACACCGTCTTGTTCCGGAAGGAGTAAAACAAGGCTGAGATAGCCGATCAGACGTCCATTATAGAAGATGACCTCGGTCGGTTCTCCGCTGCCGATGGTCATTTGAGTCACCGTCCAGGCCATCGGCGCTTCCGGATTGAAGGCCTCCTTCCGGCCAGTTTCGGACAGGAGGTCTCCGTTAAGAACGGCCTGTCCCCAGGCAGACAGATCATCAACCGTTGAGTACATTGAGGCGGTTCCGCGGAACAGGACGGGGTTGGTGATCGGGATGATTTCGTAGCCGCCATCTTCGGAGCGCAAATAGTTGGCCGCCAGATCAATTTCGTCCTGATAGATTTGCCCGGTACGGTCGAGGCCGAGCGGATCGAGAATCTGCGATCGCAAATAGTCTTCGTATCCGGTGCCTGCATGGCGGTCGATGATGCGCGCGAGCAGGTAATAATTCACGTTTGAATAGAGGTAGTCGCTGCCGGGCCGGAATCTCAGCTCGAGCGCCTCAAGAGTGTCCATGAAGGACTCATCGGTGAAGGACCGCTTTACCTCATTGTCGAACCACCCGGGAATGTCGACATAGTGCGGAATGCCGGATCTGTTCTGGAGCAGGTGGCGCAGGGTGACGTCACGCGCATAGGGCGCCTCAAAATCGGGCAGGAGTTCTTCCAGTGACTGGTCCAGATCGAGTTTTCCCTCATCGACCAGTTGCAGGACAAGCGAAGCGGTGAAACTCTTTGTCATCGACGCAATTGGGAAACGGGTGTCGGAATTGACCGGTCGAACGTCTTCGATTGGCCATGCGTTCACAGCCTGACGCAGGATGATTTCTTCTTTTTTGCCAACAAGAATGCTGCCAGAAAACTCCAGCTCTTCCAGAACGCCCGTGATTTCCCGGGAGGGTTGGTCGTTGGTGTCTATCGCCGGTGCATAATAGGAGGCGGCGTGTTCCGGCGTGCAGCCGATGGTCAGGAGTGCAGCCATCATGGCCAAAATCGTCGCGTAGTTCATGGTTCGCTCCAAATCGTCAGCGCTCCGATCTAGCGGCGCTGGCCGGCATTGCATATCGAAAAGCTGAAAGTTTTTTGAGGCCTTGGCCGAAGCGAACCGGGTCTAATCCAGCCGCTTGCGGACGATATTCTCGCTGCTTGCAGACAATTCGAATGCCATGCCGTCTTCGCCCATAATGATCGGGCCATCATAGGCGTCATCCGTTCCTTTCAGGAATGCCGGGTATAGAAGGCGGCTCGGCACCGCCGGAACGAAATGGCTGAAGACCAGCATGCGCGCACCTGCTTCGCTGGCGACTTCCGCGCCCTCGACCGGCGTCGTGTGGTAGTCGAGGATATCGTTCATGATGGCCGCGAGGCGGGCCTGTCCGTTCGCATTGAGTTGGTCGCGGATTTGGCTGACCATGTCGGCATTCAACGCTTCGTGAACGAGTATGTCCGTGTCCCGCGCCAAGGCGACCAAGCGTGGATCCTTGACCGTATCTCCGGAAATCGTGACGGACCGTCCTTTGTAGTCGAACCGGTAGGCTACAGCTGGCTCAATTGGATCATGATCGACTGAAACTGCGGTAACGCTCAGGCCATCGCGGTCATACACTTTGCTAGCTGTGCTCGCAGGCGTGATTGGAACAGCATCTGCGCCTTGTCCAGATGGGGACAGGACATCCGCTCCGTGATGGGCGATACGGTATGCAGAATCCAGAGCATAGGCAGCGTCGAAGCCAGCGACGACCTGGCCGACGCCATCCGGACCGTGGATCGGCAAGGGTGCCTGTGCGCCACCGGCTGCCCAGTGTTGCAGCAACACCTCTCCAAGTCCATCAATGTGATCGGAATGGAAATGGGTCAGGAACACCGCCTCCACATTGGCCCACGGCAGACGCAGCTCTCCGAATCTTCGGCCTGATCCGGCCCCGGCATCAACGATAAAGACGCGGTCTCCCGCAACGACCACCGTCATGGGTCCCACACGCCCCGGATCGGGCAGGGGAGATCCCGTGCCGACAAGTACAACGGTCAGACCGTCTGGTGCGTCGGCAAGCGCATTTTGCCCCAAGGTCGATTTGACCGCAGCTTTGAACGCAAACTCGCCAATTTGTACGCCGAACAGGCTGCGTGCGCCAATCACGGCGAGCACCAGGACTGTGGCGGCGATCAGAATGATTTTGAGAACTCTCATCGCTTATCCTCCTGAATTGCAAACTAGGCGTTGAAGTTCAGTTTCAGGCCCGGCTCCGGCCACCGGCATTTGGCAAGCTGGCCGGTACTCGACAGGGTAACGTAGGCATCCTGCATGTCGTCGCCGCCAAAGGCGATATTGGTGACGATCAGGTCGGGAAAAGCCGTGTGGTGAAAATCTCCGCCCGGCGTGATCGTTGTGATGCCGCCATTCAGAATGGTTGCGACACAGACATTGCCCGCCGCCGTCATGGCCAGGCTGTCAAAATACTGCAGGCCCGGCATGGTGGCGACTACGCGCCCGCCATTGAAAGGGGAGGCAGGTTTGATGATGCCGGGGCTTTCCAAATCAAACGCCCACATGCGTCCGGTCATGGTGTCGGCCATGAAGACGGTCTGCTCATCAGGAGCAAGGCCGACACCATTTGGACTACTATAATGGAAGTCCAGTTCCTTGGCTTCGCTGGCACCATTGGCGAGGAAAAAGAGCCCGCCGAAATCGCGGTGGCGCGAGTAGGTTTTGCCATGATCGGTGAAGTAGAGATTGCCTGCCTTGTCGAAGACGAGATCGTTGGGGCCTTTCAGGGGGTGGCCACCGACTGTGTCCAGTACCCGGTCAACCTTGCCTGTAGAAAGATCAACCCGTTCGATGCGGCCACCATCATAATCGTCCGGACAGTTTCCGGGGATGAGCAAACCGTCCATGTCAGTATAGATGAAGCCGCCATTATTGCAGACCCAGAGTGCGCCGTCCGGACCGATCGCAAGGCCGTTGGGGCCGCCGCCGGGCGTCGCGATCACTTCGGTCTTGCCGTCACCCCAGCAGCGCGTGATGCATTTCTTCTCGATCTCGACAACGATAATGCTGCCATCGGCCATAACGACCGGGCCCTCCGGAAAGCGCAGACCGCTCGTGATGATTTCGAATTCCATGTGGCTGTTTCCTCCTCGCCCTTTTTTGGGAGGAGGTTAGGCGTCGCGATGGGGAAGGACAACGCGTGTCCTAGGGGGAAGTGAACGCGCTGATCCGGTCGAGCTGGCGGATGGAGAAGGCGAAATCATTGCCTTCGCCGGCCTCGAACTGTTCTGCGCCGGTTTCTTTCCACTGGTTCGCGTCTAGTTCCGGGAAGTAAGCGTCTCCATCGGGTGCGGCATCGACTTCCGTAAGATAGAGGCGATCTGCAATCGGCAGGGCCAGTTTGTAGATGGCTTCGCCACCGATCACGAAAACCTTGTCGGCGGCGGTTCTGGCGGCCACGGCGCGGGCGGAGTTCGTTGCCGCCGCAAAGCTGGAATAGACACGGGCGCCTTCGGCATTGTAGGCCCAGTCGCGGGTCATCACGATGTTCTCGCGACCTTTGAGCGGGCGCACCGGCAAACTTTCCCAGGTCTTTCGGCCCATGATGATTGGGCACCCAAGCGTCGCATTCTTGAAGAATGCTAGGTCACTTTTCAGGCGCCAGGGCAGATCACCTCCTGAACCAATCACATTGTTGCTGGCCCTGGCGGCAATCAGGCAAAGTTTTACATGTGCCGACATAGTGACCGGTTCCAATCTACTTGCATCCAATTTCGCGCGCGGCCCTTGTGACCAGAAGCGTCTGCGTGAATACATGCAGAGCCGAGTTTGTATGGTGAATGCAACCTTCTTTCATCAGTTTTCACAAGCCCAAAAACAGTTCCGTGGGGGATAATCAGAATGAAATCGATTGTAGCGATTCTGACCAATGGAAACCCGGAACAAATCGGACTGGCAATTCCTGCTCTTCTGTTGTCGTTCTTGGCAATTTGGCTGCTCAGAGGGCGCGGATGGGCGCTCATTTATGTCGCACTCATTCCCTTTTTGAACTGGTCGTTCGGGATCATCCCGGAGTTTCAGATTCTTGCCCCGACAGGCACCGGACTGACCGCTCAAGGCGTGTCTCTCCATCCGATGACAATGGTAACTGGAATGGTGTTCGTGGTCCGCGATTTCGTGCAACGCGAAATGGGCCACCGGGTGTTGCTTGTGATGGCCATGGCGATCGCCTGGTCGTTTTACTATGCGTGGCCCGTGATTGCGCTGGCCAGCGGCATCGCATTTGCCATTTCCGAGGGGGTGGATTGGCTGATGTTCACCTTCACCAAATATCGGCTATCGACCCGGATTCTGCTCTCCAGCGCGCTGGCAGCGCCGGTCGATACGACTGTGTTCCTGTATGGCGCTGATCTCGCCAAGCAGATGGAACTTGGCATGGACCCCGGAAACTCGCTGCATGTGTGGAACTGGATCGTGTTCGTGATCGGCAAGATGGTCGGCGCGGTTATCGTTTCGGCAGTCATTCGGCGGCGGGAAAACCTCGGTCTCGTGGATCCGGCGGCCGCCTGACTGTACTATCCGGGAATACCCATATTGCTGATGTCATAGAAACATGCATATTTGCGCAAATATGCAAATAAGGAGTCGATCATGGCGGACGGCAAGAAGGACTATGGCGCGATAACGGGTGCGATCAGCGAGGGAATATCCGGGCTTCGCGGCACCGGGGCCAAGGAGACGCTGACGCAGTTCAACGCGATGGCGAAGGCCGCTCTCGCGGATGGGGCGCTCGACACGAAGACCAAGGAACTGATCGCGCTCGCCATCGGCGTTGCCAAGCAGTGCGATGGATGTATCGGCTTTCACACCAAGGCGCTCAAGAGGCTGGGCGCGACGGATGAGGAAGTGGCCGAGACGCTCGGCATGACCGTTTACATGGGCGGTGGCCCAAGCCTGATGTATGCGGGCGACGCCTGGACGGCTTGGCAGAGCCTCAATGATTCCTAGACGGCCACCGGCGCCTTGATGTGAGCGTGCGGTTCGTAGCCTTCGACCGTGAAGTCTGAATACTCCCAGCCGAACAGGTCGATCTTGTCGGGATTCAGGATCATGCGGGGCAGGGCACGCGGCTCACGGGTCAGCTGGAGCCGGGTCTGCTCCATATGGTTCAGGTAGAGGTGCGCATCGCCGAATGTGTGGACGAACTCGCCAGCTTCCAGCCCGGTCGCGCGCGCCATCATCAGGGTGAGTAGCGCATAGGATGCGATGTTGAACGGTACGCCGAGGAAGACATCGGCCGAGCGCTGGTAGAGCTGGCAGTTCAGCTTGCCGTCCATGACATTGAACTGGAACAGGCAGTGACAAGGGGGCAGGGCCATGTCGTTCACATCGGCCGGGTTCCAGGCGGACACAATCAAGCGGCGGGAATTGGGATTGGTGCGGATTTCGTCCAGCACCCACTGGATCTGGTCAATCACCCGGCCGTCCGGCGCGGCCCAACTGCGCCACTGCTTGCCATAGACGGGGCCAAGGTCGCCATTCTCATCGGCCCACTCATCCCAGATCGAAACGCCGTTCTCCTTCAGATACGCGATGTTCGTATCGCCTTTCAGGAACCAGAGCAGTTCGATGATGATTGAGCGCAAATGCAGTTTCTTGGTGGTCACCATTGGAAAGCCGTCGGCAAGGTCGAACCGCATCTGACGGCCAAACACAGCGCGTGTGCCCGTGCCGGTCCGATCTCCGCGTTCATGGCCATTGTCCAAAATGTCCTGCAGGAGATTGAGATATTGCTGCATGTCGGCCTCGGTCGGGAATCGATTTTCAGAGTTCAGGATACCACGGAAACAGGCTGTGGGGGCAAGGCCCGACAGCGGGTTTTAACCAGATGGTCTAGGCCCAATCAGGGTAAATGCTGTCTTTCCCCACTGCACCAATTTTGAGGCCATATCTGAAGACGCAGGAAATCAGTCTGAGCGAAACTCAGGATTCGCAGACAGGTGCTGACGATCGATGGGGCAAGTGATGGATATGTATCCTGCAAACAGGCAATCGCACTCACTCGCGCGCGATGATCGCGGCAATCTGACTGTGCTCACTGCGTTCATTCTGGCCTCCATGGTGGCGCTGGTTGGTTTGGCTGTCGATCTCGAGTTTATCTTCAGGCAACAGGCGCGCGTTCAATATGCGATGGACTCGGCGGTGCTGGCTGGGGCGTTGTCGCGCCAGGCGGGCGCGACAGATGAGGAAGTGACCGCAGACATTCGCGAATACATGAGCCCGCTGATTGCGAGCGCTGGCGGCGGTATGACATGTACACCCGTCACTGTGGTCTTCACCGATGACAGCGAAGACATTCTCGGGAAAATGAATTGCACCCAGCCGACCTTCATTTCCAACATCATGGGAAATGACGACATGAGCTTCAACGTCGCTTCGACCTCGACCTTCTCGGTCGGAAAGATCGATGTCTCGTTTGTGTTCGACGTATCGGGCTCCATGAACAGCAACAATCGGCTAACCCTGTTGAAAGAGGCTGCGGTCATCGCGTTTGATGAATTGCTGCCAGATGATCAGGTGCGGGATGGCACGGTCAGGCTGGGCATTGTGACCTACAATAATGCGGTCAATGCGGGGGCTTATTTTGATGAGGTGACGCGCGCGGTCACCATTCCGGCCGACACTTCCAACAGCAATGGGTTGAGCAATTACAATTCCTACAATAGCGCGCGGATGTATGACGACGCGACCGGCAAGCGTTTCATGTACTACGAAAACGGCACGTGCACCGAAAGCGATCCGGATGAGTGTGACCAGCATGGTGACTATGACTGGGACGTTGCCCGATGGTTCTGGGAAGACTCGTCAGCCACCGACACGTGTGTGTACGAGCGGACAGGCACCTATGCTGATAGCGATGCAGCGCCGGGCAGCTTCGCCTGGATCGGGGCAGGCAATCCACGCTGGAACTTCTATGATAGCGATCGCGACAAGTATCGCGGCGAAAACGAGATCGAAAATGGCGGCGCAAATGGCTCTACCGGCGCACTCGATTTCTACTATGCGACGTGCCGCGCCACCGGGCCGGTCCCATTGACCGAAGACAAGGCAGCGCTGACCGCCCATGTGAACAGCATGACGGCGAATGGCGGCACCGCCGGACATCTGGGAGTGGCGTGGGGGTGGTACCTGCTGTCGCCGAACTGGCAGAATGTCTGGCCGGAGACGGCCAAGCCCTGGGACTATGACGAGGTCAATGTGACCAAGGCCGTGATCCTGATGACAGATGGCGATTTCAACACAAACCATCCCAGCGCCAGCAAGAACTCCTTCAGGCAGGCCATGGATTTATGCGACGCCATGAAGGCCGAGCCGTCCAAGGTCCAGATTTACACGGTCGGTTTTCAGGTGCCATCCTATGTGCAGACCACGTCTGATGGGCAAACCATTATGGAATATTGCGCGACAAGCCCGTCTTATGCTTTTGATGCGTCGAGTGGGGACGAGTTGAAGGAAGTCTATCGCGAGATCGCCCAGTCGATTTCAGATCTGCGCATCAAGAGCTAGGTTTCAGGGACTGCCATTCCGTCATCTACGCGCACGGTTTGCGCCCGGTCCCCAAATGCTTCGAACAGGAAGGCTTCGGTGCCGGTCAGCCAGGCTTGCCCTCCCAGCGCTGCCAGCTCATCAAACAGTGCGGCGCGCCTGTCCGCATCAAGGTGGGCGGCTGCCTCGTCCAACAGCAGCAGGGGAGAGGGGCCATCGCCGCCAGCGCGGAGCGCCGCAGCCGATGCGAGGATCAAGCCGATGAGCAGGGCCTTCTGCTGGCCGGTCGAGGCGTCCTTGGCGGGCGCACCGGTTGGCCGGTGAATGACCGTGAGGTCTGAGCGATGCGGACCATCAATGGTGCGTCCGGCGGCGATATCGCGGCGACGGGTCGTTCGGAAGGTTTCGGTCAGCGCTTCGAAGATCGTCTTGAAGTCATCGCCGCGAAGGGCGGCTTGTTCGGCCTTGCCTTCCAGTGCGAGGTCAGCCTTCGGGAAATAGCCTTCGGGTCTTGCATCAATCGCCACCTGCAGGGATTCCAGCACATGGGCGCGGTTGATGGCCATTTCTGCTCCGGACTCCGCCATGCGGGCCTCGATGGCATCGGCCCAGGCCGGATCCACATGACCGCGTTCCAGCAGGGCATTGCGTTCGCGCATCGCTTTCTCATAACGGCCCGCAGCGGTGCCATGGGTCGGCATATGTGCCATGACCTGACGGTCAAAGAAGCGCCGCCGGTCGGACGTGCTGCCACGAAACACACCGTCCATTGTGGGCGTGAGCCAGACGATGCGCACAAGATCTGCGAGGTCGGATGCGGTTGCTGGCGCGCCATCAATACGTACCGTACGTTTCGTACTGGGGCCGGTATCGACACCTACGCCGATCCGCTGATCGTTTGCGAGTGCGGCGGAAACAGTCCAACCGCCCAGCGCGTCTTTTCGTATCATTTCCGGCAGGGTGGCAGAACGCAGACCTCGGCCCGGCCCCAATTGGCTGACGGCTTCCAGCAAATTCGTCTTGCCTGCGCCATTCGACCCATAGAGACAGACATGCCGGCCATCGAGTGGCAGGCTGAGCGACTCGTAATTTCGAAAGTCAGTCAGGGTCAGGCGGGTCAGGGCGGTCATTCAAGCTGTATGGAGGGGCCAGAGGTCAGGAGTCGAGACCATGGCCGCCTTCGGGCCGGGTCTCTGCGATGCGTTCCATGCCGGCGATCATTGGGCGGCCCTTGGTGATGGCATCCTGTACGATTGGCATCGACAGGCTCGCCGAGTGGCTTTCCTGACTATCCCAGGCTTCGGTTATCCAGATGGCGTTCGCGTCGGTTGGATCGCTGGCCACGATATAGCTGAGGCAGCCGGGCATGCCCGAGACGCCATCGATAAGGATGCGCATCAGCGCGTCGCGGTTGCCATCCGTTGCCGTGAACTTTCCGATGAGGCCGTACATGCTTGTCTCCTTCCGGGTCGGGATACCACAGGCCGCCAAGCCGGTCGCTGCGGTTGCGCTGGCAAGAAGGGTCCGGCGATCCAGCGGCTCCACAGACAAACTACACCCGCAGCGGCATCAACACATAACGCGCGCTATCATCTGATGGGTCCAGCACGAGCGCTGGCGACGCAGGATCACTGAACATGAACTCGGCTTCGACAGCCTCGATCTGGCCGGCAATGTCGAGCAGGTATTTCGCGTTGAATCCGATTTCCATCGCTTCGGAGCCATACTCGGCTTCGAGTTCTTCATTGCCCACACCCGTTTCAGCGTGATTGACAGCCAGTACCAGCTTGCCATCAGACAGGGACATTTTTACCGAGCGTGAGCGCTCGGCCGACACGGTCGAAACGCGGTCGACAGCGGCTTCGAAGGCCTTGTTGTCGATGGTCAGCTTCCGGTCATTCCCTTTCGGGATGACGCGGCCATAATCCGGGAAGGAGCCGTCGATCAGTTTAGAAGTCAGGACGGCGCGACCTGCACGCACGACGATCTTCGTGTCGGAGACTTCGATTTCGATGTCGTCATCCACCCCGTCGACGAGGCGGCGCGCTTCCGCGACCGCCTTGCGGGGCACGATGATGCCTTCGAGATTTTCCGCGCCGGCGGGAGCCGGAAGTTCTGCCAGGGCAAGACGATGGCCGTCTGTGGCAACGGTGCGGAGCACGGCCGTACCGTCTTCGGTCTTGGCTCCGTGAAGATAAACGCCGTTCAGATAGTAGCGGGTTTCTTCAGTGGAGATCGCGAAGCGGGTCTTGTCGATCAAACGGGCGAATTCCTTGGCGCCAAGTGAGAATTTGGTCGGCGTGTCGTCAGAGCTCATGGTCTGGAAGTCGGATGCTGGCAGGGTCGGCAGTTCAAAGTGCGAGCGGCCTGCGGTGATCGCGAGGCGCTGGCCTTCGGGTTGGACTTCCAGTTCGACTTCGGAGCCCGCAGGCAGTTTGCGGACGACGTCAAACAGCGTACCGGCCGGGGCCGTGACCGCACCTTCGCGCGTGACGGTTGCATCCGCGCTGTCCACGGCCTCGATGTCGAGATCGGTCGCAGTGAGTTTCAGCTCGCCATTGCTTGCTTGAAGCAAGACATTGGAGAGGATCGGAATTGTGTTCCGGCGCTCCACCACATTCTGCACGTGAGAGAGTGCGTTCAGCAGGTCGCCGCGTTCAATCGTCAGTTTCATCGTCCGTTCCGTTCATCGGGGGGCCTTGGAAAAGGCCCGGAATTCTTCACCAGTCCTGCCGCTTCCGCCCGGAACCGGCGGTCCGGAATGGAATCGGCCCGCTCTGTGGGGAGAGCGGGCCGAGCACACTTACTCAAACAAAGGCAAAAGCCAAGCGCCGATCGTAGATTCGCCGCTCTCAGCTGGGTTTGCCTAATTCATGCCTGCCGCCTGTAGCTCCAGGATGGTCTCGTTCACGGCTTTGATGTGCGCGCCCAATTCATTGTTCTCGGGCAAGGCCTTGGACACTTTGCGGTGCGCGTACAGGATCGTGGTATGGTCACGCTTGCCGAAACTGTAGCCGATCTGCGGGAAGGATTTCCCGGTCAGTTCGCGGCAGAGATACATGGCAATCTGGCGTGGATACACCACGGCGCGTGCCTTGCTCGGGCTCTCCATGTCAGCCTTGGAAACCTCGAACACTTTCATGGCAGCCTTCTTGACCAGTTCGATGGAGGGCTGGCGGACATCGCCTTCGGTCCGGCGGATGATCTTGTGAACCATTTCCATTGTGGGCGTGCGAATGCCGAAGGCCGCTTCGGTGTAGAGGTTCCAGATCGCACCCGTCATCTCGCGGGCCTGACCACGGATGCCGGCATTGAACTCGGCGATCATTTCGTCGGTGACCGCAAAGTTCGGGTGACCGGCCTCGATGTGGTCAGCGAGGTGGCGCATGATTTGGTGCCGCATGCCTGCATCCGGTGCGCCAACCTCAACAGTGGTCGCGCCTTTCAGCTCACTGATCATGCGCGGGCTGAACCCGGTGACATCGCCGGGGGCCTTATCACCCGCCAGCACGACATGGCCGCCATTGGCCGTGACTTCGCGAATGTTCTGAAACAGTTCCGTCTCGGTGCCGGGCTTGCCGCTGATCCGGTGAAGATCGTCGATCATCAGGATCGTCGCCGCGCGCAGCCGCTTCTTGAGGGCGCTCGTATCCTTCACCTTCACGCCATCAGTGTAGGATGAGAGGAACTCCTCGGCCGTCAGATAGACAATGTGACAATCCTCGCCGCGCTGCTCTGCAGCGGTCTTCAATGCGTGCAGGATGTGTGTCTTGCCAGTGCCTTGCAGGCCGTAGAACAAGGTTGTCAGCGTTCCGACCGGCAACCCGCCTGCAATGCGTTTGGCCATCTGGACAGCCAGCTCGTTCGCCTCACCCGTGACGAGCGTCTCAAAGCTCATAACAGGCGCGCCGGAGCCGGAACCGGCAGGTTTCGCCTGCTCGGGCGCGGCCTCGGCGATCTCCGCCTTGGCCCATGGGTCCTCGACAATGTCGAGCAGCTCAGCGGGCGCGGTGCGCCAGCAGACGAGCTTGATCGCTCGGCCTGCCGGGTCATGCTCGCGCCAGATGCGCTGGATCGCATGGCGGTGTGCGCCATAGACGCGGTCAAAAGACAGCGGGTCGCGCGCCGCGATCACCATTTCGCCATTGAACTCAGCGACCAAGCGCAGGCCATCGATCCAGCGATCATAGTCGGCGGTGTTGAGGATTGTCGCAAGATGGGCTTTGACAGTCAGCCAAATCTCCTTGCCCGGAGCATTCTTGCCTTTATTCATCTTCTCGAAGTCTACGCCAGTTTTTGAATCAAAGAGTTTG
>TARA_R110000851_G_scaffold135045_1_pt1 | contig 61989 bp, 52 predicted proteins | sample TARA_R110000851 | Tara Oceans TARA_R110000851 (sample SAMEA4397627) | marine metagenome | biome: Polar Biome; feature: [DCM] deep chlorophyll maximum layer (ENVO:01000326); material: water (ENVO:00002006), including particulate matter (ENVO:01000060) such as... | depth 17 m
CCTTTCAGCCTGCTTCCATACACCAGAAATCACCATAACTCTTTTGGCTAAATTTCGAGGTTTATCGACATCCGTGCCTTTAACCAACGCAACATGGTATGCCAACAACTGCAAGGCGACGACGTGAAGCACGGGAGACAACTCGCCGTAGTGCTCAGGCATTCGCAAGACATGCAAACCGGATGCAGAAGTCACCCGGGTATCACCGTCGGCGAAAACGTACAGTTCCCCGCCTCGAGCACGAACCTCTTCCATGTTCGCCTTGAGCTTCTCAAGCAGCTGATCATTTGGTGCCACGACCACCACCGGCATGTCATCATCAACCAAAGCCAGCGGACCGTGCTTAAGCTCACCCGCCGGATACGCCTCCGCGTGGATGTAGGAAATCTCCTTGAGCTTAAGAGCACCCTCCAGCGCGATGGGATAGTGCCTGCCCCGACCCAGGAATAGCGCGTGCCGCTTTTGGCTGAACCGTTGAGCCAGTGTGCGAATGCTTGGTTCCAAGGACAAAACCTTCTCGACCGCGACCGGCAGATGTCGTATCTCGCCCAGGTACCGCTGTTCGTCCGAGGCGTCTAAGGTTCCCCGTGCTTTGGCCAGCAAAAGCGTCAACAAAAACAATGTAGCAAGCTGCGTAGTAAATGCTTTCGTGGACGCTACACCAATTTCTGGCCCTGCCCGGGTGATAAATCTCAAAGCCGCTTGCCGCACGATAGCCGACTCAGGCACGTTACAGATGGCTAGCGTGTGCCGGTGCCCAAGGCTTTTCGCGTGCTCAAGCGCCGCAATCGTGTCCGCTGTTTCACCCGATTGGGAAATCACAACAATCAGCTGACGTTCATTTGGCACCGACTGACGGTACCGATATTCACTGGCAATCTCGACTGAGCAGGGCATGCCGGCAATCGCCTCGACCCAATAGCGCGCCACCATACCCGCATAACTCGACGTACCGCAGGCCAAAATAAGAACCGAATCCACCGAATCGAGCGTTTGCTCAGCATCAGCGCCAAACAACCCAGCTTGCAGACGATCGACACCACCGAGCATTTCAAGGGTACTGCCCAGCGCCTGTGGCTGTTCAAAGATCTCCTTTTGCATGTAGTGGTTAAATTCGCCCAGCTGCACCGCATCGGCAGCTATCGTCGAGGTGACTTCTTCGCGCTCAACCGCGCGGCCGTGGCCGTCCACAATCGTTACAGCCTGACGGGTCATCTGGGCGACATCACCGTTTTCCAGGTACATCAGCCGCCGGGTTTCGCCAACCAACGCCGACGCATCCGATGCCGCGAAGTACCCATCGTCTCCGATACCCAACATCAAAGGCGAGCCCTCGCGAGCCAGGACAAGGCTATCGGGCTCATCCTCGTGAATCACGGCAAGCGCATAGGCGCCTTTCAAATGTTTGACTGCCCCACGAACGGCATCAAACAATGAGTTGGAACCACTACCAAGTTTGCCCTCTAAGTACGCCTGGATCAGATGCGCAACAGTCTCGGTATCCGTATCGGAGGTGAACTCATAACCGAGGGCCCTCAACTGTTCTCGAAGCTCACCGTAATTTTCGATAATGCCGTTATGCACCACCGCTAGCCCGCCGGAAACATGAGGGTGCGCATTTCGTTCGGCAGGCACCCCATGTGTGGCCCAACGTGTGTGCGCAATCCCCAACCGACCAGCCAGCGCGTCTTGTGCTACGAGAGACTCCAGCTCCGATACTCGTCCAACGGCGCGCGCACGCTTCATGCCATCGTTCAATAACGCCAATCCGGCGGAATCATAACCCCGGTATTCAAGGGTATTGAGTCCATTCAGCAGAAACGGTGTAACGTCTCCGGCACTCACTGCGCCTACAATTCCACACATAAAAAATGCTCTCAGAAAAATGCTTTCGAAAAGGGCTCTATCCGCACCACTTCACCTACGTCTATCGGGCGACAGCTTGCTCGCTATAACCTGAGATCCGCCTCCCCGAGCGGCAAAGCGCCCTTCAAATCAAACAACACGGCTCCTTGTTTGGCGAACCCCCTGAGGTCTGCAGCCGACATCGCTGCATAGTCGTTATGCGGCACGGCCAGCAATACCGCGTCATAAGAACCCTGCTGTGGCTCAGCCACCAGCTCCAGGCCATACTCATGCTTTGCTTCGACCGGATCCGCCCAACAATCGGTCACATCAACCACGCAGCCATAGTCCCTTAGCTCGTCGATCACATCCACAACCCGCGTGTTTCGCAAATCCGGGCAGTTTTCTTTGAAAGTGAGCCCCATCACCAGCACGCGGCTACGTGCGATCGTAACGCCCCTCTTGATCATTGCCTTTACAAGCTCTGCCGCCGCGTATGGACCCATGCCATCATTCACACGGCGGCCCGCGAGAATAATCTCGGGGTGATATCCAATCGCCTGAGCTTTATGCGTGAGGTAATACGGATCCACGCCAATACAATGGCCACCCACAAGACCCGGCTTAAACGGTAGAAAGTTCCACTTGGTGCCAGCTGCAGCCAACACCTCGTGCGTATCGATACCCAGACGATTGAAAATCATCGACAACTCATTCATCAGTGCGATGTTGAGATCCCGCTGGGTGTTTTCGATGACCTTAGCCGCCTCAGCAACTTTGATGGAACTGGCTTTGTGAGTACCCGCTATGATGATATCTGCGTACAACGCATCCACTTCCGCGGCAATGGCCGGCGTCGAACCGGAAGTCACTTTCATGATGGTGGTAACTCGATGTTCCTTATCCCCCGGATTGATTCGCTCTGGGCTATAGCCGGCATAAAAGTCTTCGTTGAACTTCAAACCGGATAAGCGCTCGAGAACCGGAACACAAACTTCCTCAGTCGCGCCGGGGTACACGGTGGACTCGTAGATCACAATGTCACCTGGCTTGAGGACCACGCCCACGGTTTCGCTCGCTTTGATTAACGGCGTTAAATCGGGCGTTTTGAACTCATCAATCGGCGTAGGAACGGTGACAATAAAAACAGTGCAATCTTTCAAGTCCTCAAGTGAATCAGTACATCGAAGGTGCGAGGCGTTCGCAAGCTCCTCAGAAGACACCTCACGTGTCACATCGTGGCCACGTTGAAGCTCACCAATTCGTTTGGCGTTGATATCGAAACCCACGACAGGGCGCTTCTCTCCGAATGCGACGGCCAACGGCAACCCAACGTAACCCAGGCCAATAACAGCAATGTTTCTCATCGTTCACTCCTTTGATCACACGTTTTGATCGCAACTATTCCGTCATTTGACATAGTTTATACTGACTTTTTGCGAGGTAAAAAAAGAGGTGAGGAAGACGTTAAGCAATCGAGATACGCCTTTACCACGAGCGTCTCGCTAAAATGAGCTTCCATACGTTTGCGTGCAAGTATACCGGCCTGCTTTATGGTCGCATCATCACACTGAGCAACCGCACGCATCTGGGCCGCCAACGAATCCGCACTGCGCACCTCACACAACCACCCGGTCACCCCGGGTTCAATGGCATGACGACAACCCGGTACATCGGTCACAATGGCCGGGCGTCCCATAGCGGCGGCTTCCAGGACGGTGCGCGGCATGCCCTCACGATAAGATGGCAAGACCAGCACGTGAGCCTGTTCTATCATCGGACGAACATCGTCCGTTACACCCAAATATTCAACAATGCCCTCGGACTGCCAGTGACGAACCTCATCCTCTGAAATCGCAGTTCGGTTACTGACTCCCAGCGGCCCCACCAACAAGCAACGGACGTTCACGCCGTCGGCCTTGAGCTTACGGCTGGCCTCGGCGTACTCGCGTGCGCCCTTGTCTCCCAACAACCGAGCTATCATGATAAAGGTAAAGGGTAAATCTTCTGGAAGCGGACTCAGCCAGAAACGAGCCAAATCAACACCAGAGCCGGGTAGCAGGGTGTAGGGCGTATCGCCAAGCAACCCTTTGCTTTGGAAAACCCCGAGATCTTCCTCATTCTGAAAAAATAATTTTTGCGAGCGTCGATTCACCAAGCCATACACCTGCCGAACCTGCCTGAATAGCCAGGTATCATGAATAAACGCCGTGCCCAAGCCCGAGATGTTGTTGGCAAACGGAACCTTCTGCAACGCACACACCAAACCGCAATAAATGTTCATCTTCACCGTAAAGTTGAACACAAAATCCGGTCGGTACTCGCGCATCACCGACCAGATAAACCGCAGGCTGCACAGCTCCTGCACCGCACCCGTGCTCTTGCCATCCAACGGCAAGGCAATGTGCTCCGCCCCCAGATCATCCAATAGTCGCTGGCTGAAATCGTCCGACGGGGACAGGCAAACGACCCGGTTACCTTGTTCACGCAACGCCTGAATCGTGCTTGCGCGAAAGTTATACAAGTACCAGGACGTATTCGACGTCAGGAAAACCACCGGATTCAAAATCGTGCCCCTTTGAAGATTCAGTGCTTCAAATACCAAGGCATCGCCTTGGCAATCCCCTCAACAATCCGAAACTCTGGGTTATATCCGAGCCTGCTGGACGCCTTACCAATATCCGCCTGAGAGTGCCGCACATCCCCCGGCCGAAAATCCTGGTACACCGGCGCTTTGTTATACACCACGCCATTCTCCGCCAGCGCACTCCTCAGCGCCGCGAACAGGTCATTCAGCGTGGTGCGATCACCCACCGCCACGTTATACACCTCGTTCTTGGCGGAATCATCCGCCGTGGCCGCCAGCAGGTTGGCCTGAACCGCGTTCTCGATAAAACAGAAATCACGGCTGGTTTGGCCGTCGCCGTTAATGAACACATCCTCACCCCGCACCATGGCGGCGGTCCATTTCGGAATCACCGCAGCATAAGCACCGTTGGGGTCTTGGCGCTTACCGAACACATTGAAATAGCGCAAACCAATGGCGTTAAAACCATAACTGCGGGCGAACACCTCCGCATACAGCTCATTCACGTACTTGGTGACCGCATAGGGCGACAATGGCTTGCCGATGTTCTCTTCCACCTTGGGCAACGCCGGGTGGTCGCCATAGGTAGAGCTGGACGCCGCATAGGTAAAGCTCTTCACCCCGGCATCCCGCGCCGCCACCAACATGTTGAGAAAACCGGTGATGTTAGCGGCATTGGTGGTGATGGGGTCGTTCAGGGAACGGGGCACGGAGCCCAATGCGGCCTGGTGCAATATATAATCCACACCCTCGCAGGCCCGGACACAATCCTCCAGGTTGCGAATGTCGCCTTCAATGAACTGAAACCGCGACCACCGAGCCTCAGACACCAGGCTGCGAACTCCATCCAGGTTGCGCTGGTGGCCAGTGGCGAAGTTGTCCAGGCCGACTACCCGTTGATCCAGCTTCAGCAGGTGTTCGAGGAGGTTGGAGCCGATGAAGCCGGCTACTCCGGTTATTAGCCAGATTCGGGGTTGTTTGGGGAGTTGATCAAGAAGGTCGGGGTAGTGGGGGTTAGAAGCAGAGCTCATTAAGAAACCTTTTAGGATTTTTTAGCAACAGTCAAAGCCCGTTGAGCGCAACCGAACCTGTCCCGCAACATCTGGCTTTATTGTATCCGCCGACAGATCAAGAAAAGCCAGACATAGAACCTAAAAACGGCCAAATAACGGCGCACTCCGAGGTTATCGCGAGCTTGGAACTAGCAAACCTAAACTGCTTGCTCCGTTTGAATCTCAGAGCCAAACAATATTTTGGTATGGCAACCAAACATGCGCATGACTCGCAAAAAACAACCACACCGCCTGGACCAATGTGTAGTAACCAACAATTCCCAAAACTATCAAACCACGGTGTCGTGGATCGATCATCACAAACGGAAGCCGGGCAAACACAAACAACTGTATGGGAATCAGGTATAACGCAACTCGGTCCGTCGCCGTAGAAGATAAAACAACCAGCGGAATACAGACTAGGGAAAGGACAGACATCCAAAACCAAAGTTTATCTTCCGCTTCCTGAAGTCTTAATTTCCCTCGATAAAGAAAAAACAGAATCGCAGGCACTGAATTCATCAACACCCGAATCAGACCACCTTCTGACTGGTAATCTGCCTCAACATAGTTAGCCCAAAGCTTATCCGCTGAATCAAAGACAAACAGATACCCACCCACCAAGGACGCCAACGCTATCCAGAAAAAACTCCAGAACCGGCTAGAAGTATTGGCCAGTGCAGCAACGGGTAACATCAAAATCGCTGATTTATGAAACGTGGCACCCAACATCACCCAGAACACGAACCACCGCATTTGAGCATTGCTCAACGATATGAGACCGATCAACAACAATCCAAGTGCCGCGGACTGCCGTGTGTACCCCATCCCAACAACAACTATCAAATAGGGCACCGCCACCAAAAGTGCAAGCCATGGTAACGGTTGTGATCTCGAAAAGCGGACCACACCCGTCATCAGAATCATCCCACAGGCAGTATTCACCCAATAAATGGAACCACCACTTTGGGCAACAATCCAGTTTATGAAGTAATATCCGGGATCTGGCCCCAATAGGACAACGGACAACAACATATCCGAGCGCACATCCAGATGCTTTAAATACGAGGCCCAATCACCACCCACCTCAAAACGTAACCCAATGGCTAATACAAAAAAAATCCAAACAACACACCAAGCCCAGAACTGGGAATGCTTGGACAACCTCCGGTTAACCAAAGTGATACCAGCGGGGAATAATAGGAATAGCCAATAAGGAAGCATTAGCTCATACCTCTAATTAGTTGAAACAAGGGCACTTGCCAACCATAAATATTCTTAGATTGGAGTAAACTCATAGATAAAAACAGTGACCTAGCGTACGTCCAACTCGTCATTCTTGTCGACTAATTCTTCGGCTTTTATCAAAAGCATAGCCAATCGGGATAAACAAAAAAGAAGGGAGGAGCGCGACGGCAAACAACGGAAAGATATTCCAAAGTGCAGCCCATCTCCGGGTTGCTGAACGAAAATCGCCCTCTAAAACTGAAGGTAGAAAATGCTTGAGACCCACGATCTTCAAGTACGTTGCCAACCACTTATAATTCGCTATCTCAGATCTTCGCTTTCTAAAATACTCGAGCGGAAAAGGAGAATAGAGGTTTCTGCTTTTGATGCGTATTCTGTGAGACGCTTGTCTATAAACCATAGCCCCTACATAAGAATCCGAAACAACATCACCCTCCATTGCTAATCTTATCCAAACATATAAGTCTTCTCCCAATAACACCCCTTCCGGAAAGCCACCAATCTTATGAAGTGCTGCCTTACAAACACAAACCTTAGAACTATTTGCAACGCTACTACTAATAGAGGATTTAAAAAAATTCTCGACTTTACCCCTTGTTGCCATTTTCCCCGAATCTCTGTCGATGCTCTCGGAATCATCAACGATAACGCGATGTCCAAGACAATAGAGAACGGAGTTTGGAAAATCCTGGATTAGACTACACATCTTCTCAAGAAAATGCTCATCCCACTCATCATCTGCATCCAGAAATGCGACATACTTCGTATTTAACCTGGCGACACCGACATTTCTTGCCGACGAGGCACCTCCGTTAGATTTAGAAACAACGTCGCAATCAACCCCCAGACTAACCCCGGTCTTGACAATCTCTTCGACCCTGCGCAATGACCGATCCGTCGAACCATCATCTACAATTACGACACGGGCCGGTAGAATAGTTTGTCTTAGCACCGACATTAATGCTCTTTCTATCGTATCCTCTTTGTTATAGACAGATATAACTACGCCAACGCAATCAGAGACAGCCAGACATTTCACATCAATACCAACCTTTTATTGAATATACTTTGAGCCTAAAAATCCCCTGACAGAAAATAAACTCCAAAAAACCAATACCTTAAAAGCTTTCCGAAGGTATCGAGAATGCATTCTCCTACCAGACATCCTGGACTCTTCAAGGTTACTCTGGCTGGCATTTACTTCAGGATGCTTAAAAAATTCAGAATAGAAAACTTTTTTTATTGCTCTCCTCTTGAAGAAGTGCCACCAAGCATCTGCCACTTGCAACTCATTTCTTTGAACAGCAAGTATATCTTTAGCCGTATCTCTCGAAATAAGGTAAGAGCAAGTGCCCCGGAGAAAAAAAATACTAAATATATCTAATTGAACCCATTCAACGCCGAGCTTTCTAATTTTTTCTTTTGAACGCTTGGCAGCCAGCCACTCTCCTTTTGAGCTCACTCCCAAAAGCATTAATTCACCTCGCTCAACGTCACCTCCTAAACCAAATCTGAGATCATTGTCACGAAGAGGTATGACATCGTCCTCTAAAATCAAAATATAATTGCAATCGTCAGGCACCCCATCATATATTGAACTGTGACTCAATGCACAGCCGATCTCTCCCACAGTTAAACCTTTCCTCTTACACTTTACTTCCAACCTGGACAATGCCGTGTCCAAGTTTTCTTTCCCAATAGCATCAAAAACTTTAGCTTCAAATCCTCGCGCCTCAAGGCTTGGCATCAAGCTCTCTCGTCTTTTCTGGTCTTTTTTTAGCGATACAACTTTTACTTCAGGAAAAATATCAGTCAAAACAGCTTCTCTAATCATGAGTTAGCATGAACGATCACCAAACTTTGAGTTAGGCTCAAAAGAAATATCAAAATTTAAACAAATTACTCTAACGCCGTTTTCATAATTTTTTCATAACGAAATAAAGTATCACCCAAACACACAAACCTCACATTTCCCGGCAGGTCTCCTTTGTAAAAACAAACTGAAGAACTGTAATGGTAAACCGTAACCGTCTCATATGCATTAGCCAAAAACAAAATCATTGCTTCAGCTGGCAGCCATGCATACTCCCTCACACCGGTAAACTTATTGATTTCGACATGATCGTGGGGGTGAGATTTGTATAAAATTTCGCCATGACCCTTCGCGGAAATCGACTCAAAATCCTCATCTCTCAAGCCGCCCCAAGTTCCAAGTATCAACGCTACATCTTCATTCATTCTTTCTTTGGCAACTATTTTTTTGAAATCGTCAGAGCAGTACTCGAGAATTTCATATTTCAATAACTTGATCTCTGAAATATGCCCGGGCATTCTCTTCACCTTATCAGCCAACTTTGGCTTTAGCTTCTTAAAAATTTCCGGATATCGCACGAAGATATGTTTTGTAGTACGCGACGCGCCAAAGTCTAAACCACAACCGAAAAATATTGACGAAATATACCACCTGAGATATCCAGCCCAAGATAGAAAATATTTGTAGTGCCCAAGATATGTACCCATACCCTCTTCGTAAACTAATAAAACTTCATGATTTACTTTCTTAAAAAGATAGTAAAGACTAACTCGGTCATCCTCTACAAACAGCTCACCACGAAATTTCTCTCCAACCGATTTAATAGCCAATTCATATGAAGGAAAAAAAACTACCTCAGAAAAAACACAGCCAAGATAATTTGAATAAACAAATTCATAAAAACTTTCACAATCACTGATTGCTTGATCAACCACAATAACTTTTGCGACCTCAATTCTATAATCCCTGACAATTGATGCGGCATTAAAAAAATGCAACGGCTTACTACAAATAAAGATGGAATTATAAAATTTCATCAGCGGCATGGCACCTTATAGCATTAAGCCATTTATCTAATGTACGCATACAATGGCTAAAACGAGTTATATTTATCGCGACAGTGTGGATTTAGAATCCCTGGAAATGGACTTTGTATTAATATGGAAAGAAAAGTCTAGGGAAGGTCTGAATAACCGCTGATTTTTGCCGATCTTGGTTTTAACCGGAAAAAAATCGAAGATTCAGACACTACTCGCCCGTTATTTGTGTGTTTTTTTCCCGTTTCCCGCCAGTTTGGCGGAAAACGGGCGCACTGGCCCTACGCCAGCATGTATTTTTCACCGATCAACAGGTTGCTGAACGCGGCCAGCAAATGCAGCCGGTTATTGTTCTTTTCAAGGCCGCGATAGCGGACCTTGCTATAACCGAAGACCTGTTTAATGTACCGGAAGGGATGCTCCACTTTGGCACGAACACTGGCTTTGATTTTCTCGGCTTTCAGCTTGTCAGCATCCAGCTTCTTCCGGGTGCCAGGTCGTTTGGCAATGAACCAGGAGACGTCTTCGCGGTGCTTATGCTCATCCCGCTTTTGAATGCCAAGGTAACCGGCATCGCCGAAGACTCGTTGTTCTTCACCGTGCAGCAGCTTGTCGGTGGGTACGATGTCATGAACGTTGGCAGCGGTGGTATTGATGCTATGAATAAGACCAAGTGTGTCGTCGACACCAATGTGCATCTTCATGCCGAAGTGCCATTCGTTGCCTTTCCTAGTCTGGTGCATTTCCGGATCGCGCTTGCCGGTTTGGTTCTTGGTGGAGCTGGGAGCAGAGATAATGGTCGCATCTACGATGCTGCCTTCACGCAACATCAGGCCGTTTTTCTCCAGGTGTTTGTTCACCTCTTTAAACAGTGCCTTGCCAAGACCGTGCTGCTCCAGGAAATGCCGAAAGTTAAGAATGGTGGTCTCGTCCGGCAATCGGTCCAGCTTCAGGCCGGCAAAGTGCCGCATGGATTCGATCTCGTAAAGAGCATCTTCCATAGCCGGATCGCTCAGGTTATAGAACAACTGCATGCAGTGGACTCGCAGCATGGCAGACAGCGGATACGGAGGCCGTCCGTTCTGGCCCTTGGGGTAATAACGGGCTACCTTCTTTTCCAACTGCTTCCAGGGAATCAGCTTGTCCATCCGTTCCAGAAAGATCTCGCGACGGGTCTTGCGCTTCTTGTTCTGGTACTCGGCTTCGGAGAAGGTGATTTGATCCATGGTGGCAACGAATCCTATGCGGTTGGCGATGTCCATATTATCGCTGATTTCGAGACTTATTCAGAGTCTCCCTAGCTTAGCATCAAACATGATTAACACGAGCTGCTCGATAAAAGAAATTGATGATCAATCTAAAAAGCAACCAAATCCGGAATCAGGTATTCGCCAATAAATAGCTATCAACCGTTAATAAAAATCTCACAAATACGAAAATCCACACTTTCATCAACATCCATCGATCGCAACCGAAGCATCGCCGAAGCCATTAATTGTTCAGTAAAAAGCGAGTCAGAATCTAGTAGGTGACCAGTACGAGCAACATAAATCGCCCCATTCAACCGATACTCCTTCCGATAATCCTGAGAACGCTTCCCGGAGAGATCAATTCCTTCAAGCCGCGAGCCCTTACCAATCGCACCCACTCAAGCGGTCTAATGATCAACCTCAAAACCTGCAATAAAGGCACCTCAGGTATCATTTCATCAGCCATAGTCATTTTTGTACCTTCGTATACTTCAAACCTTGGCGCCATCACACCATAAATGAGCACCAAAGTAGTCTCTATGCCAAGCAGTTCAGATGTGCTAGCTACCGAAGTCCTTATTGTTCTGGTGAGGCATACGTTTTCTGCCGCAAGTGGCTGGGAAAATGATCACTTTCATTTCATTTGTTTACTTCTTTTCCAGTAGAACCCTTTGCCCCAAGCTGCCATTCTCTGCTCTTCAAAGAATCCGAGGTCAGAATGCATTAAATAAGACATAATCCAAATTACCAAAAATCGGGCTCTAAAATTTAGGTTACCACTTATTTTGAGGGGAGACACCGGCTCGAGCTTATAAGTTTTCTTAAGATTTCTGTATGCTTTAGCAACTTTCCCAGCAATCAACCAGTTTTTAGTTGGCACTCGGTCTATAAATGGGCATACTGTGTTAAAAACGTATAGCCGCGTAAACCTTTCCTTGAGGATCTTTCTCTCTTCATCATTTCTACATTGCTCAAGGCCATATCTCAGCCCATATTCAGCCGTATACATACGATCGAAATACCTCGGGCTGATCACACTCCGGGTAACAGACTCATATTCCTCATGGTGATAATACCCCACGGCATCCGTTTTCAAAAAAGACTTCACGTAGAAGGGGTATAGGAGCATCAGGGGATTATCCTCATATATGCAATTTTCAGGATAAAGAAGGTCGTTCTCGATGATCAGCTCTCTCCGGATAGCTTTGGACGAGATTCGACCAAAGCTTTTAATAAGAATCGATCTAACTTCCTTTTCCTCAGTATACTCAGAGTAGTTACAACCCATCGAATTTAATTTGTGACGCCTTGTGATCACATCAAAATCAATAAAATCAAAATCAGAAGAGCACCTATTTCTTAAAATATCAAAAACATCAGGATTTATATCATCATCCGAATCTACAAACCAAACATATTTGCCGCTAGCAATATTAAGGCCAGAATTCCTTGCCCCTCCGGGCCCTTTATTATTCTGACAAATAATTAATGTTGGCACCTTTACCTTTTTTTTGAACTGAGATAATAAACCCTGGGTTCCGTCTGTTGAGCCATCATCAACTAATATCAACTCAATATCTGAGGCGTCAAGCTTTTCAAAGGTAGCAAGAAGCCTTGCGCATTTCATTTTGAATTATAAAAAGGAGTTATAATCGACAACAACATTAGACGGCACCATCAATAAGAATTTCGGAAATCTAAGTAACTAAGGAAGCCCTGCCTCCAAATACTTTAATAAGCAGAACTACGCTTCTTTAAACGCTAAATCCATCATCAACAACAAGGTTTTGTCCTGTCATATAACAGGAAGCATCGGACAACAAGAAGTTCACCGCGCCTGTGATATCAGAAGCATCCAGCATCCCTTTTTTCATACAATGGGAGTTGTACTTTTCCAAGAACCTCTCGTCTTGACCATCTAATAAGCCACCTGGACTTATAGAGTTTGCTCGAAAGCCAGTACCCTTCATATAGTTTGTAAAATATTTATTCAGATGAAGCAAGCCCGACTTTATCGCTGCATATTCAACAGCCATTGTCATTTTTGTACCTTCGTATATTTCAAACCTTGGCGCCATCACACCGTAAATGGAAGACATGCTAACCAAAGAGAATGACTCGCCCTTCTCTTGAGCATAGGCGGCACACTGCTGCATGAACGTGAAATACCCACCGAGGTGTAAGCTGAGGTTCTCGGAGAAATCCCCATAGGTAACGTCAAAAAGTTTTCGGCCATAATTTTTGTTACGTGGATAGGCTGTGTTAACCGCCCCATCAAGCCCACCCATCGAGCTTTCGCAGAACTGAAATGCCGAAAGGATTGAGTCTTTGTTTGTTATATCAATTTCCACGCATTCAAAGGTGCCCGAATCAAATCCTTCAGGCAGAGAGTAAAGCGCCGCTGTACTGATATCAGCCGCAACCACCTTTCCTCCCTCCTGAATAATGGACCTAACAATCTCTCGGCCGAGTAAACCCACAGCACCGACCACCAGAAACCTTTTACCTTTCAACACCATAGTTCTTTACCTCAAACAAGACTTCTGCAAATTTATAGTCCCAATAATCGTCAATATCGACGGCTCGCTCCTTCGGCACTACTACAGACCTCACTTCACCATCAAACAGGCTGTTGCATTTAAGTATGAAGGCAGGTTTGACAGCGTAAGCAACAGTGGTGATATCAAAGGCTTGGGGTACATCCTGTCGCCTGCTATAGCCAGTAGAAGGGGACAAAATCTTGCTACGTCCATCATTGCCCCTAGAGACCATGTTGAAGTACGGGCTCCTTGATGCCGGTGTCACAGTGATCACAACGTCTGTTTCGTTATCAAGAGCGTCCAGGCAAGCATTCACATCTGATTCGTCGCGCAGGGGACTCGTCGCCGGTAAGCTGAGAAAAACGTCGCATTCTTCCCCTTTGTCCTCCAGGTAGGAAAGCGCGTGCCTCCATGCTTCGATCTCAGGGGCGTTATCGCGCGCCAACTCCTCTGGTCGATCAATAATCTCGGCACCAAATTTCAGAGCAATCTCTTTGATTTCGTTATCGTCCGTCGACACAAAAATTTTATCAACAGCCTTCACTCGTTTTGCCACTTCGATTGAGTGAGCAACCAGAGGCACACCACCTAGTGGCATAACATTCTTTCGTGGTAAACCTTTCGAGCCGCCGCGCGCAAATACAAACGCAAATACTTTCTTCACTTGATTGCCTCACACTTAACCCAAGCTCTTTGTTGATCAGACAACCGGATGGCGTCCACCAAACGCATCACTTCAATGCTGCTTTCAAGTGTTGAGCTAAACTCACTGCCACCCTCTGCGTACGCTACAAACGCTCGCAATTGCTCAACGTACATCTCATTCCGGTCGTAACCACTATCACTAAGAAGCACTTCCATAGTCGCGCCCGACTTATGGAACGTCACTTCATTGGAGAGGAGGTTCCAGGTTAATGTGCCATTTTCTCCCACTGCCTTAAAAGAGCGGCTTGCACATCGCTGGAGGAAATCCAAGTGCAAGTGAAAAATGGTTCCACCTTGACCGGTCAACATGGCATCAACGGTGTCTTCTACGTCAATATCCAGCAACCCAGAGGAGCCCATTACGGCAGACACTTCTGAGAAGCTACCGAAAATCCAGTTCAGGTAATCCAGTTCATGGCTAAGCTCAAGGAGTGCGCCACCACCCAGTTTTTTTTGTGCGGACACACCTTTTCGATAGTCGGCGTCAGGGCGCCAGTCCGGAAGGTATTGTCCAACCTCGCAAAAAACCGTCGAGATACGCCCCAAACTCCCCGAATCAACCAAATCTTTAACAACCTCTGCGGCTGGCATAAAACGTAGGTTGTAGCCCACAGCTACTTTGCCTTTCATACGATCAACAGGAAATCGCCACAGATCTGAATACTCAACACAAAGTGGCTTTTCAATAAGGACAGGAATACTCGCTTTCAGGATTGTTTCGGCATGTGCCAGATGAAAATTGGCCGGCGACGCCACAACCGCAATGTCCGGTTTATTCAAAACAGCCGCCTCTATCGTGTCGGCAGCGCTAGTTGCGCCTACATCGGAGGCTACGATATGACGGCCGCTAGCGCTAACACATACAACTTCAGCGTCTGGATAAAGTTCACGAAGGTTACGAATATGGCGTTTGGCAATGCTGCCGCTGCCAATCACCAGCGCCTGCCTCATTTTAAAGCTCCACCCAACTCGAATTCATTCTGAGCCTTGTGAAAATCATCCATCCGCCCGATATCCAGCCAATACTCATGAATCGGGAACATGTTCACGGCCTTACCAGCATCAATATGGCGTTCAAGCAGTGTTGGCATATCAACCCGAGTGTCCGGTTCCACACTACGTACTAATGCAGGGTCCAGCAGGTAAATGCCTGCGTTTACAAAGAATCGGTGGACCGGCTTCTCAACCATAGATTTAATCTGAGTGCCCTCGCTGGTAATCACGCCATAGGGCACCTGGTGCTCATATTCCCGCACACACATGGTGGCCACACCGTTATGGGTATCATGGAATTCCAGAAAGCTGTGTAGGTTCAAAGAGGTCAGCAGATCTCCATTCATCATAAACAGCGGTTGATCGATTTCATCGTGTGGAAGCAAGCCCAACGCGCCGCCGGTACCTAGAGGCTCTTCTTCGTGAACATACTGTATGCTCACGCCCCACTTTTCACCGTTACCGAAGTAATCACGAATCACTTCCGGCATATAGTGGGTTGAGATGTAGAAACGGTGGAAGCCGGCTTCCACAAAGTTCAGCAGGATTTGCTCCAGGATGGGCTTATCCCCCACTTTGAGCATCGGCTTCGGGCAATTGTTGGTCAGTGGCCTCAGTCGGGTGCCGAACCCACCTGCCATCAGGAACACGGGGTTGTCGTGACGATGCTTGTTCAGGATGTCGTGTAAGTTGGCCAGCCCGACAATCTGACCATCGCCATTGACCAGAGGGAGCTGCAGCAGCTCATGCTGCTCCATAACTGCCAAAATGCGGTTCTCCGCCCAAGATTGCTCAGCCGTCTTGGGCTGGGGATTCATCACCTGAGTAACAGGCGTTTCCAACGGCAAGTGTTTGAGCAGCGCTCTGCGCACGTCACCATCGGTCAGGGTTCCCAATAATTTATCGTCTTCATCCACAACCAATGCGATACGCAGGGCTGCCTTGTCCAGAACTTCAATGGCCTCTTCCAGGGTAACGTCACTGTTTACAAGGGCTTTACGCCAGGGCTTCATGGATTGCTCCGCGGGTTATGAGAAGTCATTAGCTGACAGGTTATAAAACTGTTTCTTGCGAATGTTTTCCAGAGGGAACTCTGCCAGCACGTTGACGATGGCTTCGCTGGCGCCGCCGTTCCCATAAGGATTTGACACAGACGTAAGGCCAGATTGGAATGCCCTTGAATAAAGAGTTTGCAACGCAGCCTGAATGGACGCACGGTTCGGCTCGCAGTCAATCACACTGTTCGCTTTTAGCCGACCTTTCTGGCGATCGCCGATATTCACCGTGCCTATGTTGAAGGATGGCGCTTCGGCCAGGCCACTGGAGGAGTTTCCTACTACGCCATCTATCTGCGCCAGGCAGGAGAAGTAGCGGAGTTGGCCGAGCGACGTGTACACCTTCGCGCTCGGGTGCGCTTGGACGAACTCACGCACCAGGGCGCTAAGTTCCCGCCCCCCAGTATCGGCGTTCGGCATGGTAAAAATCAGGGTGGTATCTGTCAGCTCATCCAGCGCTGCCAACAATTCACGCATCTGACTCGCGGAACTGTCGCCTCCCTCAAGCGTTACCGGGTGGAAGGTAACCAGCAGGTTTCTTTCACCGAGGGTAAGCTCAAGGGACTTTTCCAGCTCTTCACGGCTGAGCAGTGTAATTCGCTTGATCGCATCAATTCCCATACCGCCAACGCTGAACACCCGGTCCGGATGCTCCCCCAGTTGAATCACACGCTGGCGATATTCATCTGCCGCTACAAAGTGAAGGTGGGACATTTTGGTAATGGAGTGGCGAATGGCTTCGTCAAACGCACCTTCGGTGGTCTCGCCACCATGCAGGTGGGCAACGGGAAGGCCTGCAATCATAGCGGCCGAGGTAGCCGCGAAAATCTCGAAACGGTCACCCAGCACCACCACAATATCCGGTGCGAGGCGCTCATAGGCATCAGCAAAACCGATCACACCCAGCCCCATGGATTTAATCACCGCGGTGTCGGTGTCTGAGCTCAGGAGCATTTCCACCCTGGCATCAATCTTAAAGCCCGCCTCTTCGATTTCGCGGTAGGTGGAACCGAACTCGGGAGACAAGTGCATACCCGTCGCAACCACCTGGAGCGCGAGATCCGAATGGTTTTGAATTTCGCCCATCAACCATCGCAATAAGCCGAACTCCGCCCTTGTCCCCGTGACAACACAGATCTTGCGAGTCATAACTCGATCAACTCGTCTTCACTGAAATCACGAGGCGCCGTGCGACCGATGACTGCATCCCACTGCATGGGTGAAATGCCGGTGCCCGGGCGTTTCGCCATCAGGTTATCTTCGCTAAACGCTTCACCCGCCTTGATGGGGCGAGCTGCCACCAGGGATTTTCGGGCAATGGGTTTGTTCTTGAGCTCACTGAGGCTTGGGCGTTTGATGCCATCTCCCAATGCCCTCTCAATATTCCGGATGCCTTGCACCATGGCCTTCAGCTCATCGGGCTCCAGGCTGGCGCGATGGTCCGGCCCTGGCAGAGTGCGATCCAGCGTAAAGTGCTTTTCGATCACCGTCGCGCCCAAGGCAACCGCTGCGATTGGCACCTCTATACCCGGCGTGTGGTCTGAGTAACCCACGGATACACCAAAGGCTTTGCCAATGTTGACCATGGCGCGCAGGTTCACATCGTCCATGGGCGTTGGGTATTCGGTGGTGCAATGCAGAACGGTGATGTTATCTCTGGGTGTACCGCCCTGTTCCACCACATCGATTGCTGCTTCGATCTCGCCCAGGTTCGCCATGCCGGTTGAGAGCAGCACGTGCTTGCCGTGGCGGGTGAGATAGCGCAAGTAGGGGAGGTTGGTGAGTTCGCCGGAGGGGACTTTAACAATCTTCGTGCAGCCCAGCTCCTGAAGTAAATCAACGCTATCGTTATCAAAGGCGGTGGAGAAAAACCCGATACCTTGATTTTTGCATTCCGCAATCAGCTCAAGATGGTTTTCGCGGGTTAACTCCAGCTTGCGCACCATGTCCTGCTGAGACTCTTCCGGATCTGTTGCACCTTTCTGGTACTCAGCCTTGGGCGCACTTCGGGAGATGATATTAGCAGCGATAAAGGTTTGAACCTTTACGAGATCCGCTCCGGCTTCTGCCGCAGCCGCAATCAGTTTTTTTGCCAGAGCCATATCACCGTTATGGTTAACGCCCGCTTCCGCAATAATAAGCGTTTTCATTTAATCCTCTTTGCAGGTACGCCCGCATAGACCGCATTAGCTTCGCAATCTTGAGTAACCACCGCACCCGAGCCCACCACGGTGTTTTCGCCAACCACGCGCTTCTCGGTATTGTTACCCTGATTGATAACAGCGCCTGCGCCTACCCAGCTTCCTCTGTGCAAATGGACATTGCCTGAGAGATTCGCGCCCGGAGCCACGTGAACATAACCATCCACAACGCAGTCGTGGGCGACGGTCACGTTCTGATTGAATATACAGAAATCACCCACGGCTATGCCGCTGGTGAAACGCGCGCCAGCGGCAACAATGGTACCTTTGCAGCGCTCAAGCACTTCCCGCTGTCCAAAGCCAAAGGTCGCGCTGGGGTGTATCAGGTTGGTGAACCCAAGCGTGTCGTTAAAACGTTCTGCAATGGCTTTGCGGATGTTATTTTCACCGACGCCAATCACAAAAGGCATATTGGTATAACGCCCGATATCCTGCTCCAGAATAGCCTGCGCTGAAAAGCTCCACGCGCGTAATTCAGCCTCATCCCGAGCAACATAAAAAGGCTCAAGGCCGAGAGCCCATGCAATATCGCCAGCCTCCCGGGCCATGCCGGACGTTCCAAAAATTCCGATCCGGGTCTTCGACGTCATTTCGTTACGACACTACTAGGTAAATTAACCACCCGAGCTTCCAGCCACTCCGAATTACTGAGATCACTGCGGCGACAGCTCTGATACATGGGAAGGTGATTCATCAATGCCCATATGGGCCGGGTCATTACCCCTTGCTGGTTCGTGGTTGCAAGCAGCTCGTCTCTGTGTGCTTTGTCCTCACAGATAACGGCGTTCAGCCAATAATTCGAGCGGCAGTCTGCGGGTTCTTTTACGAACGACATGTTTGTGTCTGCGAAAAACGCTTCGTAGGCCTTTGCCAGCGCCCGTTTCGCCTCAATGAAGGTTTCGAGCTGTTCCAGCTGGGCGCACCCGAGTGCCGCGTTCAGGTTCGGTAAACGGTAGTTGTAACCTAACTCGTCGTGAATGTACTCAAAGGGGTGGGGCTTCTTGGCAGTGGTGGTCAGGTGCTTAGCGCGAGTGGCCACCTCTTCACTGGCCAGAATCATACCACCGCCGCCGGTCGTCATGATTTTGTTGCCGTTAAAGCTGAGCGTACCCACTGGGCCGAAAGTGCCAGTGTGCTGCCCTTTGTAAAAGCTGCCCAGAGATTCCGCTGCATCCTCTACCAACGCGATATTCCAGCGGCGGGTTACCGCTACGAGGCCATCGAGATCTGCGGGGTGTCCGAAGGTGTGCATCGGCACACAGGCCCGGATAACCTTTTCGCCTGTGCGGGTACGGCACACGCCTTCGGCATCCACCCTGGCATTGTCCTCCAACCAGGCTTCCAGTGCCTTGGCAGACAAGCCCAGCATATCGCGGTCTACGTCGATAAAAACGGGTTCGGCGTTGCAGTAGGCAATGGCATTACAGGTGGCAACGAACGTGAGCGGTTGTGTGATAACCAGGTCACCCGCCTCTACTCCGACAAGTTTCAGCGCAATGTGCAGTGCCGCAGTGCCGTTTACCGTGGCAACCGCCTTGGGGGACCCGGTGTAGCCGGCCATGTCCTGCTCAAACCGGTCCACATAGGCACCCACACTGGACACAAACGTGGACTCGATGGTGTCTGCCACATATTCCTTTTCACGGCCAGGAAACACTGGGGCGTGGAGCGGAATAAACTCGTTGGTTCCGAAATAGTCTTGGACAAACCGGATCAGTTGGTCGCTCAAAGCTGCCTCACATTTTGCTGTCGAGATACTTGCCGGTTTCTTTGTGCCCGAAATCGGGAATCATGCGGTAGAAAAGATCAACCAGCTCTTGTTTGCCCCAATTCAGGTCTCGCTTCATCAAGGCGATGCGCTCTTCAAATTCGACCAGCAATTGCTCGTCAAAGTCAGCCTCGTTTTTGATAATGCCAAGGTTCTCAAAACGGGCCATGTCCAGCGTTTCCTGATCGGTGAAAAATTCTTCAAAATCTTTTTCACCTGTCGTGTCGCTGCCAGTAAACAGGCAGGGCCACTTTCCTTGCTCCGGGAGCGTTTTTGCCAGCTCCCGGGCTTCGTCCTCAGTACTGCACAAAACCGGCTCATAGCCCTTCGCTGCAAGGTATTTCACAGCAATGTCGGCAAACGAGATGAGGTGAAGCTCTTCACTGAGTTTCGGGAAGAAAATGTCTCGATTGTCGCCAAAGATGCAGGACATCAGGCACAGCTCGCCCGATTCCTTTGGCGTGACAAAGTAACGACGAACGTCATTCGGCGCCACAATCGGTTGGCGTTTTTCCAGCCGCTGGTTAAAGCCATGCAGCAGAGAGCCATCAGAAAAGGCCACATTGGCGAAGCGCGCTGTGGAGATGTCCATTTGCAGGCTGCTGCGCATCAGGAACATTTCCATGATGCGTTTGGACGCGCCCATCATGTTGACCGGATTGGCAGCCTTGTCCGTAGACACACAGAAGTATTTTTTGGCGCCAGCATCAATCGCCTGTTGCAGCGTTTTGTCGGTATTGAAAACGTTTACATCCACCATGCGCATCAGGGTGTATGGATCTTTTTCGCTGCGCACGTGCTTCAGAGCGGACAGGTTCAGAATGTAATCGTAGCCGCCATCAGCCTTGAAGAACGCATCGTACTCAACAGAGCCGATATCCAGGGCAAAGGTGCGGAAATCGCCCGGGATATAACCGAAGCTGCTGCGGATGTCACGCACCAATTCAACCAGGTTGTTTTCGCTGATGTCCACCACGTGGAGCTTGGCTGGATTGCGTTTGAAAATTTCTTTCGTGACAGCCTGGCCTATTGAGCCGGCACCGCCTAGGACCAGGAAGCGGGAGTTGCTGACGATTTCAGATAGCTGGTCTTCTTGGGCTTTGATGTCGGCGGAGAAGAGTTCTTTTTCTCGGCCAATTAAACTTAGGATTGAAATCATGGATTACGTGATCACCTGAACTGAACAGAATAAATTCTAAAGGCGAAGAGAGTAACAAGCCACCGAATTTAGACGGCGAAAAACTTATTACGCATCTTTTTAACTGAATATAAAGCTAACCGAGTTATGGCTGAGACCTTCGACCCCGAGAGAAAAGAGAGAGCTGAAACACGCTGAAAAAGTCGGCCAAACACTGAACCAAACTCTTTCTCGAACCCCTCGTCCAACATAAAAATTTTCCGGAATTCTATACTCTGACTCTCCTTCATTTTTTTTAAAGTGCATTCGTTCATTCCTTCAAGGAAAGCCATCAAATCCTCAACATCTGAAAAGTGTTCACACAACCCTAAATCTCGATATAAAGAGACCAACCGCCCTTCCCGCTCAACTAACTGGCCGTGGGCAACCTTGTGCCTATGAAATTCTATGCAAGGAGTTCCACACGCTAGAGAATCCGTAATCGCAGACGACCAGAACGACAACGTAAGGTCTGAAGCAAGGGCAGCCTCAAAAGTTGAACAATAGACAACTTGCACATTATTCAGAGCAGCAAATTTTCTCTCTAGTATTTCCACATTTTGCTGTCTGGGGTGGAATTTCACTAAAAAAAGATAGCTTTTGAATATCTTAAATATTTTAACCAAAGAATCAATCAAATAATCATAGGAATTCTGGTCTAAATAAAGACTATGAGCAGCTCTCATTGGTACAAATATTACTTTATCCCCCGCCCACCCCCACGCTTCCTTGGAGCTTAACTTATTAATCCATCCGGGGCTGTAACCTGGTGCACCGACAAGCATCCGGTTCTCTTCTGAAAAACCAACTTTTTTATAATAAACTTCATCAACACTAGTATTGAGAAGCATCACCGAATCTTTTGGAAAACCTTTTTTATTTTCGACCAGATCAAATTCATTGCCATGGAGGGCATAAGCATGGTGATAAAACAAGATCAAAGATTTTCGACTTAGAAGATACAGCACATCAACCAAATTTACGCTGCCGTTGTCACAGGTCATTATTAGTGTTCTCTCGAAAACGCTTTTCCGTTCTCTCCAAAGAGTCAGAACACCACTATACCCAAATACATTTTCACCCAGCTCATTAATAAAATTGTTATAGGAATCGGGTAGCCGTAAATCTTTTTTCGAAGTCTCACCAAAGAACACAAAGAAAACATTCAAAGACCTACTTTTCTTCAAAAAATAGGCGATTGGAAGAGCAACATGGAGCTCTCCAGCTGATGCTTTAACAACAATAAAGAGAGTCTCTTTCATAGATTAAACTGAAACAACTCAGAAATACCTTTCACAGACATAACCGGATTTCCTATTGATTCCTCGGAAATCTCACTCCAACCGCTAAGAAACACGAAATCAAGACAGGCTCGCGTTGCGGCTTGGTAATCGTATTTGCTGTCGCCGAGAAAAAGAGCCGGTTGGAGAATATTGCCAGAGGCGAGTTCACGGGCCAGGATCTCATCCTTGGTATCAGGGCTGCCGAAGATCCCTCCGTCGAACCACTTGACGATGCCACGCTGGGTAAAGACATCGCGCAACTCTGACTGGTCGCCACCAGAGACAATCAGCCAGCGAAGATCTGAAAATTTATGCCGCAAATCCTCCAAGCCAGAAGCCACTTCACAGTTCAGTAACCCTTCTCGAACGCAGCTGGCGTAGCCCTGAAGTAATGCAGCCAAGCTGGGGCCTTGCTCGGCATTTGACGGAGCAATCGACTCCAAGAAATAGGCGAACTTTTTATAGCGAGATACGCCGCCATGAGCAATGTGGTAGTCAACTAAGGCCTTCGCTGCGCTTTCACCATAGGGTGATGCTGCTTGATAGAAGGCCTCTGTCTTGACCCTATTGGAGTTCAAAACGACGCCATCACAATCGAAAACCAATGTTGCGTACCCGGCCAGATCACACGTCATAATCCCCCCTATTATGCGCGCAACAATGCTGCTTCCACCCTTGCAACGTCTTCAGGTACATCCACTGCCAGACTCTCGGGCTGTGTTTCTACCATACGGATAGTCTTTCCCAACTCCAGAAAGCGAAGGATCTCGATATCCTCTGCATGCTCCAGCTCACTCTTACGGCCAAAACCGCGAAACACTTCCAGCTCCTCGCGAGTGAACGCATATATACAAACTTGTTTCTTATAGCGGGTGGGAGCATGCTTAGAATCTTTGAAGCCGGGAAGCGCCACCCGCGACATATAAACCAGCTCATCACGTTCGTTGGTTATCACTTTCGGGATATTAACGCTGTGGGGATCTTCTTGGGCCGAGACCCAACTGAAACCGTTTATAATATCCTTCATGTGGGCCTGCTTGGCATCGCGTACCCGGAGAATATCTACCGGGTCAGCCAAAGGCTCATCGCCCTGCACATTGATATAGATATCCGCCTCAACCTGCTCTGCCGCCTGAGCAAGCCTATCAGTGCCAGTCAGCGCATTATCACTGGTCATAACTGATTGAAAGCAAGAACTTTCCACTACATCGGCAATTCTCTGGTCCTCTGTAGCAATATATACGTTCTCAGCCCCAACAGCTTTCGCTGAAAGTTCAGCAACCCACAGGATCATCGGCTTGCCCAGCAAAGGAACCAGTGGCTTGCCTGGGTAACGACTAGAACCGAATCGAGCAGGGATCATTACTACACAACGCATACTAACCTCATTCATAATATCATGATGATGCTTCTAACGACTCAACACCCTACTCCGTCAAAGCCATATACAGACTCACAATCCAATCCATAGCGAGTTGAGGTGATGGCTGTCATTTGCAACGCACCCTCGGCAGCTTGGTACTGATCGAGCAGCTGCTGCATCTCTCGGCTACGCGGATCATCCGCGCCATATCCATCGAAACCTGCCATCAGGATACGATTGGCATGTCCACTGGTAGCCACCGCTAGCGCATAGCCCACAACCAACGAGGTTGGTAGGGTGCAGTGCGATGCGTCAAAAGAAAAAGAATCAACCTTTACTTTGAGGCCAAAGTCCAGAACCTTTTTGCTTGCAAGTGATTCCCGTACATCCGTTGGAAGCATTGAATAAGGGGTGATCAGGGGCTGCGGCAGCTTTGTGTGGGCTTCACAGTCAGCCAGCAAACGCACCGGGTGGCAAGCCACGCGTAAGTCAATCAACTCCGCATCAATGGCGCTCTGGGTATTAAGCGCCAAAACCAACGGTTTATTACTTTTGATATAGCGTTCCAGTGCATCGCGATGGCGCGCAACACCCGGCCCTGCGCCCAGCAGCAGTACGTCTCGCTCAGCAAAGAGTTCTCGGGGCGACCATTGTCCGCTGGGCTTTCCCCGATAGAAGTGGCGTGCAGCATCCAAGGTATTGAGGCTAAACTTCTTCCCTCCCTCTACCCGAAGATGCTCGATCACTGCAAGCACATCCTCTTCGCTATACCGGGAATCGCTCAGCATTTCCTGGATATAGGTGGGATGGATGCCGTATTTACCGGCCAGATAGTAATAGGGGTTGGTGCCCCAGCCATATTGGGCTTGCATGGGTTTGAAGTGCTTTCGCACCAAAGCCATCAAGGGCACCATGTTTGCCAGTTGGCCACGGCGCTCAGAAACCTCAATAGCCAGCTCCTCAGTGCGAGCATTGCCTGGCCCACGCCCCATACCAGTAACTGTAGAGTCCACCCATGTTGCACCCTCATCTAGTGCCCTAAGGCTATTGGAGAGCGCCAGCCCCAGATTATCATGGGTGTGGATCCCCATAGGGCCTGCCCACTCACTGCGAAACCACTTGACAATCTTTGTTGTCTGGGTTGGGTTCATGCTGCCCATGCTGTCGGCAAAATACAGCACATCCAAAGGGTAGGAACTAGCCAAGCGAGCGAGCTCCCTCACTTGATTTTCACTGCAATCTGCCACCTGCATCAAGTTGAACCCTACTCGATAACCTCGCTCCTTGAGCCACTCAGCTGCGGGTAGCGCCGCCTCGAACTCATACGGGTGACAGGCAATGCGCACAAGGGACACCGGCGAGTCTACTGCTGCAACCGGAAACAGTTGAGTCAAAGCCTCGGACTGGTACACGTCTGCAACTAACTCTTTACCGTTCACCATAACGCCTACAGCCAAGCTGTCTGGAATATTCAGGCTTCGAACATAGTCATCTGTGGTAAATGCTGATGCTCCTCTAAAACCTTCTTTTCTTAAGGTTCGGAACCCTAATTCTACAATATCAGCTCCAGCATCAGAGATCGCAGACAGATACTCAGACACCAAATCCGAATTGAAATCCCAATTGTTGTAGTAACCTCCATCTCTTAACGTGCAATCCAAAAATACCATTTACTTCCCCTCAGCAACTGTAGCAGAACTTTTTTCTGGATAAGTGTAAACAACACCGCCACTAATATTAATTGACTGAGGATCACCGCCAAAACTTTCCCACAAACTCAAAATATAGCCTTCGGAAAAGCAATACGCTTTTGAGTTCTCTAGATCATTGTCTTTTCTTTTTCGCATAGAGACAACCTGAAAAAACCTATTCAATTTTCCACCAATACCTCGAAGTAACTCCTTTGGTCGGAGTGCTTGGCGCACAAAGCTAAATTTATATTTCAAATTGCATATACTTGAATCAACCGCTTCTTTTAAAACATAATTCTTAATGGAACTAACAATCAAATCAGATGCTTGCCTGGAACCGGATACATTACAAATAAAATCATCAACGTGCCCCGAACCCCGATAATGGGAAAACCCATTAAGAAAAAGCTTACGTAGCCAATCTTTAAGAGCTAGATAATCTGAAACCCCATCATCTGCTTCGCTAACACCGGCAACTGAAAAATGTTCATATTCAAGCATACCCAGACTTGGCCGAAAATTTATATTTGGAACGCCCGAAATTTCAGCCTCAATACCTGTAGTACACTCACTATGTATAACCGCTTTTGCAGCCCTTATTACTGGGCGAACATCACCACCTTTTTCAACAAAGACATTATCAAAGTGGCAAAATGATTCCTTGTAAAAATCATCATTTTCAGCAGGGTGTGGACGAATAACAAAGTTAATATCTGGAAAGTCAATTGCAAGATAGGCAACCAAAGGTACGAAATGGCTGTATTCGTACGCTGACTTGCTCCAGGCTTCGAACATAAACTTTAGGACGGCGTTTTTATCCCGTTTATCTCCACCTTCTCTTCTAATTTGATACGCGCGTTTACTTAGAGGCCCCGGATCTTCCTTGACAGTGTTCATCGCAGCAAAGCGACTACAGACCAAAATATAGTCACCATACTTGCTCTTTAAAGTTCCGACAGTTTTTTCATCTATCCAAGAATATTCGGAGCGGCACAAATCAAGCCTTGGTGCACCGACGACCTCGAGCTTGCAATTATGATCTGAAAAATCACTAAAAACCGATCTTTGCCTATCTCCCCAAAAGAAAACTTTCTGCACAAAAGGTAATGAAAAGTATTCCTCTGGATATATTCGTCTTACAGCGCTATCGTAATCGGATTTCAAATAAAGCGCCCCTTCATCATGAAGGAAGAAAATCTGAGTGCCATTCTCAGACATCTGTTTTAAGTATTTTCGGTCGCTCACAGACCGAGCAGTATTGCTATTAAACCTACCCAAATAGATAGAGTTTTTTGAGTATTTATTTATTCTTGCTACCACGCTTCCCTTGCCAATCACACTTCCAATATTTTCCTTTGACAACTTGGCAGCTACAAGTAACCGCCATTCCAAATCTCGCCTTGGTGAGTCAACTGATTGAAGAACTATTGCACCCATAACCTTACACCCACAAGAAGATGTCTTTAATCAAACAACAAATCAAAAATACCGATTTCGATAATTATTAAATTTGGGATCTTCCAGAATTCGGCTACAAGAATCATCACCCCACACCAAAACCCCTACAATGTCACGTGTGGTTTGACATACGCTGAAAAGTTGAGTTTCTCTCCAATAGTTCGTCGAAGGTACCAGAATCCACAACTTTTCCCCTATAAAGCATCACTATGTCATCGCACTTCCTTACAGTTTCAAGCCTGTGCGCAATCATGATGATAGTTTTGTTGCCGGAGAAATCGTGAATGGCGTCCATAATGAGCTTTTCCGTGATGCCATCCAGGGCACTGGTAGCTTCGTCAAGAATGAGAACATCTGCATCATGATACAGAGCGCGGGCGATACCAATACGCTGCCGCTGCCCCCCTGAAAGCTGCACGCCCCTCTCCCCGACTCGGGTATTCAATCCATCAGGGAGCTCCGCGAGTAGCTCATCCAGGTGAGCCATGGTGGCTGCCCGCTGAACCTTATCGCCGTCTACCAGTTCCGGCGGCAAGCCAAAGGCAATGTTCTCGCGAATGCTGCTGTCTGCAAGAAAGATGGATTGGGGAACAAAGCCCAATGAGTTCTGCCAGGCTCGTAGGTGCTGATTCGTTATCGGATCCCCATCAACGAGCAGCTCGCCCTTTTCCGGTTGAATCAGGCCCAGCAGGAGGTCTATGGCTGTGGACTTGCCGGAGCCGGAGGCGCCAACCAGGCCGATCACTTGGTTCGCGCCGATGGTCATCGTTAAATCCCGGAGTGCTGGTTCTGTCTTGCCGGGGTAGGTGAACTGTACGTTTTTAAGCTCGATAGACTTGTGGGGGGTTAAATGCTCCCCGGTGTTTTCATTGGGGACGAGCTGTAAAGTTGCGGTGGCGCTGGCTCTCAGGTCATCGCGAAGCCCTTCGAAGGCGACCAGGCTGCCCCGAATTCCGGAAATGCTGCTGTATATTTGCTGAAATGCTGGCAGTAACTTGAATCCCGCTAAGGCATAAATGGAAAGCAACGGCATTATAGTGCCAAGATTCCCGTCGTGGGCCGCCAGCAGATAAAGAATCAGGAAAATTACACTGCCAAAGGCCACCAGCTCCATGACGAAGCGTGGCACCTGACTCATTACCTGGTTTTTGCCCTGGGCGTTGGCCAAACGAAAACTTGCCTGTTGGAACCGGTCGGTGAAAACCGACTGGCGGCCTAGTAACAACGCGTCTTTGATGCCACCAAATCCCTCACCCATCATTTTAAAGCGCAGGCGGTTGGACTCCGTTATGGTACCGCCGTTTCTGATAAGCCTTTGGCGTACGATTCTGTACATCGCCATATAGGCAGAACCGAATATGGCTAATCCGATGATGGCAACGGCCGGATTAAACGCGAATATCGCGATAGCCATCAGCACTGCCATCACGATTCGGGCATTCATCTGCATTAACGGATTTATTATCCCATTAGTGATACGCCCACACTCCTGCGCGATTTTATTGGTCAGCTGGCTGCTGCTGCCGCTGGCGTGAAACAGCCAGGGCTGGTGCATGAAGTGGCTATACAGGCGGCTGCTGAGTTCTGCGCCGACTCTTGTGGCGTACATAGAGAGGCGCCAGATGGTGAACATGGAGATGAGTGCGGCGATGGCCAGGGCTACCAGCACGCTGATACCTGTCCAGAACAGGAAGGTTCTCGGGTCTTCAAGGCCGCTTAAGCGGTAGAGGTCGCCGACTATGCCGTCGCCCTGAAGTTGACTCATGTCGCCTACCAGGGCCATGAAGGGGCCGATGGAGAGTACGCTGCCCAGCTCTGCGAAGGCCATGAGGAGCACCAGGAGCTGGAGCCGGCGGAGCTTTTTGCGTTGGTCTTCGGTTAGGAGGGAGTAGAGTTCTTTCAGCTGGCTAAACATTCGTGGTGCTTTTCTAGTTGATTGGCGCGGGCTTTGGGTGGGGTCTGACCGCGTAGTGTCAGACCCCTTTGGTAGATTGCTTGTTCTGAAGTTTTTGCGTTCGTTGGTGGTGGCATTCACGAGGTTGGGGTGGAGTTGGCACCCTCATTAACAGACCTCTCATTCATCAAGGGGAATGAGTTTTACTCGGATTTATACGAGTAGTTGTAATAGCCGTAATAGCCGTAGCTGGTCGCCGCTTTCTTCTCAATCGCGTTCAAGATGGCGCCTTTGAGCGCCACGCCACCTTTAGACAGCCGGCTTTCCGCGATTTGCACTTCCTTCGGCGTATTCTGACCAAAACGCACCACCATCAGGCTTGTGCCGCATTGCGCGCCAATAACGGCAGCGTCGGTTACCGCGAGGATCGGCGGTGTATCAATGATGACAAGATCAAACCGCTCAGACAGATACTTGAGGTATTCGCTGCATCGTTTGTGCATCAACAGTTCCGATGGGTTTGGTGGCGCACTGCCCCGCCCCACCCAGCTTAATCCGTCCACGCTTGATTCGTGGATACTGTCGTCAAACGACAACTGCCCAGACAGAACATCGGAAAGACCGTTGCTCGTGGACCCACCGAACGCCTCATGCACATGTCCTTTACGCATATCGCCATCGATCACAACGACTCGTTGGCCAGATTGCGCACAGACGGTTGCAAGGTTGGCTGAAATAAAGCTTTTACCAATGCCCGGGCTGGGCCCTGTGATCATCAACCGGTTGTCGGCGGCTTCGAGCATGGCGAAGTGCAAAGATGTCCGCAGGCTGCGAATCGCTTCGATCGAGAGATCCGCCGGGTTGCGGGCGGCCAACAAATCTTTCTTTTTAGCCTTACGACGTTTAAAAGTTCGTTTTTTGCCGCCCTCCGTGGATCGTTTTTCTTCGTCTGATAGAGGTACCGTTGCATAGACCGACAGGTCCATCTCTTCAAGCTGCTCAGGCGAGACAATCCCTCGATTGAACGCAGCACGTAGCAATACGATGACCATCGCAAGCAGCAATCCGGACAGCGCAGATACGGCCACGATCAGGTTTTTCCGGGGAGCAACCTGTCCCTGCACCACTGCATTATCTAGGATACGAACGTTACCTATCGTGCCGGCTCTGGCAAGCCGGAGCTCCTGCATTCGGTTGAGTAACTGTACATAAATTTCTTGCGTGACTTGCACATCCCGGCTCAGCCGCAAAACCTGCTGTTGGGTTTCTGGCAAATCATCGGTGCGCTCTTCTAACCTGGCTTTCTCCCGCAGCAGCTGCTCTTTTTTCTCAAGCAAGGAGCGATAAACCGGGTGGTTCGGGGTAAAACGCCGAGCAAGCTCGGATTCCTGCAGCGCCAGCTCGTTCAGGCTCGCTTCGATCTTAACCAGACTAGTGAGCGCATTCTGGGTCTCAAAGCTTAGATCGATACTGTCGCTTTTTAGCCGGTATTCGTTGAGCCGATTTTCCGCTTCGGTGAGCTGCTGACGAACTTTTGGCGCCTGCTCCTCCAAGAACTCAAGGCTCTTCTCAGCCTCGGCCGCCTGCCTTGCAATGTTCTGCGTCAGAAAAACTTGGGTCGTCGCATCCAAACTGTCGACGATTTCTTGCTGATCAGCGCCTTGCATGACTAGACGCAAGATCCCGGTGTCACGACCCCGAGATTGAATGGTAAGTCTATTTTTTAGCTGATTGGTGGCCGAAAGGCGGCTCAGCTTCGTGACCCCAAAGCGCGCGCCTTTCGGAGCGAACAGATCGGCGACGCGCAGCTCAAAATACGGCTGCTCAATAACAAGCTGCTCGCCCACCCGTCCCTCGCCAAGTGGATTTTCCTGAAGATCCAGAACGCGATAACTCCCATCGCCCAACGACTCGATGAAAAAGCGCACTGTGTCACTGTGATGATTAGCAACCAACGAGCCAATCGACAGCGACTCACCGCCCCAGACATACGGCTTCCCATCAAAAAAACTCGGCCGGGAGACACCCTTTCGGTGAAGCCACTCGCCAATCCAAGGCAATAATACTGGCTTAACCACAACCTGAAGGTCAGTCTGATCGACGACCTGCCCGAGAATCAGCCGTGAACGAAGAATCTCGATTTCCGTGTTGGTGTCAGGCCCTTGCCTGCCCAACATTTGTGACATGTCAGCCCCGGGAATCGTGCCAGATTTCTTCTCTACCTGAACCAGCGCATCCCCCTGATAGATAGGCGTCGATAATGACGCATACACGAACCCCGCAACCCCGAGTATGAGAGTCAGTGCCACGATGAAACCTTTGTGGTCCCATAGGCTTCCAAGCAGGAAACCGATGTCTATCTCATCATCGGGTTGTGCTTTAGTGCTAGATTTTACTGCCGTTACATCGGTCATTCGTTACTCGTTTAGGATAGCTTTGGAAGCCAGGCCTTGGCGGCTGAGACGATTTGCTTGTGAACGTGTTCGAACGCCTCGGTGCTCTTCTTGTAGGGATCAGGTATGTCCGGTTGCCCAGGTAGCCAATGCGTCAACAGCATCGTTTTGCCGCCGGAGGCAGGATGGAGCTTACGCACTTGCCCGCGCTGGTCACGACTCATTACCAGGATCAAATCTGCCTCGCCCAGCATTGCGGGGGTCACCTGCTGCGCCCGGTGATCGGCCACATTCAGTCCCTCTGCGGTGGCCAGTGTTTGAGCAGTCGGATCAGCCGCGTGACCAACCAACGCCCCCAATCCGGCGGATCGAATTGACTTGCCTGGCAGTTCCGCCTTTAAAAACGCCTCGGCAACAGGACTTCGGCAAATGTTACCGACGCAAAGCACCAGAATGTTGTCAAACACGGCTTACTCCAGCAGGTCCGCGGCGCGATCTCCTAAGAACAGGGCCGAGAAGGATGGTGTGAGCAGGGAGATAACCCGGTTCCAACGCGCCGCTGGCGCCGTCGTCACATAAATCAGATCCCGATCGTTGAGGACAAATCGATCCGCTAGTACCAATGCCGTGGCATCGCTCATATCCAGCTGATACAGATCGATCGGCTTGTCCGAATCAGTATCCTCGGCACGGCGTATGACAAACACGCCGGTTGCCTCGGCCTGTCGCTCGTTCAAACCACCCACGTTTGAGATGGCCTCAGCCAACGTCAGCCCATTGCGCCCCATCGGCAGAGTTTGAGTGCGGACCACTTGTCCCAGTACAAACACCTTCTGATCATCTCCGAGGGGCACCGTAACCACATCACCCGATTGAAGAAGAACGTTATGTTGGGTATTACCCGACTCCAAAATTGCTTTGAGCGACAACCGGTAATCTTTCCCCTCTCGAGTGAGGATGACATTGCGCCAATCCGCGCCCTCGTCGATACCGCCCGATTGGCTGATTGCATCCACCAATCGGGTGGGCACATTGGTGAGTGGGTAGACGCCGGGTGTCTCGACTGCACCGCTGATGTAAATGCGCCGGCTTTGAAAAGACGCCACGGATACATCGACTTCCGGACTTTCAATAAATCGAGCGAGTCTTGAAGCGATGTCCTCCCGAATCTCAATGGTCGTCTTGCCGGCGGCTTGCACATAGCCAATGTACGGGTAGTAAATGGTGCCGTCAGAGTTCACGACGTTACCGGTTTCAGCAGAACTGCGATTTTCGCCGGCGGGGATGGTGAGCTCGGGATGATCCCATACGATGACCTGAAGCACGTCCCCAACGCCGACCCGATACTCGTAAGCGTCGTCGGGCTGAATCAGATTCGCCGCTGGTGCAGGAACAGTCATCACCGAAGGATCGAACAAAATATCCGCGTCAATTTGAGACACCCGAATCAGCTCGGAATAATCGACAGTGGCCGCTTCACTGTCTCCGTTGTAGAACGCTCCACGTTGTTTCGCGTCGATGTGGGAGCCTGGAGCGTAGGCACACCCTGAAACCAGGGCACTTAACATCAAAAGGGCAATCGCTTTGTGCATAAAAGGTTGGTGCCTTATCTGAGCTCTCAAAAACGGTAAGTCCATTGTCCACCCAAGGACCACCGGTCCCGGGCACCACTGACAAACTCAATCTCTTTGTCTTGCAACTGGGCCCGCAGTTGAAGCCAGCCATCGAAAAAGTGGGTGGCGTACCCGAGACCAACGATGGTGGTTTTGGTCCGCGACTGGGGCACAAAGTAAAAAATCTCATCCCCTGGCGTAACGACTCTGGCGCTGCCATCGACGTTAATGTCCGCAAGAGACACCGTGGCCGACACTTCCCCGCCGCCCCGCAGGAAGTGATAACCACCGAGAGTCAAGGCTTTTGAATCCCCCCCAAAGGACGACCCGATGGCCCGACCAAAGTGGTTGTACCCACTTCGATACTGAAAATGCTCGTACGTCACGTTTGGCAAGGCATCACCAAACAAATCATCAGCAACTGTGTTCACGTACTCCGCATACCATTGTTGCTCGCCCCCAAACCATTGGCTGGTCGCATCCAGACCGAACAGCCAAGACTTGCGTGCGGGAAATGCCCCCGCCTCGTCTTCGCCAGCCATCTGTGTGTATAGCCCTACGGTCTGCCCGAATGCTTCCCAACCGTAGCGAACATCCACCGCAGCGATCTGATTACCCGGATCTTGATCAGCCCCATCTTGAGAGTTATCTCGCCCGATCAGCGCATCAAAGATGACGGAACCACTCTCAGGTCGATGACGCCCCCCGAAAATGATGGCCCGTGACAGCCCGATATCCAGGCCATTCACGGGGCGAAACGTTAAACGCATACCTAGATATTTGGCGTCCGGTTGGGCACGCCTTCCCTCAAGCTGGCCGGCCATCATCGTGAAATCCCACGGCCCGATCCAGGAGAACCAATCCGACGATGGCGCGCGAGCGTCGCTACGATTGATAAAAAAAGCTGGAATCGGACGTGCGTTATTGGAAAGTATCAGGCTTGAGTGCCAACCGGGCCCCCACCAACGATCGATCTGACCAGCCCCGAGCACCCAGTTGCCGAGTGTCGTCGCAACGTAGCTGCCATCGGCACGGACAGACTGATTGTCATCTTCATCAGCGATTCCCGAGCCTGACACACCGACCGCCCACCGGTCCCATTGCCACTGCGCGGTGAACGCGACACGGCCGCCGCCCGATAAGACAGGCTCAAAACCCGAAACAAACGGGGTTTCTGTTTGACCGGCTATAGTCATTTCTGCGCGAGAATCCGGCGCTCCTGTCTTGTCGTACTCAAAGTTCAAGTATCCGGCTTTTTTTTCAACGTTGGGCCACATGACGGGCCACGTGGTAAATGTCCGGTTGATTATGCCGCGGTCTGCAGCCTTCACGGCCTCATAGCGGGCACGAGCGTCTCCAGGGCCAACCCATGGGGCTGCTGACGCCATCATTTGGGGAAAAGTCGCCAGGCACGCTACCGCCCCACAGACCCGAAACCAGTGCTTTAAGGACATCCAAATTCTCGTTGTAACGGTGGCCCTATCCCACCGACGATGAATGTATGAAGCGTTGTGCTTCGTTTAAGCCCCTACAAACAAGGCGAGTGCGAACCGTTGCTGTTCGACCGCCCGAGGCCTGGCACGTAATTAACAATATCGCGCTTTACTTCCTCACCAGAGGCATCCCAGACTTGAAAAGCGTCAGCACGAATCCGAGCCGTGTCATGTTCTTCAAGCCAAACAAATCGATCTGTTATTTGTAGAAGAGACTCCGCTCTGGCACTCACACCGTGTTCACCAATGCCAATACCGATGGCCAGTGGTTCACCATGGTGAAGGCAATAAAGCGTGCCGGGTTCGCGCTCATGCAAAACGATCAAAGCAAATTTTCCCGACAACTCAGCGAGCATCGCGTCGATCGCCGTCTTGACGCTCTCATGCCTTTTACAATAATGCCCCAAAAGAGCGCACGTCAGTTCGGCTGACGAATTGGATCGGAAGGTATGCCCAAGACACTCAAGGCGCAGGCGGGATGACGAGGGGGCGCTCATATTTCCGATAATCACTGCAGTGGCTGCCTTGTCCCAGTGACACTCCACGCAAGTGGCCTGGTTCGGCAACTCAGCTAAAAAACCGATGGCAGTCCTGCCAAAAAACGGCCCGCAGTCAAAGCTTCTTACGAGACGACGCAAATCGCCTTTTTGTTGGAGGTGCTGTGCCCGGCCGTGCCGATCGGTAATCGAGAGACCACACCAGCGTGCGTAACCATCGTCACACCGCCTCAAGCCCTCGAACATAATGTCTGACACATTCCGATGTGCCGCTACTCCAACGATGCCACTCACGTCTATGCTTCCGTTCTTACATCTTCCTGGCTTAATCGCTCAGTCACTAATCAATAGACGGTTAAACTACACACCGCTTCATGACCGAACTTTATCGCATTGAATAATCTATTCCAATCATCTTGCTTAAAAAATTGTAAAACTATGTCAAATTTTCCGTCTGGTGCCGACTGACCCATGCGCTAACAATTTACGCCAGCAGAGCCAATTGCTGCCGCGATAAATGATGATTGTATGACAAGATAGATAGGGTTGTGCGATGTTTGACGCACCAGGGACAAAAGGTATGACAGATTACCCGATGGGAAAGGCAGGAACCTACGACGATCTGGGCCCTGCAGCACGATCAGCTTTGCACAGTATTCTATTCCAACCAAAAGTTGATTTGAGTACAAAGCGATATTGCGGAGTGGAAGCACTCAGCCGTTGGCAACCGGATCAAACACAACCACCTTGGCTTCAAACCCGGGGTGGCGTCAGTGTTCCTGACACAGATGAGCATTGTCAGGCCTACGATTACGTGGTGCTGTCATCGGTTTTGAACCTCTGTGGCCGCTGGTCTCCCGCTCTGCGTTCAAAAGCCGGCACGGTATCCGTAAACATTACGGGGCCAACACTGAGTTCGGCGTGGCTGGCTCCATTTATCAAGCGGTGCCTCTCAACTCGTGGGTTGCCAAGACTTACCATTGAGCTGACGGAGACATTCGCGATCACTAACGAAACCTCCGCATTAAAAACAATGCAGACACTTAGCCGATATGGTGTGGCTTTCTCCATTGATGATTTCCTCACAGGGTTCAACCAACAGCCAATATTTGCCCGCCTTCCATTCGAAGAGCTCAAAGTGGATCGCCAAGACGTCCAGAATCTCAGTACCAAGCGTGGAAGCGCCTTGGTCGCCCAGATCGTAAGCGCTGCAAAGGCACGAGGGGCAACGGTCGTAGCCGAGGGAATTGAAGATCCGGCGCAACTTGAACTGGCCAAAGCATCAGGTTGCGTTCAAGGTCAGGGCTTCTGCATCAGCCAACCACTGACTGAGTCCGATTTCGTAAACCGTTTAGCCCAGCCAGGAGATCATCCATGGGCGGCGACCGAATTCGAACGCGCCCAGAAGGAGAAGACCCAACAGCTTTAAAAATCGGACTATTCCTATGGACAAACCGACCAACGTCGATTAGCGTATGACCTACTGCATACCATACCTTTGTCTAATAAAACATGAGTTAGAAATCGAACAACACCAGTAGTGCAACAATAAAGACAAGAGAGATTATCTATGAAATACGTGACGTTCTTTGCGCGAAAATCTAATCGTGACAATAAGATGGGGCGCTTAGGCCAAGGCCTTAGGGCGAGCCTGCTGGCGCTAGTCGGACTTTTAGTCGGCTGTTCTGCAAACCCAGTATACACGACAACTGGGGTCGTTTTATCGAACTACGCTGAAGGCGAAGCCACACCGTACGTATTGCAAATGACCGACGCCTCCATGGCCTGTTCGTTGGGTCAGTCGGTCGACCCGCTGATCTATTCGTTTTCACGCGTGACAGAGCCTCCCGCAACCACCGGCTCTCTGCTTATGCTGCTCGCCGCCAACTGTTCCGAGTACCAAGCCATGGAGGCAGAACTTGACTACCTCCAAGCGGATTTCGCAGGCAACGTGCCTGCTGCCAAAGACGCTCGTGAAAAAGCCAAGCGTTTGAACGCTGAAGTTGCTTCTCGGCGTCTCGTCGCCTTTGAGCGCGCGATGCTAGCCTACGACTTCGATCCCGCAGCCGAGCCGCTGCAATGTCCGTTTTTATTTAACGACCAAGACGAGCTTACATTCCTTCTCGGCCATCTCACCGGCCTCCAAGCGATCGTAAACGACGCCAACTCAGGCGCACTAGCGGGCATTCCCCGCAACATTGCGCCGCAGGCCGAGCGAGCGGTTCGTTGTATCGACAACGAAAAATGGGGCGGCATTCCCAACGCGATCCGCGCCGTTGTATGGCTTCTGCTCCCGGATACACGCCCGGCGCTATCCCCAAGTCCGTGGGAGGTGTTGGATAACAGCGTCCAACTGGGCATTGATCGAGGCTTCCGCGTCTCAACCGCCCTTCAGATTGTCGCCGCCGAAACGTTCGGCCGACCCGATGTTCTCGAAACAGCGATCCGGAACTTTGTAGAGAGCGGCGAAACCTTGGAAATCTCGGCAGCCTACCCGCTGATTGATTCCGTCGCAGAGCGGGTCGTACTGCATGCTTCTGACAAACATTGGGTCAGCAACTATGGGTACCGCACCCCACGGGCGTCATTTGGCGAACTGGCGCCAAGGTCCGCAGGAAGCAACGTACAGACCATGGACCTGGACGACCTGCTGTAAACGGCACTCAAAAACCACATCCAACAATAACGACCGTAATGGAGTCCATCACGATGCGTAAACTAATGACCGCCGTCGCACTTACCTGTGCGGCCCCCCTTGCTTCAGCCAACACGCTTTCCGTGTGTGTCTTTGATGTCATCGGCGCCAACGGAGACGTGTTCAACCTCATGAGAGACTACGCCCTGAATCTGAAAGCCGAGGGCGTCGATCTCGAGCTAAAGCCTTATACGGATGAGGGAGTGGCAGTCGGCGATTTCAATGCAGGCCAATGCAACGCCGTCGCAGCCACCGACCTCAGAACACGGCCCTTCAACCGATTTACCGGCTCAGTCAGCGCTGTCGGTGCTCTGCCCTCTTATGAGAATCTAGAGACTCTGCTGGCAACCCTAGCCCAACCCAAAGCGGCCAGCCTTATGAAAGAGGGCGGTTTTGAGGTGATGGGTATTTTCCCCGTAGGCGCCGGTTACCTGTTCGTCAATGATCGTTCCATCGATACCGCTGGCGAACTGGCTGGTAAGCGAATGGCCACCCTCGATTATCAGAAAGACGCCATTCACATGGTCAATTATGTGAAGGCAACCGTTGTACCCTCCGATATCACCAACTTTGCTGGCAAATTCAACAATGGCTCGGTCGATACAGCTTACGCACCTGCTTTTGCCTATGAGGCGCTCGAACTGTACAAGGGGTTGGAACCTGATGGCGGCGTCGTTGACTACCCACTCGCGCAGCTGACCGCGCAGATCATTGTGCGTGATGAGGCGCTAGCCGATGAGACCGCTCAGAAAGCCCGGGAAATCGCTTTCTCCATGTACCCGCAGGTTATGGATCTGATTGCGTCCCAAGAGGCAGCCATCCCGGATGACAAATGGATACGCATTCCCGATGCGGACATCCGGGGTTATCAGGAAATGTTTCGCGAGAACAGGCTGGAAATGCGCGACGGAGTCAACAATGCGCCATCGGTCTATCATCCGAAAATGCTGACACTGATGGCCAACATTCGGTGTGCCAGCAATCCCAGCGCCTCAGAGTGCACCGCCGATAACCGCGAATAAGACAAAAATATAGGTAATACACGATGACCTCCCGAGCGACCGGTACCTCGGGCGCACTCTACCCCGTGCACAAAGTGCACGGGGTAGTATTGCTCCTGCTTTTGTTGTTCACCCTGCTTTTGGGTATGGGTAACTCTCTGCATTCACGTTTGCTGTTAATTGGTGAGCAAACCTGGCCAAATTATTACTTGCTGGACCCGGCGGCCACCGAGCCTACGTGTTCGCTGGAGATTGACGTCGATGCGGAAGTACAAAAACGCATCGACGCTTATGAGCCCGATCCAGATGCGTTGTTCAGCTCCCCGCCAAATGCACAAGCGATCCGTGAATCGCTTTTGCAAAACCTGGAACTGTGTGAGCAACGCTTCGAGCAATACCGGTTAACCCAGGAGGCCGTCACGCCAGCTTTGACGGTTTACAAAACCATCGAACAGGGCCTGGCAGAAACGCTGCTAGAGAACATCGAGCTAACCAAGTTCCTGTTCATTGCCATGTTTGCATTGGCCGCTGCCATTGCGGCGTTTGATACAGATCACATCGCGCTTCGATTGCCGAGAAACCGAGCGGAATGGCGATTAAGTCAGGGCGTTCAGCTAATCGTCAACGGACTGATGGTTCTGTCTCTGTTTGCCTACCTTGATCGCCTTGCCGTGTCCCCGGGCACCGAGTCCACGCAGACCCTTCAATACGGGTGGTCGATCGTTTTCATACTCTTTATGGCGATCAACCTGACACGGTTGGCAAAAGTACCGGCCCATCTGAACACCGGTTCACTGACGCTTTCATCAGGACTGGTGTTGCCGTTGTACTGCGTGATGGGATTGATCGCAATGACCTATTTCGTCGTTGTCGATGAGTACCAGTCGGGACTCGCCATATACTTCGGCATCATGACCAATCTGTCCTCAATGTTCATTAACATTGGGCTTTATGTCCTGGTCGGCATGATGCTTAAGCAAACTCGGATACCAGAGTTGCTGTTCAATGCATTAAAACCGTTCAACTTGCCGGCGCCAATGCTCGCGTCGGTCATCATCTTCGCGACGGCCTTTCCAACGGCATTTACCGGGGCATCTGGTATTTTCATCCTGGCCGTTGGTGGTGTTGTGTATGACGAGCTACGCCGTGCGGGGGCCGGTCGTCAATTGTCGCTGGCAACCACTGCCATGTCTGGAAGTCTCGGGGTTGTGCTTAACCCCTGCTTGCTTATTGTTGTTGTTGCGGCCCTTAATAAAGAAGTGACGACCAGCGAAATGTACGGGTGGGGCTTCTGGGTCTTCATGATGTCTGCGACGTTGTTTTCCATCGTGGTCTGCAAGACCCAAGGAAACTGGCGCCCCTCCCCTCAGAAAGGTGCGGCAAAAGAAGCGCTCCGTCGGCTTGGGCCGCTTACGCCTTATGTGATTGGCGTTGTTATCGTCATTGGATTGATCTGGCTTCTGCTCGGGCTGCAATTTAACGAATACAGCGCTCCCTTGATCTTGCCTCTGGTCATGCTGGCCTTGGTGTTCCTCGATACCAAGGCAGAAAGTCGCCAAACCAAACGGTCCCGGTTTAGTCTGTTTTGGCGCCGAAGCACGTTGGCAGCCAGTGACTCGGCCGTACACATCGGTGCACTTTTGGCACTGATCGGCTTTTCAATTTGCCTAGGCGGCATTCTCGAGAGATCCGATATCGTGCATGCGCTGTTCCCTGAGGACCTTACCAGTCCTTGGATCGCCATGCTCGTCATTGTCGTGATGCTCACCATCATTGGTATGGTGATGGATCCCTTTGGCGCGGTTATCCTCGTTTCCGCTACCGTTGCTCAACCGGCAATCCAAATTGGCATCGACCCCTTGCATTTCTGGATCGTCTGTCTGGTCGCGTTTGAGCTTGGGTACCTGAGCCCACCAGTTGCGCTGAACCATCTGCTTACCCGGCAGGTGGTAGGCGAGTCCGAAGTCCTGGCAGCCGAGAAACGAGGCAGCTTCTGGCGTCGTTATGAGCGCCTGCTATTACCGCTTAGTGTCATGGCACCGACGCTGCTGTTCGTTGCGTTTGTGCCACTGCTTTTCTACGCGCTCTAACTGCTGGAGGTTAACCCGGTCATCAAGCATGGCCGGGTTTTGCTATGAAACGCTCATTTGTTCAAGTTGATGCGGAGCTGGTTGCTAACAAAGAGGCCGCGCTCGCAAATATCGAGAAGCTGCACAGTAAGCCTGTGGGGGAAATTGGTGCCGGTGATGTTCGGGTGCTCCGGTCGATTCTCGGTCAAGTCAACGATTCAGCTTCACCGCAAACGGGGTTCGTGATCCCCATTAGAGATTGTTTGACGCCGGCACTGAACTCCAAACGTTTCAAGGACAGGCTGCAGGCGTTATCCAGGCTTGGCGTGTTCGAAGAATCCATTTGGCACCAAGAAGCTTACGGCCGGACCTACTACCTACACCGGGCTGAGGCAATTTACGATCCAAACTTTCATACCCGATCCTATGACACATTGACATCGTTCCACCATGGGCGAGCTGAGAGATACCCGGCGAAAGCCAAAAAGACAACGCAACATTTCTCAAAGTCGAACGAGTTGTTCAAAGAGCTGTTAATGCGACCCAGTGGAACAAGCACTCGTCTACCCTACCGTGGGCTTTTTTTTCGGGCATTAAGACTAACAACTCAGGAGTCGCTGACAGATGATCGCATTGAGGAAACCTTTCAGCTAAGCCGGGAAACCAGCATCACGATCAAATCCCACTCTTTCGGGTCTCTTATGACCCTATCGGATTATCGCGTGATGAGAGCGTTGTTCGTTCTCATGGGTTCTCATGCCCATGAGAGTGCCAGTGACCATCTCAACTCTGTGGAACCTCGGATTGTGCCAACGCTCGAGCTCGAACGGATCCTTGGCTACAGCTACCCGGGCTCAAAAACCTCTAGGCGCAAGGTCAACGAAATATTAGCTCGAATTCGCTCCACCGAGTTCGACATATCGTTGTCATCCAACCCAACCGAAGCCGCTTATTTTCGATCACTGTTCGGAATGGAAAAGGATCAGGAGCAATTCCGGCTTCTGACACATTTTGCGCCGGTCGGCTATGCCAGACCGCGCGCGAAGGCTGCATCAAAAACCAATGAGCAAGTCTCTCACTGGGCACTGTCTCTGCATCCCAAATTTCAGGAAGAATCAACAATGGCCTTCCACAAACGCTGGTTAGGCCTAAAACGCCAGGCAATCGAAGACAATTCATCCATCGGACAATGCTTTTTCGCCTTTCTAGAAATGTATTTGGCGTCCACCCCTGATCCTGCACTAACGTGGACGACTAAACAGTTTCAGACTTGCATGGCTCCGACGTATCGAATCGATCGCCTGGAAGAGGGACTGACAAAATCTATAGCCGCGCTCCAGCACTTTGTTAACCAACATGCGAACATAGTAAATCTCAGACACTCGAACATCCCAGTCCGAGTTTCCCTGGAACCTGCGGAGCGCCATACCGATTTGCGAATCGTCCACTACGGCAAATCCCACACAACCGCTCACAACCCTGAGATGTCGCCTCCAGCTCGCTCACCTATGTCTGGAAATGCCCTGTGATTCCTGACATGGATCCAACCTGCGTGAACTCAGAAGCCTGAGCTTGCGCTCTATTGTATATGGCTAATCGTTCAGACCGAGACGCTGAATGGTTTCCAAGGTGATCGCACCGGACGCCAAACCCTGTTCAATCTGATATTGAGTAAGTGCCTCAATCGTCCTCGGGCCGGGCAACCCATCCACTTCTCCGGGCTTATATCCCAGCTGACTGAGCCGCGATTGAATCTGTCGAACCCTGTCGCGGGTCAGGTCTTTATCACACACCGCCTGACGCGCCACAATCTGTGGCCGACCTTCATAGCGACGGATCGGGACATCCATTGTTTCGGCAGGAATTTCCTGTTCAATGGCTTTGGCCGGTTGGACCAACTCGGCAATTTCAAATGACTCCGTTTCATCGCCCAGCTCAACAGGGATGACTTCAGCCGGTTGCTCGACAACCCTCCGGGTGACCGTCTTAAACTCTGCTGGAACAATTTCTGTTCGGGTCGTTTCAGGCTTGACGAGGCGCGTTACCGTGACGCTCTTGGTCCTAGCCGGAATTTCTTTGGCACAGAAACCGAAGACGGCCGAAGAAGCTCCATACGCCGCAGCTCCTGACGTGCGGCAGGGTTCAAGCTCCGTGCGGGCTTGCTCCAAGACGACTTCTTCCTCTACTTCTTCATAAACCGCCGGTTCTACCACCAGTTTTGTCGTCTCTGGCTTTACGAGAACCTGTTCTTCGACTTCCTTGTAAACAGCCGGTTTCACTTGGAACGTTTTAGTACCTTCTTTGGTCACAATTTGCTTGAACCCTCTGCTGAACTCGGCAGGGGTAACGTCCAAGCGCACCTCTGAATCACGAACTTTGACTGTAACGCTGCCCTCAACCGGCCGAGGTTGAACCTGAGCATAAACCCAACACTGCCCAGGCCGTATATCCAGCTCGCCCTGTCCGGTTTCACCGATCAACACATCCGCCATACCAACTGGCTGACCCACACTCCGCTCTGCACGCTCTTTTTGCGGTGTGCGATCTTGGGTCTGGGTTGGCGAAACAAGCGGCTCTGTCACGACCGCCGCCTCTTTCGAGGACCTAGAAACGGGCGTTTCCGACGGTGCTCGTCCAGCTGCTTCAGCTTGACTCTCAGTGCGCGGACGCTCGTTTATATTGACTTCGTACGTGTAAAGACCGCTCACCCTAGAGGTTGGTGCCTGTTTCTCATGAACCGCACACCCAACCATCGACACGCTCACTGCCAACAGCCCGATGGAATATTTCAAAGACGTACAACGTTCCATGTCTTCCCTCATGCTTCAACCGCGAACTGGCGCGAAAATTCGATACCCGAGGCAATCATTTCCTCAGTCAATCCTGTTTCCCGCTGGAGCTTCTTTAACGCGACATCCCCCCCATGCAAGTAGTAGGCAGCGACCATACTTCGGGCCACACTCATCTGTTGACCCGAAAGCTCATACGCCGTGCGCAACTCGAAGGCTGCCTGGCCGAATAATGCACCTCGCATCAGGGCAATACCAAAATCGTTTCGAATAACCGCTGACCCCGGGTCTCGGATTTTAGCCTCATAAAGCGCCTCCAAACCCTCTTCAACTCGGTTCACTTTAAGGTGGATAACACCTAAACCGTGATAAGCCATCGCACTATCGCACGCCCGAACTATCTGCCGAAATCCATCTTCGGCCCGCTCGGTCTGGTCCAATTTGCCCATCAACTCCGACCAACGCAGCCAATGTTGCTGTGAAGAAAACGATAGGGTTTCCAGGCGTGCCAACGCCGCAAAGTTTTTCGATTGCGACATCAACCCGTCAATCGCATCCAGCTCGATCTGTTGCTCAGGTGTCAGATTTGTAGAGCACACAATAGAGAGAGCATTCGGGCCTTCCGCGACATCCTGGCTCTGGTCATGTCCTGCTTGAAACGCTGAGCAACCGAAAAGCGTCGATGTTATCGCTGCCAGAAAAAGCACTCGAACCGCTGCGAGCCAATCTTGCATGGAGTTTCCCCTCAAAAACATTTTAGGGGCAGTATAACCGAACCCACCCATCGTGCGCATGTTGAGTGAAGGCGAGTTCAGTCGGTAGGTTCTGAAAGCGTCTTCCACAGGAAAAAATGGGCAAACGTTCCTGGACTTGGCCGTTTCTTTTCAAGGTGTGTATGAGTTAAACAGTAATTCTTACATCGATACAAAGTTTCTCGCCACATAACCAGAATGCCAAAACGAAACTGCGATCCGGTACTTGAAGGCGAATAGCTTTTTTTGAGTGCGATCTGGCAGACCCAGAAGCAACAAGCACCGTGTAACCCCTTGGATTTCTGCATAGGGATGGTCAGCGGTCGAAATTAGCCAAGGTATAGTCGGTCATCGCAGCGTCGACAGCGGTTTTTATGTGTTGCAACACAGCATCAACCTCTCGTGCTTCGAAGATCTCGCCATAGTCTTTCACATAGAGCACAACCACGTCGGCGTCTTTCTTGCCAAACTGAATGGCGGAAGAAAACACTGAAGACTGGCCAACCTCGAAGCACCTAACGCTAACACGCAGGTGGACGTTCCCGCGCCGCCCTGGCGTTGGCTCAACTTCCGATTCTTTGATGACGCCTGCCACAGCATCCTTTAACTCGCGCTCCGTGATCAAACAGGCGTCATCTTCAAAACGGGCAACAAAACCCAAGATGTTGGGGTCAGCTTTTTCGAGGACATTCATGTACCAGGATGGCGGGAAACCGCCATAAGCCGCGCTGGAGGCCAAGAGCAGCAAATATACGCATGCATTAAGTCGAGAAAACATCATCAAACTCCAAATTTTGAGTTGAGGCTAATGTGTTTACCATTTGCTCGGCCATCGGTAAGCTCGCTGGCGTGTCAACACATTGCCAATCAGGTATCAGACTCCACACGGTCAAAAGTTTCTTTTGCCTCAACGGACGAGGTCAGCCTTGGATTCTTGTTAGCCAAAGAGACAGCCCTGGCCGGATGTCGCTAGTGCGATTGATCAGTGTCATTGTCATCGCATACCAAACTTCCAAAGGATCTTTTTTTATAGTTCTAACAGTCCCGGACTCCGGCTCCCTCTCCAATCGCAGAGATAGTCGCAGCAGAGAACCCCGTGAGTTTGCCGAATTGTTTCTGATGCAATCCCTTGACGGCCCCCCTCCGCGAGCGGAAAGGAGCCGTTAATCAGTCTGTAGCGTCCGGCATAGGTAGTTCTGGCCTGTCCTCAATGTATCCAGGAGTTTCTAACTCACCGGGGGAAGTTCATTTCAAGCCTTAAATGGTCCCAAATCCTAGAGTAAAATCAAGACGACAGTTCCGGCTCCTTCGGGACGCAGGACCCATAGGTTACCTGACTATTGCCGGAGCTATAAGCTTCATCATCATAAGCTCAACCGGAAATGGTTGCCCCTGACATCAATTGTTTGACTTCGATTGTCTCATCCGCGAACCTCGCAGGGTCCGGGGTTTCTCTCTGGCTAAGCAGTTTTTTGGCAATTATGAATTCAGGCGGCCGATTAACACAATCAGCACCGATCAGTTTGCCCTCTTTAAAGTAAAACGCAGCAAAATCCCGTCCACTCTTATCGTCACCGCGAATCACAACCTGATCATATCCCCGACTCAGACCGGCTATCTGCAGTTTTACATCGTATTGGTCGGACCAAAACCACGGCAGACTGGTCTGCGGTGACCTTTCTCCACATAAGGTCGCTGCTGCGGTCTTGGCCTGTTCCACTGCGTTGGGGACGGATTCCAATCGAAGCCACTGACCAGACTGCGGGTCCCATTGATTCGCGCAATCCCCCGCCGCGACGATATCTTTATCCTGCGTCTGGCAGTACTCATCTACCACGATACCGTTATTCGTCTCCAGACCGGCAGCATCGGCAAGCTCGCTATTCGGGGTTACGCCAATACCCACGATGACCATATCCGCGGCGTAAGAGGAGCCATCGGTACAAACAACTCTTGACACCTTTCCGTCGCCTTCAATCGCTGTGGCGGCAATATCTGTGCGAATGGCGACACCCGCCTCTCCATGGATGCGCTGGTAAAAGGCAGAAACTTCCGGTGCTGTCACGCGTTGCAAAACGCGTTCAGCTCTCTCGAGCACCACCACCTCGACGCCTTGCTTGCGCAAAGAGGCCGCCGTTTCCAGGCCAATATAACCCCCGCCAATGATAACGGCTTGGCGGGTTCGGGGCAGGTTCTGCCGAATACCTTCTACATCGGCTAAGCTCCGCAAATCATGCACGCCATCAAGCTCTATACCCTGGATGGACAAGGGCATTACACGGGTACCGGTGCACAGAGCAAGTTTGTCGTAGCGTTGCTCGCTGCCATCGTCGAGCGTCAATGTTTTTTCATTGCGATTGATCGACGTCACTCTGCCAAAAATACAATCAATCTGGTGTTTCTCATAAAACGCGGCGGGGCGGATGGCTAGGCTATCGGCATCGACTTCATCGGTCAAAAATGCCTTCGACAGCGGCGGACGCTGGTAAGGCAGCTTGCCTTCGTCGCCAATAATCCGGATGGGGCCTCCCCAGCCCTTCTGTCGCAGGCTTGTAGCCAGCTGTGCTGCCGCATGGCCTGCCCCGACGATCACACATACGGGGTCCCGAGCGGATGTCGTTAAATTGTTCATAGCTCAGCCCTGATGCTTTCTGGTTAGCTTTACCATCATGCGGGAATAACCCCTGACAAAATTCGACTGTACGTATTCCGGTTCGCCCTGAACCTCGATCCGCTCATAGCGCGCTAGCAGCTCTTCCCACAGGATCTTCAGCTGCATTTCTGCCAGACGGTTACCCATACAACGATGCACCCCAAAACCAAAAGACAGGTGGTTGCGGGCCCCCTTGCGATCAATGATGAACTCATCCGGATTATCAATCGCACGCTCATCGCGATTGCCGGAGGCGTACCACATCACAACTTTGTCACCCTTTCGAATGGTTTCACCGTTCAATTGCACGTCCTGTTTAGCAATCCGTCGCATGTAGGCCAGTGGTGTCTGCCAGCGAATGATCTCGGACACCATGTTCGGAATAAGTGTCGGATTGGCTCTAAGCTTGTCGAATTCCTGGGGGAACCGGTTCAAGGCCAGCACGCCGCCAGTCATCGAGTTACGGGTGGTATCGTTGCCACCTACGATCAAGAGCGCCAGGTTGCCCAGAAACTCCATAGGGCGGTGTATCAGGTCTTTTGTGTCCTCGTTATGCACCATCATGCTGATCACGTCAAAGCCCGGCTCTTTTCCCGCATCGCGGCGAGCCTCTTTCTCCCGCCAAAGCTCAGAGAACGCACGGGCAACCTCAGCGACCGCCGGGAAAAACTCATCACGCTCTATCTCGCCACCGGTGGTCTCCGGACTGGCCGCCGCCACATCGGACCAGTACACCAGCTTGCGCCGCTGCTCGTAGGGAAAATCAAGCAGGGTTGCCAACATGCGGGCCGTCAGCTCAATCGAGACGTCGCTCACCCAGTCGAAGGGTTCATCAACCGGCAGGTGATCCAACACATCCTGGGTGCGCTGCCGGATCAGGCTTTCCATGTCCTTGAGGTTCTTTGGCGCCACAACACCCTGAACCGCCTGACGCTGTTTATCATGCTTGGGCGGATCCATCGCAATGAACGTTTCGATAGCCAGCCCGGCGGGCTGATCACCCAGCGTGATGATGGGTTCCGCTGAAAACAGATCATGGCGTTTGTCGACAAAAAGAATGTCGTCGAAACGGGTGACCGACCAAAAGGGCCCGAAAGCGCTATTCTTCTGAAAATGAACCGGCTGCTCATCCCTCAGGCGTTTGAAATAGGAGCCCGACAAACCCTGGCGCCAGAGAAACGGGTTGCTAACATCAATGTCTTCAATCGTCAGAGTGGACACATCCGGCAGAGGATATTCCGTGAACTCCGGTGTCTTTGGTGCCAGACCGACCCGGTCCATTGCCTGCTGCGCAAGGTGGGCGGCCTTAACTTGCCACTGCATCGGAACCAGGCGGGCACTTAAATTCATCGCGTGGGTTTGAAGTTTCATCGCAATTCTCCCCTTACATCTGGAATTCAGGCAGACGAACCACCAGGCCATCCATAGCGTCGGTGATCTCAATCTGGCAGGCGAGGCGAGAGGTCGGCGCACCTTCCGGTGTCATCTCCAGCATTTGCTGCTCGCTGCTGCTTATCTTTCCGGTCATTGGAAACCAGGCCTGATCAACAATCACGTGGCAGGTGCCGCAGGCACATTCGCCACCGCAGTCAGCGTCAATACCCGGCACCATATTGTCGGCGGCATGTTGCATCAGCGATTTGTCAGCCTCTATTTCAACCTTGTGCTCGGTCCCGTCATGTTCGATAAATGTCATAAATCCCATAAATCCCCCGAACTCTGTTGTTGGCTGGAAATCAGCCATAAAGAGGCTGATTGTCATAATTGCAAGATTGCCGCACGGCGGGAGGACTCAACAGGTCATCAATTGACAGGAGGGAGACATAAAAAGACAATCTAAAGACCATCCAACAACAATATAGACCTGATGACAACGGCAAATCCCACTGCGCTAGCCAGCATTCCAACCAGCTATACACGTCTGATCGCGCAGGAATTGGGCATGCACGCGCGCGATCTTCACGAATTGCTGCAGGGAACCCAGCTCACAATAGACCAACTGTTGGATCAATCCACCCGGCTGACCGCCCAAGAGCAGATTCAGATCATTGAAAATGCCCTGCGTCTTTCGCACGATGACCGTCTCGGTTTGCGGATCGGTAAGCGATTGACGCCGGCTGTACATGGGCCCATGGGGTATCTCGCAAGCAGCAGCCCGGACCTTATGGCCGCGATTGAGGCATTCCGGGCCTTCCTGCCGACACGCGTCAGTTTTGTCCGGCTGGACGTGAGGCAAAGTGGAGAGCAGTTGATTATCCGTTGCACCCTGAATGCGGAGATGAGCTCTGAAGTTAGCCGCTTCATGGCTGAGATATGCGCGCTTGCCATGCTCTCCTGCGCTGAATTTATTATTGGCCGACCCGCCTCTGAAGTTGAAATCTTCTTTGTACACTCGGATCCCGGGCCCGAGGCTGGTTATGCGAATCACTTTGCGGGTAAAGTCAGTTTCTCCAGCGACGAGCTGTTTGTGCGTTTACCGGTGGAGCTCTGCCGGATTCCCAACGCGTCAGCCAATCATGAGAGCTATGCACTTGCCCGTGAGCAATGCGAGGCAATTCTGGCCAATCTGGGGGGAGAGCCGGACAGCTGCCGGCGGCAAATCGAAACCATGATGCTTTCGCTTCCGGTCGGCACCCTGACCGAGGAAGATGCCGCCGCCGCTCTGTTAATCAGCAAACGCACACTGGCACGGCGATTGAAAAGTGAAGGGACAGGCTTTCGCAAGATCCGGGATGAGATTCTGGCGCGCCAGGCCAGAAGTTATCTACGGGATGGAAGGCTGTCGGTTGAAGCCATTGCAACCCTTCTTAATTACCACGACAGCGCCAGCTTCCGGCGTGCCTTCAAGCGTTGGTACGGGATGACACCAGATAAATATCGACAGGTGGGAGGCATTGAATTCAATTAACCCGATGTAAATGTCATAGACAGCGGCACGATGCCACACATTTTACTTTCGCACGGCGAGAGCGACTCTGGGAAACCAAATGAAAGTGTCGTCGCCAAACCCAAAACGCTGTTTTTGAGAAAACGCGTACTCACCCCCTGTTGATCGCCAATGTTCTGTCAAGGACGGCGTCCCGGTTTACAGGATTCAGATGAATATGGCTAAGCGCGACTCTCCTCCGTTCTGAAAGACCTATTCAAACCTGATCATCAGAATTGATGCTCCCTTCTGCTTTCAACGATGCTGGTTGCTCAAGCTGCTTACGCAGCCTTGGCAGAGCCGTCATCTCCCGCAGCGTAACTTCCGGCTGAACTTTCCAACATTTCCAATAGTTCCGGCTCGTAGTGCGATCGATAGACTTTCCAGTCCTGTCCGATTTGGTGACCAGCATGTTCAGGTCTTCGCCAGTCTCCAGGTCAGCGTTAATCCGCAGAGCCCGGACGTTGACCCGGATGTCCTGCTCGAGCGAACGGATATGGCCATTTGTCAAGTCAAACAACGGGGCAAGAATCAGGTCCGATTTTTTGTCGGGGTCAATGCCGATGCATTCGACATGCGCATAACCAAAGCGGGTAACTCAGACAGGCCCGCCTGAACTACGACCGCACCCTGGGCCCAGGCTTCCCGAGGCATGCCGTAGACCACACTGCTGTCTTCGTCCTGCCCTATGGTGTAGGCCCCAGCCTCACGCATTTCCAGGAGCCCCTCAGAACCGTCGCTACCCATGCCTGTGAGGATGACGCCGATGGCATTGGCACCGGCATAGCGGGCAACAGACCGGAACAACACATTAACGGACGGCCGGTGTCGGCTGACCAATGGTCCATCCTCCAAGCCGACCACGTAGCGAGCACCACTGCGGCGAAGCCTCATGTGTCGATTACCCGGCGCTATCAGCGCATGCCCCCGCAACAGAGAATCACCGTCCTCCGCCTCCTTCACATTGATCCGGCACAGGGTATTCAGCCTTTCCGCAAACGACCGGGTAAAGCCCTCCGGCATGTGCTGGACGATCAATATTCCGGGGCAGTCTTCTGGCAGCGAAGAGAGCAGTATGCGGATGGCTTCGGTTCCACCGGTGGAGGCGCCTATAGCGATAACTTTCTCAGTGGTTTCAGACAGCGACTGCGTGGACTGCAATGCGCGCTGGACTACCGTGGGGGCGGATACCGACTTTTGCCGACGAATCCGCGCGCGTGCAGCGCCTTTGACGGCATCCAGTATCCGCATCCGGGACTCCTCCAGGAACTGCCGGGTACCCAGAACCGGCTTGGTAATGATATCCACTGCCCCGTATTCCAATGCCCGGATCTGGGTATCCGTTCCCGCGCCGGTAAGAGAGGAGCAGATCACCACCGGGATGGGCGCCTGGGCCATCAGCTTGCGCAGGAACGTGAGGCCGTCCATGCGCGGCATTTCCACGTCCAGCGTGATCACATCCGGCTTCACCGTGCGCAGTTTCTCAACGGCACGGTAAGGGTCGGACGCTGTACCCACCACCTCGATCAGGGTGTCCGATTCCAGGATCTCGCTTAGTGTCTGTCGCACCACCGCGGAGTCGTCAATGATCAGGACGCGGATGATTCCATCGGCATCGGCCATTAGTCGCGCTTCCTGTAGACCGCAGGCTCTTCGCTGATAAAGCCCGCCTGATAGGAACGGATGCTTTCGGAATGACCAACAAACAACAGCCCACCTGGCACCAGCGCCCGATTCATGCGCTGGACGATAGAAGCCCGATCAGTCTGATTGAAATAAATCATCACGTTGCGGCAGAAAATAACGTCGTAATGCCCGTCGGGGCCATAGTCATCGGAGATCAGATTCAGTGGCCGGACATTCAGGTGGGAACGCAACGCCGGCCCCATGCGAACCAGTCGCTTTCCCGGATCGCGGCTGCGCAGGAAGTAGCGTTTGCGCAGCTCAAGAGGCACCGGGGCAACGCGATCTTCTGGATAGATACCCTGCCGGGTTTTATCAAGCATCGACGGGGCAATGTCGGTCGCCTCGATCTGGAATTCAAAGCCCTGGAACTCGAGAGCGAGCTCGGACAGCAGAATCGCCAGGGAATAGGCTTCCTCGCCACTGGAGCAGGCGGCGCTCCAGACCCGCAAAGGCCGTTCGAGCGGCGCTTTTTCCAGCCGGCCACGGAGATACCGCTCCAGAAACTGGAAGTGCCCCGGCTCGCGAAAAAAATCCGTCTTATTGGTGGTCAGCGCGTCTACGAGCATGATCTGCTCGACCGATTCACCCGCGGGTGACAGCACAAAATCCAGATAACCCGAAAAATCGGAGTAACCAGTGGCGCACATGCGCTTGCGCAAACGCGCCTCCACCAGCTTGCGCTTGTAGTCCGGCAGCTGGATGCCAGCAACACGCCCGATATAGTCAGAAACCCGTCGGTGATCCGCCGCGGAAAGCCCGTCTCCGGCGCTCATTCCATCACATGCTCCATGCGGGCCTCTGGCTGGCGCTCAGAGCCAGAGATCACCGACTGCAGTTCATCGGAAGAGAAAATCTCGGACAGGCGCAGCAATATGATGAAGTGCTCGTCGTACCTGGCCATACCTTCAATGAACTGGCTGTCAATGCGGTTGCCGATGCGTGGCGCCGGGCTGATATCGGCGCCGTCCAGCTCAACCACCTCCTGCACACGGTCGGTAAGGATCCCCAACGGGGTATCCTCACCGTCCACTTCAACATTCACAATCACAATGCAGGTATCAATGGTCGGTTCGGTCACCTGCATCCGGAAATGCTGCCGCAGGTCCACTACCGGGATCACCTTGCCCCGCAGGTTGATAACGCCAAGCATGAACTCCGGTGTTCGGGGCACCTGGGTGATCCGGCGGTATTCCAGCACTTCCTGGATACCGCTGATTTCCACCCCGAACCACTCCTCATCCAGCACAAAAGACAGCACCTGACGATGTTCAGCGGTCGCCGCTGTTTCGACTGTTGTCACGGCTCTGCTCCTCAGTAATGGACAAACTCTTTGTCGTCCGCATGAAGGTCGATTTCAACACCGTTGGTCGCTGGCTTTGTCGAGGCCTTCTGGCTGTTGGCGTTAGCCCCTGACGCTGGCTTCTTCGGGACGATAATGGCACTTTCCTTCTGGCTCTTGTTCTTTACCGTGCCCTGATCGTCGATTCGGAAGAAGTCGACCGTGGCATTCATCTGCTCAGCCTGGGCAGACAATTCTTCCGAGGTTGCGGCCATTTCCTCGGCCGAGGCGGCAGACTGCTGCACCACCTGATCCAGCTGCTGCAGGGCCTTGTTGATTTCGTTCGAGCCCTTGTCCTGCTCGACTGCCGCGGCGCTGATTTCCTGGATCAGTTCGGAGGTGCGCTGAATGCCGGGCACCAGCTCCTTCAGCATTTCTCCGGCACGCTCGGATACTTCCAGGCTGCTGCGGGAACGCTCAACGATCTCACCGGCGGCGCGCTGACTGCGTTCAGCCAGTTTGCGAACCTCTGCAGCCACCACGGTGAAGCCTTTGCCGTGCTCGCCTGCCCGCGCCGCTTCGATAGCAGCATTGAGGGCCAGCAGATTGGTCTGGCGGGCAATTTCCTCAATGATGCCAATCTTCTCGGCAATCTCCTGCATCGCAGCCACGGATTCATGCACCGCCTCGCCACTGGCCTGGGCATCGGTCGCCGACTTGCGGGCAATCTGCTCGGTCTGGCGGGCATTGTCGGCGGTTTGTGCAATGTTGGCCGACATCTCTTCCATAGAGGAAGACACTTCCTCCAAGGACGCCGCCTGCTCGGTTGCCCCTTCGGCAATCTGCTGGCCGGTACTGCTCAGCTCTATACTGCCGGCGGACACATTGTCCGAGGCTTCCTTGATCTCGGCAACGATGTCACGGAGCTTGGCGTTCATATTGCGCAGAATGCCATACAGATCCGCGTCGCTGGCCTTGGGATCAAAACGGGTATTCAGGTCGCCCTCGCCGATCCGCATAGCGATCTGACCGACCTCGTTGATTCTTCGTATGATGATAACCGCCGCAGCTAGGCCCAATATGACAGATACAAAAAGCATGGCGAACAGGAGGTTTCGCGCTTGGGCGTACTGGACTTCTGCTCCAATTGTTGCCTCATCCATGCTTGCAACACCGGACTCTGCCACTTTTTTCAACGCGTTCTCCGCATTCACCAGAACAGGTTCGCCTGAACTGTTCAAAAGCTGGGCCACGTTTTTATTAGCAGCCAAAAGTGATTCGGCATCGGCACCACGATCCTCTGTCAATCTTGCTTCTTGCCTAACCTCGCTCGCGACAGAGCCATAAGCCTCAAAGGCGTTAGAAAACTCTTCCAAGGCCCTTCGGGATTCGCCATCCACGGTGAGGGCCTCTAGTTTCAGCATTTGCTCCTCGATGCCAGCCACTCTGTCGAGCGTCAACTGTTCATATCGGTCTTTATTGACACCTTGTGTTGCCAAGACATAGTTTTTTAAAAGACGGTCCATATCGAAGAGCCCGGAGCGAATTTCTTCAGCGAGTTTCACCCGTTCAGCAGCGCCCTGAATAGTGTCATTGAGACGGTCCCGCGCGCGATCCAGCGCCTGCAGGCTCACATAGCTGTTTACGCCAATCAGCAAAATCAGCACGGTGAATCCCGTGTACAGAAGGGTCTTGATGGTAATGCGTTTCATGGTTTTTCGGCTCCTTAATTACACGGCCGTGCTGTTGATATCGTCAATCAGTTCCGCAACATCCAGGATCATGGCAATACCGCCATTGCCCAGGATGGTTGCACCCATAACACCTTCGGCGTCGCGATACAGACGTCCGAGACTCTTGATAACGGTCTGGGAGTGGCCAATCACCTCGTCAACCGTGATGCCGAACCGTTCTTTGTCCACGTGGACAATCACCGTTTGTTCGATGTCCGGCTGCTGGCCTCCAACCGCAAACCATTCCCGCAAACGCAGGGACGGCACCAGACCGTCCCGGTGCTTGACCAGGCGTGATCCGTTTTCCTGGCTGGACTCGGACGCCAGGGTCTCGATGCACTCGTCCACCACCCCCAGAGGAATAACAAACCGTTCGCCGGACACCGCCACCATCAAACCGTCAATGATGGCCAGGGTCATCGGCAGGCTGATGGTAATCACCGTGCCTTCGCCAGGTTCGGACTGCAGCTGAACGCGTCCCTGGAGACTCTCGATTGAAGTTCTGACCACATCCATCCCGACACCACGGCCGGAAACATCCGAGACCCTGACGGCGGTGGAGAAGCCGGGTTCGAAAATCAGGTTGTATATGGCATCGATTTCGGGCGTGACATCTTCCGGCACAAGCCCGTTCTTACGAGCTTTCTCAAGAATGCGCTCGGCATCGAGACCGGCGCCGTCATCGGATATGCGAATAATGATCCGACCCTGTTCATGGGCGGCTTCCAGCCGGATAGTGCCTTTCTCGGGCTTACCCACTGCCAATCGGGTTTCCGGCATTTCAATGCCGTGATCCAGGCTGTTACGCAACAGATGGACCAATGGGTCCGCCAGCTTGTCCAGCACCACCTTGTCCAATTCGGTACTGGCACCGGCTGTCTCCAGGGCCACATTTTTGCCCAACTCCCGGGACAGATCCCGCACCAGACGACGGAAGCGCCCGAACGTGGAGCCTATCGGCAGCATCCGGATATCAAAGGTGGTTTCGCGGAGGTTGTTGGACAGGCGGTCCAGTTCCTCCGCCAGCTCTCCAATGGTCTCGTCTTCCCGGGAGATGGCCAGCTGATCAAGGCGGGCCTGCAGAATCACCAGCTCGCCAACCTGGTCCATCAGGGCATCCAGCTTGCGCTGCGGCACCTTGATGCTCAGCTCCGGCTCCGACACCCGTGAGACGCTGGTGGTTGGCTCCGACAACATTGGCCGGTGAGCCTGCGGGTCCGAAGTTTTGTGCTGCTCGGATGCTGCTGCCGGCAGTTGGGCGACCAAAGCCAGGGCACTATCGTCTGTCAGCCATCCGGCGGCGGTAAACCGGTCGAGATTGTGCCGGAAGGCATCGGGGTTGAGCGGGTGCAGATTAATCTGCCAGTCTTCACAGACAAACAGAAAGACATCACGAAGAGCGTTTTCTCCGGCATCGGAGATGATCAGAATCTGGAGTTCAAGGGCACAGAGTTCCGGATCTTCCGGTGTCCCGGCCAGGCGCAGGCTGATCCCGCAGGTGCCAAGTCCCTGCAGCTCTCGAATCAGTGGCAGCACATCCATGCCATCGGTGAAGGCAGTCGCTGCGGGGCGAACAAAGATCGAATAGCAGCTCGAATCCGAAGACTGATCCTCAGAACCCATGTTTGACTGCTGTTCCGATACCGGATTCGCCCCCTCGGTAAATTGCTGCAACCGGTCCACCAGCGCCAGACTGGATTCGATCTGGGCGTTGTTTGGCACCGGCGACCGGAGCAGGTCATCGATCTGGTCCTTGCATTCCAGTACCAGGTTGATGATCTCTGCATTCAACCCCAGCCGCCCGGAACGGACCCGCTCGAACAGGGTCTCAAGGTGGTGGGTGAATTCCGAGAGATGGTCGAACCCCACCATGCCGGAAGAGCCTTTTATGGTATGCATGGCGCGGAACGCGATATTGATCTGCTCGGCATCATTCGGGGTGGCGTCCAGGCACAACAGCGCCTGTTCCAGGTTTTCAAGATGCTCTGCAGCCTCTTCGCGAAAAACCGTTTCCGCATCAGACATTCGTGACAAGCTCCGGGAACGACTCGCTCTGGCGGATGTCTAGGTTGATCAGCTCAATGATCCCGGCAATCGCCGACGGCACATTGACAAACACCAGCTGATAACCGGCCAAGAACAGACGGTTGCGCACCGCTAACAGCCATTGCAGGCCGGCAGAGTCAATCTCGGTGACACCGGAAAGATCAAAATGCCAGTCCCGGCGAGGTAGGCCGGAACTGGAAAACGACGCCTCAAGCTTGCGGACCTGATAGATAGTCAGGGCCTCAGGGGCACTCCACACGCCTTCAGCAGTATCAGGGAGAGTCACTGTCGGTTACCTCACGCGAGCTTGGAAACCGCTGACAACAGCAGTTCGGGTTTGAACGGTTTCACCAGCCATGCTTTAGCACCGGCAGCTTTGCCTTCCATCTTTTTGCCTTCCTCGGATTCGGTGGTCAGCATCAAGATGGGGGTGAATTTGTGGTCCGAGCGCTTTTTCACTTCCTTAACAAAGGTGATGCCATCCATCACCGGCATGTTCACGTCGCTGACAATCAGGTGGAAACGCTGGCCATCCAGCTTGGCCAGGGCATCGGCACCGTGTTCCGCCGTTATCACCTGATGACCGGCGTCTTTCAGCGCCATGCTTACAACCTGGCGAATGGAGGCGGAATCGTCGACTACGAGAATGTTTTTTGACATGGCTTCAAATCTCAGAAGAAGGTGAGTTCACTGGAGGCTGGGGCCTGGCAGGGGCGCCCGGGCGTCCCGCCCGCCAGCGATTCGCGCTCGAACGCCGTAGTGGTCCGCGAACGCAACTGGTCTGCCAGCTTCCTGACGCTGCTTTCAAATTTGCCGGGGGCTTCCACATTCTTGTTGCAGGCCAGGCTGTACACGTCATCAACCGAATCACTCACATGGGACAGAATCTGACTGAAATGGTCCTGGAACTGCAGCTGGATAATCACGTCGCGGATGTCATCCTGAACAGACACTCCGCTGCGCATGAGGGAATAATTGGCCTCGGCCAGGCCATCCACCTTGCCGCTGATGTTCGCCAGGGTGTCATCGATCGCGCTTTGGAGCTGACAACGTGACGCATCCGAATCGGCAATATTGCTCTGCACCAGAGCCACCGTTTCGCCAATCTGGTGGCTGACCCGGCCTACCACTTCGCTGATGCGGTCGCCGGCTTCCGAAGACCGGGCCGCGAGGGATCGGACTTCGCTAGCGACAACGGCAAACCCGCGCCCGGCTTCGCCCGCTCTGGCTGCTTCAATGGCCGCATTCAGAGCCAGCAGGTTGATCTGTTCCGCAATCTGCCGGACTTCGGCCGCAAAACTGTCCAGCTGCACCGTGTTCTCGGAAAGGGCTTCCACCCGTTCAAAGGTCTGCTTATCCCGGCTTCCGCCGGCTTCGAGTGAGGCCACCAGTTGGCGGAACGTCTGCTCGGCGGATCGGGTGACCTCGCCCAGAACGGTATCGGTGCCCCTGGTTCCATCACCGGTGGCGACCGATAACTGGTCGCAGATGGTTTCAAATTTCCCAGAAAGATCGGTAACCGCCTGCTCCATAGTTTCCCGCCCACCATTGATGAGCTTGTTCCAGAGGGGCAGAAGTTCCGTCACAGACTCTATGAGTTGCTGGCTGCTCTGATCTTGAAGGGCCAGCCCGTCGAGCTGCTCCCGGCATGCGATCAGATCGTTGCGGACCCCGGCATACCCGGTTTGCATGTCCCGGTATCGGCGCCAGGCAAGGAAACCCAGGACAAGCGAAATTACGGTTACCAAAACACCCATTAACAAAAATTCGCCTGCAAACAGGAAACCTGCCGATGCAGCACCGGTGCTGGCGACGGTCACACGCAGGAGCAAAGGAAATAACATTCGGGAGATCTGATCTTGTTCCGAAGCTGTATCGGGGTACGTTTGGTGCTCATTGCTCATGCGAACTCCGCAATCTAACAACAATCATTTTTTGTGAACCAGATCACAAACTGAGAGGTAATTTAGTGGATTTTTCGGACAATCAGAAACAGATTCCTGTGTCGTTTTTTGTACGGAATGTAAATTAATGTGGAACGCAAATTTGAGAAAACCACCTATAATTCAATCATATAAGGGTTATCCGAAATCCCGGATGGGAAAACCGATTTGCATTTGATGAGTGCGTAAGCAACACCTTGGACAGTCTGGGATTGTGCTCTCACGAAATAAGGAGAAATCCATGAATTCAAGTAGGCCGCCTATCAACCAGCAACTGCTTGAAGATGTCATAGTCAGTGACACCTCAAACTACGCCTCAATGATGCAGACAATGCTCGAAGCCGTGCGTATTCACCTCGGCATGGACGTCGCTTTCGTCTCTCGAATCGAAAACGGCAAGCGCTCCTTCGATTTCGTCAATAGTGCAATATCGTCGCCCATACAGCCTGGCGATTCAGATGATGCTGAAAACAGTTACTGTCAGCGGGTCGTGGACGGCCGACTGCCAGAACTGATCACCGACGCAAGAACAATTGAAGAAGCCAGGGCATTACCCGGTACCGAAAGCATCCCGATTGGCGCTCACCTGAGCGTGCCCATAACACTCAACAATGGAGATGTGTACGGGACCTTTTGCTGCTTCAATCGTCAGCCGGACACGTCAATGAATGCGCGGGATTTGAATGTGCTCAGAGCATTTGCGGACATTGCCAGCAAGCACATTTCACATAGAGAAGCGGCTCGTAAGGAAGAAAAAGCTTTGAAAACCGAGATTCAGCGGATCCTTGACGAGAAACGCCTGACGATAGTGTTTCAGCCGATTCAGGATATCCATAGCCAGGAAATTGTTGGCTTCGAGTCCCTCGCCCGCTTTGACACTCCGGTCAGCAAACCACCCAATATCTGGTTTGATCAGGCCAAAAGTACAGGCATGGCATCGGAACTGGAACTCCGGGCGGTTTCCCAGGCGCTGGAGCAAGCCTGCCACCTTCCCGATGAGTGTTATATATCAGTCAACCTGTCCCCTGAAACCATTCTGGAGGCGGATCTGAAAATCGCCCTGTCGGTTCCGAAACCGGACAAGCTTGTTATCGAAGTCACTGAGCATTCGACGATCGACGAATACGACAAGGTGGCGGCTGCACTAGAGCCTCTTCGTGCAAGGGGCGTGAAGCTGGCGGTCGACGATGCCGGTGCCGGCTATGCCAGTTTGCGCCACATTCTTGCCCTAGCACCGGACATCATCAAGCTGGACATGAGCATCACCCAGGATATCGATTCGGATTTCCGCAAACAGGCGCTGGCCAAGAGCATGATCGCCTTTGCCGAAGCGACCAGTTGCGAAATCATTGCCGAAGGGGTGGAAACAGGCGCCGAGTTACGAGAACTCCGCGCACTTGGTATTCACAACGCTCAAGGCTACCTGATTGAGAAACCAATGCCGACGTCTGACTTGCGGGCCAAAGGTTATATCTGAGCGGGCATTATCAGGTTGGCACCAGATCGGTTTTCGGTCAGCCACTGTGCAATTTCGCCCCGAACCATGGCGGGGTGGGTCATGTGGATACAGTGACCCTCACTTGCCAACACCTGCAGGGTGCTTTGCGATATGTGGGCGGGCATGTATTGGCCAACCTCCTCATTCGCCAGTGAATCTATCTGGTTGTGTAGGATGAGCGCAGAGTGCTTGGTTCCGGGGAAGAGGTCTCGATAATCTGAGGAAAACGTCGCCCTGGCAAGGATATTGGCACGAGTGAATGGATGCAGCGGGAGCCAAACAGCAGCTCACCGATCAGGGTCAAGAAACTCTCACTCTTCATCGCCAATAACTTGTCCGGCCCAAGTAGTTGTGGCCCACAAAATCGATTAATTTCTCACGATTCGATTGCTCGAAACTGCCTGAGAAATTGAATTGCAGTCCTTCGCCTGATGCCGTTAAAAAAACCGTCTCTTACCATCCGGAATGAGTCGAACACTATATTCTCTTCAGGTATGTCCGCAGCAAAAGGCAGAACCACAAACCTCATAGACCGGGATGAGTAGTGTGAAAGATCTTGCGCGTCTTTTTGATTTTGGCTATAAACCATACCTCTTAAAAGTGACAGAGGATCTGAGAACAATATTGAAAGGTTCTCTGTCGGGTCGCCCTCTTTGGATAATATGACGCACCATGAAGCAGTGCTAGGCATGGCTCGTTATTAGGCAAATCAAAGAAGGTAATTTCTTAATAGCGGCAACTATTCGGAAATACGAATCAAGGCCTTGTGTGGCATCAAAACATCGCACTGCTGCGTAAAACCGGATAAAATTTTTCACTTCACTTTACTTTACTCAAAAAGGATCCAATATGCGTCATTTTCTGCGATGTTTTTCCGGCATAATCTTGGCATTGACCTCAACTTTGGTATCTTCAGATGACCTACTGGATAAATACTTTTTTAGTGTTTACCTGACCACTAGCGAACAAACGGTATTTCACTATATTAAAGAGCCTGAGACCGATTATGTAAGAGCGGTTAATAGCAAGGACTTCTTTTCGAGAAATGCTATTCGCTTAGATATTAATGCAGCGAAAAAAGCGGTAGATATTATTAGAACCGACTACAAAGAAGCGTATATCAAGGCTACTAATGCCGGTCGCGGTCTAGAAATGAATGTACCCATCACTGACAAGATTTTCTTCAAAGTGGAATCACCCTATGCCCATACGTGGCTAAAAGACGGCAGCCACTCTCAGGCTTTAAACGAGGATAAAATGCTGGATTTGGCAAAAATTTTAGATGAAGTCCATAAAATTGATGCAATGGCCACTGAAATGTTCACCTCTGGTTTGCCTGGTGACGCGAATTTGTTAGAAAGACACTGGAACTTCCGTCGAGAAGTGTTAAAAACACCATCGCTGAAGGTTGAATTGGTTCTAGAACCTGAGAGCACTTTCATTTATTTTTGGAAGGGTCCGAGTTCGGACGAAGGTTTCTATCATAGCCCTAATTACATAAAAATTGAACACGCCAATATCGTTTCGCATACTATCCGTAATGATGTCAGGAGAACGATTACGGAAATGGAGAAAAGCGATCAATCAAACCACCGCGTCCTTTTGCCAACAAAAGGTGGTCAAAGATTCAATCTATACAAAAAAGGTGGAATGAGTCCGGTGGAAATTCTTTACCATACGAATCGAGGAAGCGTAAAAATTGCTAGGTCAGATTTAGCTGCGTTAGCTGATGCATTAGAATTAGCAAACTCACTAAATGAGCAAGCAAACACAATGTTTAGGTAATATCCCTACTTAAAGGAGGCACACTGCAGACGCTGACCTCGTATTAGGTCGGAAAACCCCACCATTACGACCACAAGCGAGCACTGAGCCTCCGGCATTGGGCCGTTATAACTGAACTGTTCGCGGGGTCACTGCCCTATGTGTCAGCGTAGTTGTCGCCTGAATATTTCAGAGGACA
>TARA_R110000851_G_scaffold280754_1_pt1 | contig 61829 bp, 60 predicted proteins | sample TARA_R110000851 | Tara Oceans TARA_R110000851 (sample SAMEA4397627) | marine metagenome | biome: Polar Biome; feature: [DCM] deep chlorophyll maximum layer (ENVO:01000326); material: water (ENVO:00002006), including particulate matter (ENVO:01000060) such as... | depth 17 m
TGGATGCGCATTATAGGCAGCTTGAGATTTAGTGCAAGCGCTTTTATTGATGAAATGTTTTGAATGTCGAACTTTTGGTCAGATCGATTCTTTTTTAACTTTTTTGTTCAAAGAACCGTCTTCACCTAAATCACAAAACACTTATTTTTGATATTTAAGTTGATTTCAAGCTCAATTTTTCAACAGTACTCTGGTTTATCTGGTAATTTTTAATTAGTATGTAATAGTATTTAACAGTTATTTATCATTTTTTTATTCATTAGAGATTATTTTATGCAGAAATCATTCGTGATTGTTTTGATTGCGGCGCTTCTTGGCGCTTTTGTTTTTTCTCAGTTTGGCGGCACACCATCTTCGGTAGCGTTTATTGCTGGTGTAGTCGTTGCGACGTTAATTTTCACCTTTATGCCATCTAGTGGTTCAAATTCTACAGAGGAACCGTATGTAGGTCCCACTATGACACTGTATGTTGGCAACTTGCCTTATCGTGTTCATGAGGGAGAAGTAAAAGCATTGTTCGGTGAGTACGGACCGGTTAACTCCGTTCGTCTAGTACGAGACCGTAAAACAGGACGCCGTAAAGGATTTGGGTTTGTTGAGATGTCTGAAGCGGGAGCACAGAAGGCAATGTCGAAATTAAACGACTACAGCTTTCAAGAACGCACGTTAAAGGTAAGAGAAGCTAAATCACAAGAATCTGATACAGAAAATAGCTAATCGTTATTGAGCCGGATTCTTAGCACTATTTAAACAGTGTTGTTAGTCGGTTATGGTTACCAGCGAAAAATCACCAAAACCATAATCGACTAATGTTGCTTTAAGCCCTTCGCTAATATCCTTGGTATAACACGCTTGTAATTGTTTACTTCCATCATTGTCTCTGCTCAGTAAAAACCTAACTCGCTTTGCTACTGCTTCCCCAGAATCTAATAGTGTTACGCCGCCACCAAGATAATAACTAATTTCTGACGCTATCATTGGGAAATGGGTACAGCCCAGTACCAGTACATCAATATTAGATGCCGCTATGGGAAATAAGATATCGTTCAGTTTATTTCTATCGATTTGCTGACGCGCCACATGTTGCTCAGCAAGTAACACTAAATCTGACGTACCAAATAATTCGACCTTGCAGTTTCCAGCAAACTGATTGATCAGCGCTTGAGTGTAATCTCGTTTCACTGTGCCCGGCGTAGCCAATAAACCAATGTGCTTTTTCTTCGATAACATCGCGGCAGGTTTTATGGCAGGAACAACGCCCACGATAGGAATTGTTAATTGTTGGCGTAATAGCGGCAATACCAAAGTACTGGCGGTATTGCAGGCAACAACCACGATACTGGCATTAACACGTCGAGCATGATGGGTGATCAGAGCAACACATCCAGCTATTAACTCTTGCTCTGATAAGTTGCCATAGGGCAAGCGGGCATTATCAAATAAATAGCAATAATCATGCTGTGGCAGCTGTTTTCTAATTTCATTCATGACCGACAATCCGCCGATACCAGAATCAAATACTAAAATAGGTCCAGACAATAGGGGCTCCAAATATGAATATGCTCAGTTTTAATCGTCATGTCATTTTATACATAGGCGCGTAATACTAGACATCAGCGTCATTTAGTATACTATTTGCGCCCTTTTTTACAGTCTTAGGTGGTCGATATGAATTTAGCTGCAATGGATCCTAAAAACTACGATGCACAATTACAACAAAAGCGCATCAAGCTAGAACAGGCCTTTGCCGATTTCAATCCACCAAAGCTTGAAGTCTTTGCTTCTGAGCCTATGCATTATCGCATGCGTGCTGAGTTTAGAATGTGGCATGAAGGTGATGACTTATATTACTACATGTTTGATAAAGCATTGAATGCTAAAGTGCGTTGCGATCAATATTTGCCAGCGGGGTTGATGATTAATCAAATGATGGCTGCATTAATCACCGAATTAACTCCCAATCCTGCGTTACGCTATAGGCTGTTTCAAATTGACTTTTTATCGACGTTAAGTGGCGAGATATTGGTCTCTTTGTTATATCACCGTCAGCTTGATGAAGAATGGCGCGAACATGCGACTCAATTAAAGGCAAAATTATCTGCTCAATTTAATGTCAGTATTATTGGCCGAGCACGCAAACAGAAAATCGATTTAGATAAAGACTATGTTACCGAAACACTTACAGTAAACGCTCAACGATTACATTATAAGCAGATAGAAAATAGCTTTACCCAGCCCAATGCTAAAGTATCCGTAAAAATGTTGGAATGGGCCGTTGATGCAACTAAAAACAGCCAAGGAGATTTACTTGAGTTGTACTGTGGCAACGGCAATTTTACTATTGCATTGGCACAAAATTTCAATCGCGTTTTAGCAACCGAACTGGCCAAGCCTTCAGTTGATGCCGCTCAGTACAATATCGATATTAATAAAGTCAATAATGTCCAAATTATTCGTATGTCTGCTGAAGACTTTAGTGATGCGATGGCGAAAAAGCGTCAATTTAGACGTTTAGAAGGCATCGACTTAGACAGTTACGATTGCAATACTATCTTTGTTGACCCGCCTCGTGCAGGCATTGACCCTGAAACATTAAAGCTTATACAAGGTTATGAGCGGATTTTGTATATTTCATGCAATCCAGAAACACTGAATGACAATTTGTTAACCTTAGGCCAAACACATAAAATCACTCGCTTTGCGCTATTTGACCAATTCCCCTATACCGACCACATGGAATCGGGAGTATTACTAGAACGTAAGTAATGCAGATTAACTAACAAACAGGGCGCTAATGATTAGCGTACTGTTTGTTTATAAAGGCAGTTGATTAGGCTCTATTATCCATTTTATGTTGTAACGCTTCAGCACCAGTAGCGACCATCCGCAGTTGCAATACTAATTGGTCGGCCAACGCTCTACGTTCGCTACGTTTTGAATCCAACGCCGATGCTCCCGCATTAAATACCAAAATAACCAGGGCTTCAGCTTGAGCGCGCGCTAACACAGGTGTTCGGTTAGCTTGTGCTTCAGTGTAATGAGCAAGTTCAGAGATAAAGTGTTCAATTTCGCGCTCAACTGCAGCTCTAAATGCGGCAGAGGTACCTGAACGTTCATGTAACAGTATTCGAAATACGTTAGGATTTGATTCCAACACTTCCATAAAAGTGTCAACAGAAATACGGATCACGCTACCACCGGCTTCTGCGCGTTGACGACCTTTACGCATCATTTGACGTAAGGTTAATCCGCCTTCATCGACCATGGTTAAGCCAAGCTCGTTCATATCTTTAAAATGGCGATAGAATGATGTGGGCGCAATACCAGCTTCACGTGCAACTTCACGTAAACTTAAGCTAGAAAAGCTACGCTCGGCACTGAGTTGATTAAATGCAGCATCTACTAATGCACGGCGGGTTTTTTCCTTTTGTTGTGCTCTTACGCCCATTTACTAATCCATTCAGTCAATATTAATTCACAGATAATACCGTTTTTACAACAGAAACACAGCCCTGTTAAGCTTGACCATGACTAGTTCTGTACGTTAAATTAGCGTACAATTGTACGCTCAACTTATTTATCCCTATTATTGGAACCCTACTAAATGAAAAAACCTCCAATCATTTGGCTTAATACCCTGTTATTTGCCATTACTTTTATTGGTGCTCTGGGGTTAATCCCTTGGCGTGGTTTTACCCATGGCTTTGATGGCATTGAATGGATTGCATTTGTTATTTTCGCTTACGCAAGTGGTCTATCGATTACTGCGGGTTACCACAGATTATGGTCACATAAAGCTTATAAAGCTCACTCATCGGTTCGTTTTTTATACGCACTAGGCGGAGCATTAGCACTACAGAACAGTGCATTACATTGGTGTAGTGATCACCGCGTTCATCACAAACATGTTGATAATAATGATAAAGATCCGTATTCAGCCAAAATGGGATTTTGGTACAGCCACATAGGTTGGATGCTGCGCGAGTATCAAGCAAGCCGCTATAGTAACTATAATAACGTCCGCGATTTACAAAATGATCGTATCGTTATGTGGCAACACAAGCACTACTTAGCCTTAGTGATTTTAATGAATATAGGTTTACCAGCATTTATAGGCTGGTTGAATGGCGATATTTTATCAATGGTACTTATGGCAGGTTTATTGCGTCTAGTGGTAGTACATCACTGCACGTTCTTCATAAACTCATTGGCTCATCTCTGGGGTAAACAACCGTACACGGATAAAAATACCGCTAAAGATAATGCATTTTTAGCATTGCTGACATATGGCGAGGGTTATCACAACTTCCATCATATTTTCGAAAATGATTACCGCAATGGAATAAAATGGTGGGACTACGATCCAACCAAATGGTTAATCAAGCTAATGAACTGGTTTGGTTTAGCCAGTGATTTACGTAAAGTGCCACAAGAGCGCATTGAAAGTGCACGTTTGCAGATGCAACTTTTACAAGCACAGAATCAGGTTGCGCACTTACCTAACTGCGATGAAATAATCGAAAAATTTCAAGCAGAGTATGAGCTGATGAAGCAACACTTAGTTGACTATTATCAAGCGAAAAAGAGCTTGTTAGAGGCGAAACGCAAGCAACTTACAGATCACAATCTGAAACAACAAGTACAATTATTGCGTAACCAATTTCTTGAACAACAACGTAATTGGAAAAGCTTAACGGCTGCTTATACGTCATAATACGTAAATAGCATAAAAAAAGGTTACGTATAGCGTAACCTTTTTTTTTAAGTAATCTCAACGAGTTCGAGTAAAGAGTTAATTAATCTCAGCTCTTAACCCATGTTGAGGTTTGGTAAATTGTTGGGCGCACTTGCTGTTACAACATTTGGCAGTTGGTCTGACTGCCATCGAAAAAGGGGCAATGCTCAGCGCCACTTTAGACCAAAAATCCTTAGGGAAAGTGGTAAGTATCCGCCCTTGTGGCTAAAGTTAACCCCCTCACTCCAGAGGCTAACAGGATCGTATCGCCGTCTGCTGAGTATTCAACAGTGTATTATCACTCATCTTTAACGTTAATGTTGTGGCTAACTGCGCTAATGACTGTTCAGATACGGCTAATAATAAATCGTGGTAGCTTCTCAATATATGAATCAAAGTACTTGATACCTAACCTATTTGACTCGCCAATTTTATTAATCTTAGCTTATCGATGTTCTCGGCTTTAAATGGGTCATCACCATCGCTCGCCATTTGTTTTATGTGTTCATGTGTATGCTCTTTGCGCCTTACCACGATAGTCGGCTCTCCGTCATATTATCTCTATTGGTTGAAAAACTAGCCGCAACCAAAATAAACTAATGCTCATAATTATCTTTTATTCTCGACTCTCGACACAGTCACGTTAATGACAGAGTAAAATACAAGATATTCTTACTGAGAAACATTATAATTGCTGCTCAATACGCCAGCGATAAATCAACTACCATGCCTGATCAAACAATTAAGCTCACCGAATATAGCCATGGCGCAGGCTGCGGCTGTAAAATTTCCCCAAAAGTATTAAGTACCATTCTTGCGTCACAACTCCCTGTGTTTACTGATCCTAACTTATTAGTCGGTAATCAAACACGTGACGATGCAGCCGTCTATAAGCTGAATGAACAAACTGGCATTATCAGTACCACTGACTTTTTTATGCCCATTGTGGATGACCCATTTACCTTTGGCCGAATTGCAGCAACCAATGCCATTAGCGACATATATGCCATGGGGGGAACGCCTATTATGGCGATTGCTATTTTAGGTTGGCCAATCAATCTATTAGCAGCAGAAATAGCCCAAAAAGTGGTTGATGGTGGACGTCAAGCCTGTGCCGATGCTGGTATTATGCTGGCTGGCGGTCACAGTATTGATGCCCCAGAACCTATTTTTGGTTTAGCCGTGACAGGACAAATCCCGCTCGAGCAAGTAAAGAAAAATAACACCGCTAAAGCTAACGATCGCCTATATATCACCAAACCGATTGGAATTGGCATTCTGACCACTGCGCAGAAACAAAAGAAACTGCGTGATGAAGACAGTCAAATTGCACCTGATGCGATGTGTCAGCTCAACACAATTGGTATTGATATCGCTAAAATTGTTGGCGTTAATGCCTTAACTGACGTCACTGGTTTTGGACTGGCTGGCCACTTAATTGAAGTGTGCCAAGGTGCAAAACTTAAAGCGAATTTAATATTATCCCAAGTTCCTTTGTTACCCAAAGTCAGTGATTACCTCGCTCAAGGTTGTATCCCAGGCGGTACCCATCGTAATTTTGACAGTTATAGCGAGTATTTACCGCCATTAACCGATGAACAGAAAGCCATTATCTGCGATCCACAAACCAGCGGCGGATTGTTAGTTTCTGTGAGTGCAGAGGCTGAACATGAACTGAAAGTATTATTGGAAACCAATGGTATTGCCGCAACTTGTATCGGTACCCTCCATGAATATGAACCTCGCGCTGACGGATACGATATCCTTATGGAATTAAGCTAATGAGTGACGTCATTCCCAGCTCAGAATATGGCAGACTATTATTAGAAAATCGTCCGTTAATAGATGTCAGAGCACCCATTGAATTTTCCAAAGGTGCCTTTAGTCACTCGATTAATTTACCGTTAATGCAAGATAGTGAACGCCAAAAAGTAGGAACATGTTATAAACAAAATGGCCAAGATGCTGCCATAGCGTTAGGTCATAGGTTAGTAAATGGTCCCGTTAAGCAACAACGTATAGATGCTTGGCTCGCTCAGTTGTCACAACATCCTGATAGTTATTTATATTGTTTTCGTGGTGGTTTACGTTCAACGTTATCACAGCAATGGATTAAAGAATCTGGCATGAATATCCCATATATTGAAGGGGGTTATAAAGCCATGCGTAATTTTTTAATCAATACTATCGAGCAAGCACCCAATCAATCTAAAGTGCTCATTTTAAGTGGCATAACAGGCAGTGGTAAAACGGAAGTTATCAACCAACGTGATGAGTCCGTCGATCTTGAAGGCATTGCCAATCATCGGGGATCAAGCTTTGGCAAAAATATCGATCCACAACCCAGTCAAATTAACTTCGAAAATAACTTAGGTGTGGCATTACTGAAGCATCAACAACAGCAACATAGCCATTTACTGTTAGAAGATGAAAGTATGCTTATAGGCCGGTCAGCCCTGCCTCATCATTTTTACAACGCCATGCAACAAGCGGATATTATCGTTCTCGATGAACCATTAGATGCGCGTTTACCGCGTTTATTGAATGATTATGTTGAACAAAAACTCGCTGATTATGTGTCTCACTTTGGTGAGCATGATGGTTTTGATGCATTTAGAGCTTATTTGACTCAAAGTTTATTGGGGATCCGTAAACGCTTAGGCGGTAAACAACATCAGCAATTACAGGACTTGGTTGACGATGCACTTAAGGTACAACAAAGCCAAAATGATACCAGTAAACATCTAGACTGGATAAACCTGTTACTCGATATTTACTATGACCCGATGTACCAATACCAACTTGAAAAGAAAAATGACAGGGTTGTCTTCCAAGGGAGTAGGCAAGCGATACACCAATGGCTAGATACTCACAAGTCATAAGTCATTTCAAAATAATGCCCTCTAGATGAGGGCTTTTTTGGGATATCATGGTCTTCGGCATTAAAATTAACCCTTACCTGCCAGAGTAGCCCAAGCAATATCTATGCTGGCAATAAAGCAACTCGCCATTGGTTAGCTAATGCTATCAAGTAAAGCGCCATCCTAGTTTCAGGTAGACATATTAGCTAATCTCAACCCATAAAATGAGTCAAAATCAGCCGTCGACTAAAAAACAGACAAACAGAACCATTAATTCAAAACAAGTAAAATAACTATTAATCAATTTGTTAGCAACATATCCCACGGGAGATTGGTACTGCCGACCACAATGAAATTAGGATTTTCGAGCGTTTCACGCTCATTGTAGGTCATAGGCTGCAAATTAATATCAATCAGTGCCCCACCCGCTTCTTCAATAATGATCTGCGCCGCGCCCGTATCCCACTCACCAGTTGGCCCTAAGCGGACATAGCAATCTGCACGCCCTTCGGCCACTAAACAACTTTTTAATGCAGCGCCTCCCATCACCACTAACTCACAATGATTGGGTTTATTAAGCAGCTTTAATACCGATTGCGGGTCTTGACGACGACTGACCGCTAAACGCAAATGCTCTGGTTCATCACCGGTTAATTGTTTACTGGTAATGCGTAGCTCATTCTTACCATCACGCTTATAAGCTCCTAACCCCGCGATCGCGTAGTAACACACTTTCGTCATCGGCACATAAACCACACCCATGATAGGACGATTATGTTCAACCAAGGCAATAATGACTGAAAAATCACCACTGCCCGCAATAAACTCACCAGTACCATCTAATGGATCGACTAACCAATAGCGTTTCCATGTTTCACGCACACTTAATGGAATATCCGCCGCTTCCTCACTTAAAATAGGAATATCAGGCGTTAGCTCAGCTAACTGACGGCAAATAATGTCGTGCGCAGCTAAATCGGCAGACGTCACCGGGGTATTGTCTGCCTTCATTTCGCGTTTAAAGTTACCTTTAAGGTAAATGTCACGAATTGTTTGCCCAGCTTCCGTTGCAATGTCTATGACTTGCTCAATTACATCTTCTGGCTTCATTACTACTCCAATTGCTGGATTCGAGAAAGATGACCTGACAAGGACACCAATAAACAAGGCTATCGCCTATTCTATGTTGCTGTTCTATGGCTAACACAATACGCCGAGTAATTTATCTATTCTACATCGTTTAGCTCACGTTTAAGACTATCCGTCGATGTACTCAGATATTGCTGAGTTAAAAAAAGCGCACTCACACTGCGAGACTCAGAAAAGTCGACATTATCGAGTAATAACTGCCAATCAGATAATGGCCAAGGGATCACGTCGATCGGCTCTGGCTCATCACCTTCCAAACGACTGGGATACAGTTTTTCGGCCACAAAAATATGCATTTTGCTGGAAAAGTAACCAGGCGCAAGTGATAACTCTTTTAAATGAGTCAATTGATAACTACCAAAACCAATTTCTTCTTGGAGCTCTCTATTGGCTGCTTCAATCGCTGTTTCACCAGGATCAATCAATCCTTTAGGAAAACCCAGCTCGTAATTATCGGTGCCAGCGGCATATTCACTGGCTAATAACAAATTACCTTGATGAATAGGCACCATCATCACAGCCCCCCTGCTACCGCCTTTCATTCTTTCATATTGACGTTCTACGCCATTGGAAAACTTAAGGTGTACCTGCTCGATTTGAAACAGTCGGCTTTTAGCAACAATTTCGGTATGCAGGATCTCCGGCTTTTTATGCCGCTGTGTCATTGAAGCCCCATGTGACGAATTAATATAGACAAGGTACAATCTTACTATTCTAGGTATATTCTACAACCGGAATTTACATGTTTCCTTGGTATAAAATAGATACAGTCCTACTCGACATGGATGGCACCTTGCTTGATCTTCATTTTGATAACCACTTTTGGTTGCATATAGTGCCTGAACAATTAAGCATACAGAGGCAAATAAGCTTGGATGAAGCCAATAAATTAGCTAAACAAGCTTGCTATGATGTGGTCGGCACCTTAGATTGGTATTGTCTTGATTACTGGCAACGCCATTTAAAACTCGATATTTTGGCATTACACCATGCATCGGCGGACAGGATTAAACTTCGCCAAGACAGCATGCCCTTTTTACAGGCATTAGCTGGGGCAAATAAGCAACGCATTTTGTTTACTAATGCTCACCCACAAAGCTTAGCGCTTAAGCTAACTCATACTAACTTAGCCGATGGTTTAGACGACATGCTATCGAGCCATGAAAGCGGCTATCCCAAAGAACATCCACAATTTTGGCAATATGCATTTAATAAATTTAAGGTAGATCCGTCGAGGTATTTATTTATTGATGACAGCGAAGTCATTTTAGCGGCATCAAAAAAAGCGGGAGTAGGTTATCAACTCGGAATAAAGAATCCAGATAGCCAAAAACCTCAGCTTGAATTTGCCAATTTCCCAGCGATTACCGATTACCACCTACTATTACAGACACTTCAAGCCATTTAGCAATATTGTCGCCATAGAAACAACGAAGGGATTTAAGTTAAGTTGAATGACCGCCGAGTAGCGATTGATTTTTAAGCGTGGCCATTATAGTTAAGCTAGCATTGCTGAATCAAATGTGAATGATATAAAAACGCCTTGATATTGGTATCAAGGCGTTTTTATTAATCTCTTTATAGGTATTACAAACCAGGCACAACACCTTGATAGTTAATAGGATAATACCCTTGAGTATCTTGTCGACCTAAAAATGGTAACGCCTCACGTAAATCCTTAGGTTGAGCATCTGTCGGTTTAATTTTAGCACTGACCTTAACCAAGTTTGATTCGCCTAAAATAGCAGTCCCCGTTAAGCCCAATACGTTTTGCGTTTCATCAGTGGCCAGTTGTAATTGCCCGTCAAGACAACTCAATCCCAATGTGATATTGCCCAAAGGGTATACCCCAAATTGATTTTTGACATTAGTGTGATTTACAAATAATTTACCGTGTAATTGTTCGCACCATGGTTTACCTTGCTTTAAGACTTCAACCATTATGCTCACATCACCGTCAATTTGGGTTTTAAAAGGTAAGCGAGCACCCGCTAGTATAAAGCTATCTTGTAGATCAAGACGAATATTTTTCGCGCTCATCCCAGATAATGACCAGCTAAGACTGCCTTTACCGCTGACTGGCGTGGCACGATTACCGACATTAAAATCGATATTGGCTTGACCAACAAATAATCCCCACGGGCTTAACGTCCAACTAACCCGTTCTATCTGTCGTTGATCAATCGTGATTAAGGCCGCTTTCCCTTGCCAAAGTGTACCTTCAGCACCACTTATCACCATATTATTTGGCAATGGGGCAATACTGACTAACCAATTTGCAGGTAAATATACCAATAAAAACATCATATAGATAATGACGCCAATGACTATTTTTGAAAATAAACTCACAAAAAACCCTTACTGTGAAAGCTGAATACGTCTTACTTTTACAAAGCCAGCAACGTCTGATTCCGTTAAATCAACACTGTCCAGTGTTAATCCTTTCTGCGTCACTAAGTCATGTAAATAACCCAGGAGTGCGTCGAATGGCACATCATCCATCCAGAGTTGGATCTTATCGCCTTGCGGCTGCATACGGGTGATTTCTAATTGATATTGTCCCGCGGTTTGGTTGACGATGGAGCTTAAACTTCCAGGTACTTTCGCTTGCGCACCAGCTTGTTTTAGACCCGTTATTTTATTCGCGCTTTGTTTAACATAATTTAACGTTTTCTGTGCGGCGATGTTATCGCGCTCGGCGGCTTCTTGAGCATTAGATATAGGTGCCCAAATACCCCAATAAACAATACCAATGACAAGTACCACGGCACAAAAACCAACCAGCTGTTGCTCTCTAATAGCTAAACTTTGCCACCAAATACGCATATTTTCCATGTTATTTAATCCTTAACGTCAGCGTACTGGTGACGCTGTCTTCGCTACTGTTCATGGCACCACCATCTAGTTGGTAGTCTTTGGCGACAAACGCTTTAAACTCTTCAATTTGGCCATAGGTTTTTGCCGTCACTTGCATGCGTAATTCATTACGATTGGCTTCAAAACGCAATGTATTGGGTTTTAACTCTGGCACCTTGCTAAATGCAGGTTTAAGGTTGTCTAACATTTCAAAAAATACTGCACCACCACCTTGACCTTGCATACTGCGTAACTGACTGTCCATTTGTGAGCGCATATTGACAATGCGATTAACCGCGGGCAACGACAGCTTAAAAATGACTTCACTTTGGGCTTGTAATTCTGCAGTGCGGTTGTTGAGTTGATGTATTGCCAAACCTTTATTGACTAACGCTAATACTATGGCAAGCATGATCACTATCGCAGCATTTTTCCAAATGAATAACTGTTTGCTGTATTCACTCTTGGGCTTATATACACCGCTTAATAAATTAATCGGCGCATTTAAAATGCCCTTTGCTAATACCATCATAGGTAAATCTAACGGCTTAGATTCAACTTGTACCCCAGAAAAATCGATATCGTCGCTATAACTGGCCATGCTAATAGGGTCATCATTGGTCTGCACCACTTGAGACAATAGCCGTGGTAATGCAATTGCAGACCATGCTTTAGGTAAACTGACACCGCCCCCTTCCGAGGTTCTGATTAAATATTCGCTGCCGACACTCATTGCTGCCCAGCGACATTGATCTAACGGTAATGCCAAACAATCTGGCACAATTCGTTTCACTTTCAAGCCTGCATGATGCAGCCATTCAAGCCATAGTTGCATTTGCTCATGCGCTACAGCAGCCACATTAAGTTGCTCACCTTCGCGAGGACCAACCACAAAATGCATATTGTCTACATTCGTCGCTAATGATTCTTCCAGCATGTATGGCAACGCCTTTAATGCTTGGCGTTGGCCTTTTTCTGGTAACATAATTTGTGTCAATGTCATATTGGCCGCAGGCACAAGTACATCAACAGGACGATTACCCGCACGCTCAGCTAAACTGCTGAGGCTAGCGGCATCAGCTAACTCACCAGAAGCGATAATTTCTTGCGCTTGTTCAGACCATACCAGCCATGAACATGGGTGTTCTGATGTTTTTCCTAACCGGATAAATAGCCGTTCAGACACTGTTATTCTCCACCGATCTCAATACGCATTGTTACGCAATGAATTTGTTATTATTGTTGGCCACCATACTGACGGGTGAGCACATCTAAATTGTTACCATTACGCTTAAGTACGCTTTCCATTCGAAATAATGCGTTATCTACTTTAGCACCAGATTTCAATAAAAAGTACTGACTATCAACGACAAAACTCGACTTTGCATTCGCTTCGGAATTGATGCCACTCAGTGACGAACTTTCCCAAAACTCTTCAATTTTTTCATACCCATCCGCGGGACGATTATTGATAATGTTTTCAGCTTCACTCACTGAAATTTTATTTTCAAGCATCCCAGCAAGTAAAGCGGCCTGCTCAACCTTAATGGTATTCACATTCAATAACTGGCTATCTTCACCGGGTATTGCACACACATAAGGTGAAAGATTCAGATACACATCTTGGCTAAACCCTAATACTGCGCGTAACTCACTGCGATGCTGCATCAAGGTATTGGCGGCACGATATGGCACATTACGTGACTCATATTCAGCATCTTCAGCCCCATATGGTGCAGATAACGTGTCTTGGTCGATATAATCTTTAAGGGTATAAGTGAGTTTCTCTGCACCAAAATCACCTACCCCTAAACTGATCAGTAGCGCTTGGAACTGCCTTGCTGCTACCGTCATTTTGGGCTGACCATTATCGGTCTGCGTTGAAGCTTGCCCAACGGCATTAACATTAAAGCAAGCCCGCATATCTTGTACTTCACCAACAATTTCACCATATTCGGCCGGAAAAGCGACATTGGCTAAGGCCCAGTACTGTTGTAAATGTACCGTCCCTTCTGAGTCTTCAAAATCTTGCTTGAGCACTTTCATCGCCAATTCTTCAGCAGAAAGAGCATACCAGTAAGCCTGGTCATATTGGGCTAAATTAAGCGTTCGGCGCATTGAAAGCTGATTACGGCTGCTAATATTGGTAGCAATAATCACTACCATAGCGACAATCAACATCACCACAATTAACGCAACACCTCGTTGCTTTTGGCCGCCCATTATACTGACCCGCCGTTGTTGTTATTGCCTTGCTTATCATCGTCCGCTGTAGACTTGGTCGCTGGAGCACCTTTAGGTAATAAAAATCGACGTTGGATTTTACCCAAACCCTCTAACTCTATTTCCATCGCGATCCCTTTTGGCATCACAGTTCCATCAACATTCTTCTGCCATTTATCATCCATATAAAACGAATATTCAATCGATAAGACATGGTCAATCACGACACTTTTTAATGGTTCGGCTCCTGATATTGGCTCTGGATAAGGATAATACCAGCGTTCTAATCGGCCATTTTGGACCACATAGGCCACCGACTGCAAACTGCCTCTGGGTAACATACCATCAGGGTTTAACCAACCTAAACGGTAAAACATCAATGCTTCGGTCTCTGAGTCGAGAATATTGCCACCCACTTGAAAAAATTGACTGCCGCGGCCGTCAATTAACCTGGGTGTACGCGCGACCATTTGGCCCAAATCGCGTTCTAACGCACCAAAACCCTGTTGTAATGACTTAAGCCGATCAGCGAACTCTTTGGTGACTTCATCATTTTTCATCACCGTCGATAATATTGAGTTTGCCGCAATACCCAACATGGCAAAAATCGCAATCGCGATAAGCATTTCGAGTAAGGTAAAACCGCTTAAATGCTTAACCTTTGTTATGCACATAACTATTTACCTGAGCAGCCACACGGTTAAATTTATCATCGTCACTGACGCTAATACGGATCATCCTAAATTTATCATCTGTCGTCTTAATCACTTCTTGGCGCCAATACCATTCACGGCCTGCGAGTTCTGACTGACCTGTTTTTTGGCCTATATCAGGAAAGGTACCAGGCAATCGCACGTCGACCATTTGGTTACTGGCCACCCATTGCGCTAAAGTTCGTTCTTCTAAAATGGGCATATTAGCCATGATCTCACTCAAGCTTTTGGTCACCGATACCGCAGCAATTGAAAATACCGCTAAAGCAACTATCACCTCAAGTAAGGTCATGCCACGGCTTTTACCGCGCATGTGAATAGGGTGTCGATTGAAGGCTACTTTATTCATCTACACGCCCTATTGTTAAGCGGCCTAACGCGTCACCAACAACCAGTACATTGACCGGCTGACTGTCGTCATTTATCATATTAAAACCCAGCTCAAATGGTGTCATCTCACCGCTGGGAAACAATAATATTTGCGGTTCAGGGTGTTTCTTTTTTTCTTCTTCGCTCTTTTCGTCGATAAAAGGCTCATCAAACCAAGACTCATTTTGCTCGTCTTCTTGAACTAATGGCATACCATCGATCACAATATCTAAGGTAATACCGGCATCCATTTTTTCGGCCGATAATAGCCGATCTTGCTCAACAGGCATCCATTTACCTTCTTGATAAAACACAAACTCATATTGATCTTCGTCAATCACAATACCAATAAACTGGCCGCTTAATACACTTTCATCAAGCACCATCTCAGTCGCGGCGATAAAACGTCGCGCTGGTTTTTTGAGCATCTGTTCCGGCCCAGCAACATTCATAGATAAGGTTACCGCTGAGGCCACCAACCCCATGAGCAATGCCACGATCAACACCTCAAGTAAGGTGAAGCCGGCTTGACGATGTTGAATCATTTTATTGAAAATCTTGTAAATTCCAGCTTCCGATATCATCTTCAGAACCTGGTTGTCCGTCTGGGCCTGCACTGAAAATATCAATTTTCCCATATTCACCAGGGCTTAAGAGTAAATAGTCACTGCGCCATGGGTCTTGAGGTAGACGCTTAACATAACCACCTTCACGGAAATTACGCGGCTCTGGTGACGAGTTAGGCTTTTGCACTAACGCATCAAGACCTTGTTCCGTCGTTGGATAAATACTGTTATCTAACTTATACATGTCCAATGCATTTTCTAGCGCAACAATATCTGATATTGCTTTTTGTTGGTCGGCTTTGTCTTTATTACCCATGAGGTTGGGCACAACCATTGACGCTAAAATACCTAAAATAACAATTACTACCATTACTTCGAGTAAGGTGAAACCTCGTTGCATATTATTATGTTGCATTGCTTACTTCCTCTAAAAATTGTCTCTATATTCAAGCGTAAAAATCAGCTCTTACGCTTGGTTACATGTTTAGTCTACCAAGATATACACAGTCTAAAACCTAGCCGGTAACCAAGTTATTTAACTCTAAAATAGGCTGTAAAATTGCCATTACAATAAATAATACAACCGATGCCATACTGACGACTAGCATGGGCTCGAAAACCCCCAAAGCTATATTCACGTTCGACTCAAAATCTCGGTCTTGGTTATCTGCGGCGCGTTCAAGCATATTCTCTAATTGACCGCTTTTTTCTCCAGATGCAATCATATACAACATCATTGCAGGGAATAACTTAGTATTAGTCAACGCATTGCCCAAACTAGTTCCTTCTCTGACTCGGGCCGTTGCATCATCGACAGCGGCACGCACTTTGACATTCTGTAACACTTCACTGGCGATACGCATTCCATCAAGTAACGGTACCGAACTCGCTGACAAAATACTTAATGTGCGCGCGAATCTGGCGGTATTTAATCCTTTACTGACTTTACCAATCACTGGCATTTGCAAAAGTGCAGTGTCAAATTTCATCCGCATTACCGGATTGGTCAGCATACGCTGAAAAACAATCATGCAACCAAAGATGAGCAGTACAACCAACACCCCCCAATGTTGCACAAAATCAGATGCAAGAATTAAAAACTGGGTCGTTCCAGGTAATTCTTGCCCCATGTGCTCAAACTGTCCAACCACCTTCGGCACCACAGCAGCAAGTAACACGGCGATAACACCAATAGCGACCACGGTTAATACGATAGGATAAATCATTGCCTGAGTTAGCTTTGTTTTGAGTTGTTGACGACGCTCGGTGTAATCAGCTAATCGGTTAAGCACCACTTCTAAATGGCCTGATTTCTCACCCGAGGCCACCATCGCACGGAATAAATCATCAAACACGTGCGGAAACTCGGCCATTGAGTCCGCTAAACTGTAACCTTCAACCACCCGAGAACGCACAGCCATAATCATGCTGCCTAAACGATCTTTTTCTGATTGTTGTCCCACCGCTTTTAGCGCTTCTTCAATCGGTAAACCCGCAGCCACCAGTGTCGCGATTTGGCGAGTGATCAACGCAAGTTCGGCAACTGAAATCCGTCTCTTAAACAAATTCGCTAGGTTAAAGCCACCACGCTGTGAGCGGGCTTCTTTCTCATTGACCGGCTGGAGTTCCAGTGGCATAAGGTGCTGCTCACGCAGCTGGCCTCTAGCATGGCGTGCGGTATCAGCTTCGATCACACCTTTTTGCTGTTTGCCTTTACTATCGAGGGCTTTGTATTCAAACGCCGCCATTGATTACTCCTCGCGTGTAACGCGTAATACTTCTTCTAGCGTCGTCACACCGGCGAGTACTTTACTCATGCCGTCATGACGAATACTTGGAATCGATTTTCGCACGTGTTTTTCAATGGCTAACTCACCCCTGCCGCCATGAATTAATTCACGGACATTATCATCAACAATGAGCAATTCATGAATACCAGTTCGACCGCGATAACCATTTTGACTACAAGCTTTGCAGCCTTTAGCGCGATAAATGACCCGAGTGTCGTTTGCGGTAATACCCAGTAATTCACGTTCACGCTCATCGGGCTCGTGCGCTTCTTTACAAATGGGGCATAGTGTACGGATTAGTCGCTGAGCGAGCACGCCAAGTAAACTTGATGAGACTAAAAAGGGCTCTACCCCCATGTCTTGCAAACGGGTAATCGCCCCTGATGCCGTATTCGTGTGTAAGGTTGAAATAACCAAGTGGCCGGTTAATGAAGCTTGCACTGAAATCTGCGCAGTTTCTAAATCGCGGATCTCACCAATCATCACTACGTCGGGGTCCTGACGTAAAATCGCGCGCAACCCACGAGCAAAGGTCATATCAACCTTAGTGTTAACCTGAGTTTGACCAATGCCTTCTAACTCATATTCAATCGGATCTTCAACCGTTAAAATATTAGTGTCTTTAGAATTGATTTCCGTTAACCCAGCATACAAGGTGGTACTTTTACCTGACCCGGTTGGGCCTGTCACTAGAATGATCCCGTGTGGCTTACGAATTAACTCATCGAATTTTTCGCGAATGCCGAGCGTCATTCCCAGTTGTTCTAAGTCTAAGTTACCGGTATTTTTATCCAGCAAACGCATTACCACGCGTTCACCATGACTTGATGGCATGGTCGATACCCGCACATCAACAGCACGACCGGCAATACGTAACGAAATACGACCATCTTGAGGCAGGCGTTTTTCGGCGATATCTAAACGTGCCATCACTTTAATGCGCGACACCAACAAGGACGATAATTTACGATTCGGCTTTAACACTTCTTTTAATACGCCATCAATACGGAAACGAACAATTAATTGTTTCTCATAAGTTTCGACGTGAATATCTGATGCTTCTTCTTTAATCGCTTCCGACAATAATGCATTAATTAATTTAATAATCGGCGCGTCATCATCACCTTCGAGCAAGTCTTCAGTTTGTGGCAGTTCTTCAGCCAGGGTAAACAAGTCCATTTCGTTACCAATATCTTCCATTAGCTGTTGGGCTTCTGAAGAATTAGATTGATACGCTTGAGTGAGTTTAGCCTCAAAATGAGTCACCTCTAGCTTGACTAAAGGTAACTCGACATCGGCATAGCGCCGCACTTCTAACATGGCACTGAGTGGTGTGTTATCGGTATAGAAAAGACAAAGTTGCTCGTTCTCTTTCGCTAACACCAATTGAAAACGGTGTGAAAAGGCGAACGGCAAACGCTCTTTGCTATTGGAGTGAAAAACCCCGTCGCCTTCGACAACTTCCATGGCGACGTCACTTGATACTTGAGCTAATGGCTCGGTCATCACGCTATCAGTCATTATTTTGAGCCTTGTCCTTTTGCATGCTTTCATCAATTGAACGCAATGCTGGATCGGTTTCACGCATTTTTGTTCCTAAACCTTGGCCGCTTTTATAACGCTCTAGCACTTCATTAACGTCATCAGGTAAGTATGCCTCTTGATCCCATTCTTCCAATACAGGAACATCAGTATTTGGCATTAGATTAATACCACGAGCTTGTTGTTCAAGCTGTAATGCTCTGAAGTAATTGTATTTACGACCTGCAATACCTTCCATTGTAATGCCGTCACGGATTATGGTGGGTTTAATGAAAATCATTAGATTTTTCTTGATCTTTTTACTCGATGAAGACCTGAATAAATGACCTAGAAAAGGAATATCGCCAAGGAAAGGTACTTTTTGAACACTTTCTTGTACTTCTTCGTTAATTAATCCACCTAAAACCACAATTTGCCCAGAATCAGCCATAACCGTGGTCGTTAAACGACGCGTAGAGAAGCTGATATCCACACCGGTATTACCATTCACACCCGAGACTTCTTGCTCTATGGTTAATTTAACCGATGAGCCTTCGTTAATCTGCGGCACAACCTTTAACTTAACACCGACTTCTTTACGCTCAACGGTTTGGAAAGGATTATCATTGCTTGAACTTGAGGTTGAGCCAGTAAGGATCGGCACTTCATCACCGACAATAAAAGAGGCTTCTTGGTTGTCTAATGTGGTGATAGATGGGGTTGCTAATACGTTTGAATTGGTATCGCTTGAAACAGCTTGGATAAGTGCGCCAAAGTTACCTGTGGTCAAGCCCCATGCCATACCATTCACTTTCCCTAGAGCTTGAGCGATCAAGGTGTAGTCGCCGTCTGAGGTTGGATTAGTTGTGGAAGTAGAGCCGCCATCAGTATTGGTTATCGTTACTGTGGTGCCATCCTCTTCACGTGCAGCCCAGACTCCTGCACCGACTTCTCCAATGGTTGCACCAATGTTGTTAAACTGAGTTAAGCCACCGGCTTCACTGCCCCATTGCACCCCAAACCCCACGTTATCGCCTTGAGCGATTTCAACAATAATGGCTTCAACGAGTACTTGAGGACGGCGAATGTCGAGCTGATTAATGACGCTTTCAATCGTCCGAAGTTGATCAGGTTCGGCGCTAATAACCAGCGCGTTGGTATCACTGTGAGCCATAATGTTAATATCACTACGACGTTTACTTGAATTGCCTTGTTGACTGCCAGCCCCGTCTTTATTATCTTGTAAATTTTGTGCAAACCCCGTTAATACTTCAACCAAGTCTTCCGCCTTGGCGTAATGCAAATAACGGACTTTGGTATTGCCGGTAGTCGCTTGATCTGCATCTAGACGTCTAATTAACTCAATCACACGTTGACGGCTTTTTTCATCGCCACTGACAATAACGGCATTCATGCGCTCGTCAGCCACCACTTTAGGTGCTTGACCAGGCAGTTGTGATTGGTTAGCTGTCGTGCGATATAGGGTGTCTATAATGCGGACAATCTCCCCCGCAGAGGCATAGTCTAATGCCACCACTTGTACGTCTGTATCACCTTGTTTATCCACTCGACGGACGATTTCTACCAGCTTATTCACTACCGCTGCACGGCCAGAAATCATTAATACATTCGATTGGTCATAATTAACGACATTACCACCACCAGCATTATCATTTAACTGACGCAGTAACGGTGCAAGTTGCTTAGCTTCAGAATTATATAACGGAACAATACGGGTGACCATTTCATCACCAACGCCAGGCGCATTGTCATCGGCGACACGGATAGAGGCCATTTTGGCATCTTTATCTTTAATCACTTTAATGATGTGGTTATCCATTTCAACCACTGCATAGCCATACACTTGAAGGACGTTAAGGAAGAATTGGTAATATTGATCATCATTCAACAAGTCGTAACTGCGGACATTAATTTTGCCACGTACCGTTGGATCTACAATTATCGTTTTATTGAGGTTTTTACCAACAATATTAATAAACTCTTGAATATCAGTGCCTTTAAAATTGGCGGCATATTGTTCCGACCAAGCACTCGGTGCCGCTATCATCGCAGCGCCCACCAGCATTCCAGCAATAATCTTATGTCGGATCCCTTTTTTATTCATTTTATTCAATCCTCTAACGCCAAATTATTCTGGCAAACTAAACATGATTTCGACCAACTGCCCTTCACGCTCAACCATGACAGCCATTTCGGTGAGCTCAGGCAGTTGTGCCATCACTTCTAATGCCTGACCCATATCGGTCAGATCAAATCCATTTATTGATTTGGCTAAATCATTAGCCTGAAAACCCGCTTGCTTAAACAACGCAACATCTTTACCAGGATTTAAACGGTAACCAGCTAATTCATCACCATTACGTACAGGTGAGATAGCTAAAAAATCAGTTATTTTACTGGGGTCGGCTAATAACTCTTCACGAGAATTAGACAGTTCTTCAGAAAAACGTTGATTATCGCGACGATCAACTCGGGTCACTTGCTGATCGACTTTCGCTTGTTGTAAATGAGTATTTGCATCACTTTGCGCGGAATATTTAAGGCCATCAAGCATCAAGGTTTCATAACGACCGCCGTTACTAATAATGATGCGATCAGCATAAACCTCTTTTAAAGCAGCTGAAGTTCCCTTAATTTTATCACCTAAGCTATAGGTTTCTTGTTGCCCGCTTGACTCAATAACGGCTAACCCCTGATCTTCCGCAGTCGACGCAACAACCCCCCTCAACTGAATTGACAAGTTTGTTTTAGGCGCGTCAGTGATTTGTTCTACGACTTCAGCTTTGGGTTTATTGCTATTATTATCTAAGCGGCCAAAAAGAAATAGGTTACGTACACCAGCAAGCTCAATACGCTTAGCAGTGCCTGCTGAAATGGGGGATGGTTGCCACATCGCAGATTGCGATGATGCTGGCATCAACTTCCATGTTATCTGTGCAGCTAAAAGCAACACTGTGATCATTCCAAGCCAAAATACAACAATACTCAATGGCTTATGTGGTATTTTTGCGGCGTTAGCGATCAGTTTATCTAATACATCCATATGCTATTGGACTCTCTATACATGTTGGTACAGGTCTTTGTTCTAGTTGTTAATAATATGCGTTAAATAGATGTTTAGCCGTTATGCTAACTCACACAGGATAAAGCAACAACCCTAGCGCATATCGATTGGCGGATCACCATCAAATATGCTAACTTTGCGCCCATAAAAAGGCCATAATATTGTCCTTATTACGATAATATACACATTGTATGGCAATTAGGTTACTCAGTCTGTGAAATCATCCCAGTTTTGGAGGTCATTTGACTAACACTCAGCCCGAAAGAAGCTTTATCCGGCTCGATAAATGGCTATGGACAGCACGATTTTATAAAACCCGCGCCATCGCCAAAGACATGATAAATGGCGGTAAAGTACATTACAACGGCCAACGGACTAAATCCAGTAAGAATGCTGAAGTCGGTGCAAAAATCCGCCTTCGTCAAGGTCATGATGATCGAGAGATTATTGTGCTCCAATTATCTGGACATAGACAAAGCGCGAATGTGGCGCAAACGCTATACGAAGAAACACCTGAAAGCATTAGCAAACGTATTATCAATGCAGAAGCTCGACGGCTCAATAATTTAAATAATCCGGCCCCAGATCATAAGCCGGATAAAAAACAACGACGACAGATTATGCGCTTTAAAGAGTACTCGGCGCCCAAAGAGTAAGAGAATACAGATGAACAATGATATTTTACAGCGCTACATTTTTGATAATGCCGATGTGCGAGGCGAGATAGTCCAATTAGAACGCTGCTACCAAGAAGTGCTTTCTGCACATAGCTATCCGGTCGCATTACAGTGTCTAATCGGTGAATTAATGGCCGCGACATCGTTACTCACGGCAACCATCAAGTTTACCGGTGACATTAGCGTACAATTACAGGGCGATGGCCCAGTCTCTTTGGCGGTAATTAATGGTAATAATAAGCAAGTCTTACGTGGTGTAGCACGTTGGAACGGCGATATTGCTACAGATGCAAGTTTGCAACAAATGTTTGGTAAAGGCTATATGGTCATTACCCTAACACCTGATGACGGTGAGCGTTATCAAGGTATTGTGTCGCTAGATCATGTCAACCTAGCAGCATGCTTAGAAGAATACTTTAACCAATCAGAACAATTACCCACTCAAATTCAGTTATTTGCTAACGGTAAACAAGCCGCAGGTATGCTTCTGCAAGTGTTGCCAACAAAGTCGGAGCAAAATGATGACTTTGAACATATATCAACATTGACGTCTACCATCAAAGCAGAAGAGTTATTCACTCTTGATGCAGAAGAAGTATTACATCGCTTGTATCATCAAGAAGAAGTGCGCTTATTTGATCCTGTTGATGTGACGTTTAAATGTAGCTGTTCTTATGAACGCAGTGGCGCGGCCATTAAAACCTTGCCGCAAGCTGAAGTTGAAGCGATTTTGGCCGAGGAAGGCAAAATTGATATGGATTGTGAGTACTGCACAGCAAAATACTCTTTTGATGCCATCGATATAGCGGCATTATATTCCGGTAGCCACAGCAGCCAATCAAAACAGTAACCAATGACGTAATAGATACGTAACAAATTACAAAAAAAGCGCACTTTGCGCTTTTTTTATCCCTAAAACACCGATAAAAATGCCTGTAACCAAAAAACCATCAAAAAAATAACCAAACTGTTCGTTACCAGAGCGTTAACTTGCGTTACAATCTCCTACATTAGTTTATAGCCATTGCGCAAGCAAAATATCAAACTAAGTTTCAACACCTAACCCCAATAGCGATTCATTGCGAAACACGACCTAAAAGACATGGAGATCAACACTATGGCGGATGTATCAAACCGCGTTCACCTCAATCCTACGACAGCACAGCTTGTAGAAATCGCGCTTCTTCGTGGAGAGGGTCAACTCACCGCAAATGGTGCCTTAGTGGCCAAAACAGGGGAAAGAACAGGTCGTTCACCCAATGACCGATTTATCGTCAAAGAGGCAAACACCGAAGCTGATATTGAATGGGGCAAAGTAAACCGTCCATTTGATGCCAGTAAATTTGATGCATTATGGGGTCGTGTAGAAGCTTACCTTGCAGACAAAGAGTTATTTATGTCTGAACTCGAAGTGGGCGCTGATGACGAGCATTATATTCCAGTACATGTAACCACTGAGTATGCGTGGCATCAACTCTTTGCGCGTAATTTATTTATCACTCCAACAACATTTAATCGTGGCAACAAAGATGTCTGGCAAATTATCAATGCGCCTGGATTTGTTTGCGAACCAGAACGCGATGGTACCCATTCTGAAGCGGCCGTTATTCTTAACTTTGCCGAACGAAAAGTACTTCTTGTGGGCTTGAAGTACGCTGGTGAAATGAAAAAGTCGATGTTCTCGGTACAGAACTTCTTATTACCAGCAAAAGGTGTGTTACCAATGCATTGTTCGGCTAACGTCGGCCACGATGGTGATACTACTTTGTTTTTCGGTTTATCTGGTACCGGTAAAACCACTCTTTCTGCCGATCCAAAACGGTTTTTAATTGGTGATGACGAGCACGGCTGGGCACCCGGTGGCGTATTTAATATCGAAGGCGGCTGCTATGCAAAATGTATCGACTTAAGCCAAAAAAATGAACCTGTTATTTGGGACGCTATCCGTTTTGGTACTGTATTAGAAAACGTCGTACTTGATGAACAACGAGTGCCTGACTATAAAGATACCAGCCTGACTGAAAACAGTCGTGCGGCCTACCCTTTAGAACATATAGCTCAGCGTAAAGAAAGTAATCGCGGCGCAGAACCTCATGCGGTCGTCTTTTTAACCTGTGATGTATCGGGCGTATTACCGCCAGTATCGGTGTTAAGTAAAGAGCAAGCGGCGTATCACTTCTTGTCTGGTTATACCGCGAAAGTAGGCTCAACCGAAATGGGTTCTACTGCTGCAATCCAGTCAACCTTCTCGACGTGTTTTGGTGCACCATTCTTCCCACGCCCTGCAGGCGTATATGCCGAGTTATTAATGGCACGCATTGAGTCGTTTGGCAGCCAAGTTTACCTGGTCAACACTGGCTGGACCGGTGGTCCACATGGTGTAGGTAAGCGTTTTGATATTCCAACAACGCGAGCCATTGTTGATGCCATTGTTAGCGGTGAGCTCAAAGATGTTGAAACGCTTTATATTGATAAGCTCAATCTACATGTACCGGTTAGTGTTTCAGGCGTCACCACCGCATTGTTGAACCCTGTTAACACATGGGCAGACAAAGCTGAGTACAACAAATATGCTCAGCAACTCGCGCAAGAGTTCAGTGATAATTTTGCAAAATATCACGTGTCTGATGCCATTAAAAATGCCGGCCCTAACGTATAAGCAATACATCGACTCTTCGCCGTCCACTTAATGTAATATGACGCCTAAAATCCCGACTCCGGTTGGGATTTTTTATCGCTATAAATTCAGTTCACTTATCACCATAAAAGCCTCTGAAACTGATGATGTGCAATGCTATGATGTCGTTAACGTAATAGTTTCAACACCATCATTACTCACAGGGGTATTCATGCGCCGTATTTTTCTTACCAGTTTACTGGTCAGTTTATTATTCATCAGTTCCACATCCGCTCATGCTAACGATACTGCCCAGTCGACGCCCCTGGTACCGACAGAGAAAATGGCGCATTTAGAAAACAACAGCATACTGCCTCCAATGCGTCCTTGGTCAGGCGCGAGTGAGTCGTTACTGTTAAGCGCAAATCAGCCTTGGGTAACCCCCTTTGAGCAGCAAGGCTATATTTCTAGCCCAAACTATCACGACACCATGGAATGGTTAGATAAACTCGTCGACAGCAGTGACATGTTGCAAAAAGTCAGTATTGGTAAAAGCCCCCAAGGACGAGATATATGGATGATTGTTGCATCGCAAGACGGGGGATCAACGGCAACAGCATTAATCGATAATGGTAAAGCAACCGTCTTAGTGCAAGCGGGGATTCACTCGGGAGAGATTGACGGTAAAGATGCTGGCATGATGCTACTGCGTGATATCAGCCATGGCAATAAACGCGGATTACTTAAAAACGTCAATTTACTGTTTATTCCCATTTTTAGTGTCGATGCTCACGAGCGCAGCAGTCAATTTAGCCGGGTTAATCAGCGTGGACCGGTGAATATGGGGTGGCGCACCACGGCTAAGAATCTTAATTTAAACCGCGACTATGCCAAAGCAGATGCGCTAGAAATGCAGCACCTTATCCGTGCCATTACTATTTGGCAGCCAGATTTATACATTGATATCCATGTGACCGATGGCATTGACTACCAATATGATGTCACCTTTGGCTACAACGTTGAGCAGGGACATAGCCCAAGCATTTTTGCATGGCTTGAGTCCATTTACCGTCCTGCCGTTGAACAAGCCTTAACCGAACAAGGTCATATTCCGGGGTCATTGGTGTTTGCCAACGATAACACCGACATGAGCAAAGGTCTGTCATTGTGGAATCCTAGCCCGCGATTTTCTAATGGCTATGGTGATGCGCGCCATTTACCAACTATTTTAATTGAAAACCATAGCCTTAAACCCTATAAGCAACGAGTCCTTGGCACCTATGTCATGCTTGAACAAACACTTAAAACGGTGGCGAAAAATAGCACTAAACTAAAAACTGCCATCAATAAAGACAAATATCGAAACCCAAGCAAGCTAACCATCAGTTGGCAAAAAGAAACCTTGGCACAAGGTAGAGACTTTAAAGGTATGGATTACCGTATCGAGCAAAGCCCGATCAGTGGCGATAAGGTCGTTCGTTGGACTGAAGAACCTAAGCTATACAGTAACCTACCTGTTATTGCGAACACCCAGCCAGTGATCACTGTCACTCGTCCTGTGGCTTATTACATTCCGCCACAGTGGGCTGAGGTTATTAATCGTTTATCTTTACATGGCATCAGAATGACACGACTGAATAAACCAACATCGATTACTGCGCAGCAATATCAATTCAGCAAGCCAATATTCTCAAGTGCTGATTATGAAGGCCATCAAACCGTGTCAGCGCAAACAACCCTCCACAAAATTACCACCCATCTTCCTGCTGGGAGTGTGCGTATCCCAACCGACCAGCCTTTAGGTGATTTAGCCATGCTATTACTTGAACCTCAAGCTGAGGACTCTTTGTTTTACTGGGGATTTTTTAATACCATTTTTACCCGTACAGAATACATTGAAGACTATGCAGTTGAGCCTTTAGCGGCAAAAATGCTTAGCGACAATCCAGCACTAAAAGCCGAATTTGATCAAGCATTACAGGACCCAGATTTTGCTCAAGATAGCAAAGCGAGGTTACGCTGGTTTTATGAACGCAGCCCTTACTACGATAAGGAATACATGAAGTACCCAGTGTTACGAGCCTCTAAATAATATCGCTATCACTCTACAGGTGCGTTGGTGCTTGTAGGGTGACGGCTTAGCTTATACTGTTCAATCAATGATAATTTTTGCGAACGCGAATATTTCTTGATGACAATTTCACGTTTTGAAGCCTCACTTCGGTCAGTCAATTGCTCTTGGTAAGCCAAGGTTAACGGCCCTTTACCTTTTAGGTATTTAGCCGCTTTAGGGCCGCTTGCTTGATGCTCGGCAAGGCGACGCGCAATATCCGTGGTAATGCCAGTGTACAAATGTGAATTGGCACAGCGAATAATGTATAAATACCAAGCCGTATTGGCGTTATTTTGCGACATAAAATTTAAAACCTTAAGTGTGATCATAAAACTCTTGTGTCATCATGGCATACTAAACACCATTAAAAAGCCAACACCTATTTCAGCCCATAACGCTGCTCATGGTATTTTAGCTATTCATTAAGGAAATGCTGATGTCCAATAATCAAGACCCTTGCGCTCAACCAGCATTGCTTCATCCCGATCAAGCGATTGAGCAACTTTTAGCTCAAGTTGAAGCAACCCAAGATACCGAGCTCGTTTCATTAACCCAAGCAATCGACAGAGTACTTGGCGAAGATCTCGCCTCAAGTATTGATTTACCTCCATTTGATAACTCAGCAATGGACGGTTACGCATTTCGGTTTGCTGACTTAACCCCATCACAGGATAAAACAACCCTCACCCTAGTGGGTAGTTCTTTTGCGGGTCACCCCTTCAACGGCCAAGTGCCACCCAATAGCTGTATTCGTATTATGACTGGTGCACCTGTGCCTGTGGGTTTTGATAGCGTGCAAATGCAAGAAAAAGCCCAAGCAGACCAAAACCAAATTACCATTGAGCATCCGCATCGATTAGGCGCAAATGTGCGCTGTCGCGGTGAAGAACTGCTTGCCGGTACCAAAGTCTTACACCGTGGTGTCATTATCCGTGCTGCAGAAATGGGTGTACTCGCCACCATCGGTATTAGCCACGTTAGAGTGACACGTAAATTGAAAGTCGCTTTCTTTTCCACTGGTGATGAATTACGCCCAGTGGGAAGTGAACTGGCACCAGGACAAATTTATGACTCTAACCGCTATTCAATCCAAGGTTTATTAAGTAAAAGCCATGTTGAATGGATTGATTTAGGCGTCATAGCCGACAATAAAGAAGCTATTCGTGGCGCATTTAGAGAAGCAGCAAGCCAAGCTGATATGGTGTTAACATCAGGCGGAGTCTCGGTTGGTGAAGCCGATTTTATTAAGCAAATTTTATCAGAAGAAGGTCACATCACCTTTTGGAAACTGGCTATTAAGCCAGGAAAGCCGTTTGCATTTGGTAAAGTAGGTAATGCTGTTTTTTGCGGTTTACCCGGTAATCCAGTCTCATCGATGGTGACGTTTTATAAATTGGTGTTGCCTATTTTACATAAAATGCAGGGACTAAAACCGGTTACGCCTTTATTTTGCCAAGCACGGTTACTGACTGACATACGCAAACATCCTGGCAGAGTCGAATACCAACGCGCCATACTCAGTCGTAATGAGTTGGGTGAGCTTGAGGTAGCCATTACCGGCGGCCAAGGCTCTGGCATGCTCACGTCAATGAGTTTAGCGAATTGCTTTGTGATATTAGATCAAGACCAAGGTAACACCGCCCAAGGAACCCAAGTTACCATAGAACCATTTAATCATGTGTTGTGTTAGGAATAAATATGGACTCACTTGATCAAGAGATACTCACCGACACGGAAATGCTGCGTTATAGCCGTCAGATCTCCATTAAAGCTATCGATATTGATGGCCAAGAAAAGTTGAAACTTGCTAAGGTATTGATTATTGGTGCTGGCGGTTTAGGCTGTGCAGCAAGCCAATATCTTGCCGTGGCTGGGGTGGGTGAAATCACCTTAGTTGATTTTGATACGGTAGAGCTTTCTAATTTACAGCGTCAAGTATTACACCATGATACCAATATTGGGCAGCCAAAAGTTGAATCGGCTAAACAGGCGTTAATGCAACTAAATCCGCTAATTAAGATTAATACGATTAATGCCCTGTTAGATGATGATGAGATTAACGCGCAAGTAAGTCAGCATAGCTTAATTCTTGATTGCACCGACAATATGTTAGTACGAGAACAGCTTAATAAAAGCTGTTTTGAGCACCAGGTGCCTTTAGTGTCGGCCGCAGCGATTCGGATGGAAGGCACTGTAACGGTATTTGACTATCAACAACACAGTCCTTGTTATCAATGTTTTAGTGCCTTATTTGGCGAGCAACAGTTAACTTGTGTCGAAGCGGGTATTCTTGCACCTGTGGTCGGTATGATTGGTTGTATCCAAGCAACAGAAGCCATTAAAGTCATCACAGGTATCGGACTGCCTTTAACGGGGAAGTTGTTAATGATTGATGCGATGACCATGGAGTTTAGGCAGATGCGCTTGCCTAAACAACCCCACTGTAACGTCTGTGGTGTGAACGTCTAAAGTGATACTAGACTCAGACGTTGGTAATAGCACAGACGTGAGTATTCTCTCAGTCAGCGCTATCAACAAAATCTGTTAATGGCGCTGCAACTCATTCAACCTGCGTAAGCCTTTCGCGGTCAGCTTTAGCAACATAAGAGGGTTTATTGGTTGCATGGAGCTTCGCATTGGCTTTTTTTGCTTTGGCTTTCAGGGTTTGATTGATTTTCTTTTTACGGTTCATATGGGTCTCTTGATAGCATTTGTTGACGGTGTTTTTTTATATAATCTACGGTTTATACAATCTGAGTTTGATACAAAAAAATCATTATACAAAACAACCTGTCTACAAGACAATGATCGCCTCAAACCTGCCCAACCTCTAATGATTGCAACACATCAAAAACCAAATTGCATCGCTCAGAACCACGATTATTCTTGTAGTACCACCCACAGTGCATGGATAAGCCCAGGTACAAAAAAGAAAAGGCATAATAGGATATTAATTAATAAGTCCTTACCCATACCATTTTTGAGCAGTACCGCTACTGGTGGGAGCAAAATCGCAAGGATGACCAGTAATAATTTATTAGAATCCATGTTAGTTACCTTATTTAAGTTGATTAATTTAGCGACAAAAATTATAAAAATAGTATACGATACAACTTGTTAACTGGAATCATTATTCTATTTTTGTGCACTTATTTTGTTATTGCATCATGAGTCATCTTCTTCACGATACTAATGAGTCATATGGAACATAGTCAGAGTATTGTTTTTGTTCAATTTTTTAGTTTAATCGCGCTAAGCTGTGCACTAGCCTGGACATTGCTTGCTCATCTATTACGCATTGCACCTAAAGCCAGCTGGTGTTTCGCGGCGACCAACGTTTGCACTTTTATTGGTCTCTTACTTTATACCCAACGTACTGAAGCAATTAACTATTTATACTGGTTTGTTGCAGACATGACAATCCTACTGGGTTTTGCTCTGGTACGCTGGGGTTGCCAACATTTATTTAAACAACCTTTAACTTATCGATTTGATCTTATATTACTGGCGACCACGGCATTATTAATGCTACTAGTGCCCCCCTCCCTGACCTATGCAGTGTACTTAGTGATCGTCATGAGTATTACCGCAGCGACCTTTATCACTCTAACGGGTATTGATAACTTTCGGGCAGTGAAAAAACACCTACCGCTGTATTATGCGACTTTGTTAAACATACCCTTTTTTACCATAGGTTTGCTATTTATCATCCGCGCCATGGCTCTGTTGTTTTCCCCCGACCAACTTGCCAACATTTCTGCCGCTGACAAGCTTAACTCATCATTGGTGATGTGGAGCTACATCATATTGTTATTACTGACTAATTTAGTATTATTTGGTAATGCTCTAACTCGTTTAGTGTTCAAAGTCGCTCGGTTAGCCAACAAAGATCAACTGACAGGCTTATGGAATCGCCATGCATTATTGGACAAACTCGAACAAGTTGATGCCTTGTGGCAACGTAATGGACTCGCTTATACTCTAATGGTGCTCGATTTAGATCACTTCAAGCTTATCAATGACTCATACGGACATTTAGCCGGCGACAAAGTGCTCAAACAAACTGCTGAAGTATTACAGCAGACATTACGCAAAGTCGACTTTATCTGCCGTTATGGTGGTGAAGAGTTTCTGGTTATATTACCATCCACTAATACAGATGAAGCCCAAATAGTTGCTGAGAAAGTGCAAGATAGAATAAACGACTTATCTATTATTTGGCAAAAAAACACCATTAATATTACCCTAAGCACTGGCTATGCAACCTGTAAAACTCACCTCACTATTGAACAGTTATTACAGCTCGCTGACGATGCCATGTACCTTGCTAAAAGCAAAGGTCGTAATACGATTTGCTCAATGGACTCAATAGATGAATCGATTGCCGCTAGCTCAATAGAGCAATCTTAATCGATACAAGCGTTTCACCTGCCTTTGCACATCATAAACTTTAGCCCATTAACAAGACTTCAGCCTATTAACCCTCTCTGTAACCTCTGCTCGGGATAATAAACCGGCGGTGCCACAGGCTAATAAAAGACAACTAGTCTTTACTCGGCCACGGTAAATCATTAGGTGATTGCCATTGATTAGCCATAAGCTGTTGGCATGCTGACAACAAAAACTGTTGACCTAATGAAGGCGGTTGTTGAAAAACATAAGCCTGATCTCGATAAGTAAAATGCAAACTATAAGCATGTAAATAGCACCTGTCACTAAGCTCATTGCCATAGAGTTGATCGCCTAAAATAGGCACTCCAATACTGGCTAAAGCCACTCTCAATTGATGGGTTTTGCCACTGAGCGGTTTCAGTAAATACAGCCGCATACCATGGGCAATACTCTGACTGAAAAACTGCGTTACGGCGGGGTTGCTGCTGGTCCGCAGTAATTTATACATACTGCGACGCGACTTAGCCATGTCGCCAATAATCCAACCTTGTTTCTTTTTAGGTTTACCGCAAGCGATTGCCAGATAATATTTTTGAACTTTATGCTGAGTAAACATTTGGGTAAACACACTAGCAGCTTGTGGTGATTTAGCCACCACCAGCAAACCGGATGTCGGAGTATCGAGACGATGAACAGGGTAAAGCTTATAACCTAAATCAGCCTCTGCCTGAGCAATCACCCCAGCGCTGCCATCTTGACTATGAAAATGAACATTAACGGACTTACTGATGACAATAAAGTCTGTTTGGTCACTGATCACTTGATACATAGATTATCCAACAAGGATTAAAGGGGGGATACCCGCAGGATTATTTAAAGTGAATACTCACCAATAAACCAGGGTTATTATCATGTAATGAAATCGTCGCTTTATGACGCGACAAAATAGCCTTTACCATCGACAAGCCTAAACCCGTGCCTTTGAAATGACGACTTGGGTCTAAGCGGACTAAACGGTCAAATACCCGCTCTTTATCTTCGTCAATAATACCCGGTCCATTATCACTAATTTGAATATGTTTACCGTGCTGAATAATACTGATTGTAGCACCCTCGGGTGAATACTTTATCGCGTTATCCACTAGATTAAACAAAGCTTGGAACAATAAATACTTATCACCATTAACGTGAATATCACCTTCTAAACTGATTTTCAGCACTTGATCGCGACTCTCTGCAATAACCTCAGCCATCTCAAATAAATCTTGGCAGATTTGCTGTAATCTCACCGGCTGTAAATCAAGCATTTGCTGGCCTTCTTCAATGCGAGTTAACGATAACATGGCATCAAATGTCCCCAGACAATGGTCTAACTCTTCTAGCAACTCAGCAGTGGCATCTGCAAGCTCAGACGTAGGTTTTTGCGACAACTGTTCTATGCCTATGCGCAAATGCGATAGCGGGGTGCGTAAATCATGGGCAATGTTATCGCTGACGCCGCGAACGGCACGTAAGTTTTGCTCTAAAGTGTCGAGCACCAAATTAAATTGCCGCGCAAGCATGTCAAATTCATCTTGGCTTTCACTTACCGGCAAACGCGTTTCATAATGTCCAGCTTCAATTTGTTCACTTAAGCGGTTGTATTCGACCAGTCGCCTAAGAATGGCTTTAGAGAAAATATAACCTAATGCTAGCGTGAGCCCTAACGTAAACGCCACCGCCCAAAACGCCGCATTAATAAATTTCTCAATTAACGCTGCAAGCTGATCGGTTCGCGTAGCAATGAGTACTGGGCCATAACGAGTAATGACTAGACCGCCAGTCAGGATATGCAGCTTATCTGGGCCGCCAGTAAAAATAGGGAAATCTTTGGTTTCGGGCAGTTGTGGCATGTTTTCGGGTAAGAAAGTCAGTGCGCCAACCATATCGACACTGTTGCGCCAGGCAATCAATGCCGTTTTTGGATCGGCAGCACGAATTTGAGCGGCAAAACTACGACGGTTAACCGTTAATGCTAACTGCTGATAGCGCTGCATTTCTGCAGAAAGATGTTTGTCTACCTGATTTTGTTGCTCAATAACTAACTGTCGATAGAGACTGAGCACCAACATAACAATGAGTATGGTGACTAAAGTCGAGAAGATAAGCGTGATCCGCCACGCACTACTTTGGTAAGGCTTAATGCCTTTTGCAAAGGCGATAACCAGCCCCTCTTACGGTTTCAATTAGCTCACCATGCCCAAGTTCTTCAAATTTGCGACGTAATTTGGCGATGTGCACATCAATCACGTTGGTACGAGGATCAAAATGGTAGTCCCATACTGCTTCAAATAATAATGTCCGACTAATCACTTGATTCGGGTGTTCCATTAAATATTTAAGCAATTGAAATTCTTTTGGTTGTAGCATTAACTCGCTATCATCCAGGGTAACTTTACGGGTGAGTAATTCCATCTTCAAACTACCAACCTCAATATCTGTGGCAGCAGGTTCAACCACATTGCGTTGAATAAGCTTTTCAGCACGCACTAATAATTCCGCAAAGGCGAATGGCTTAGTCATGTAATCATCACCACCCGCACGCAAACCTTTTACACGCTCATCAACGTGGCTTAATGCCGATAAAATGAGTACCGGAGTATTATTCCCACTGGTACGCAGAGCAGATAATAATGTTAAGCCGTCTAACTTAGGTAGCATACGATCGAGGATCAACAAATCATATTGGTTATGTTTCGCTAACGTTAGCCCTTCTTGACCATCCGTCGCACTATCGACTTGATATTTCTGAGCAGTAAATCCATCGGCTACATACTTTAATGTAGTAGCATCATCTTCAACCAATAAAATACGCATAGTCATAGAGTCTTTAATCCCATTTGAGCAAAGGTAGTGGACGTAGGGTTTCAATATCGAAAGCAATGGTATTTCTACTATCTTGATTGAGTAATTTTAGTTCGAGATAACTAATTGACAAATCGTGGTCCAATTCCGCCTGTGTTAAATATCCTTGCTGATTTTCAATCGCGAGAGTCACTAATTCTGAAAACTTCATATGCTTGGCTTGGAGCATTTTTGCCGCATTCACTTGGCCAATATCATCAGAGGCATAAGTTGACGATTTTTCAGCTAATAATGTACCGTCTAAGGCTCGGTATTGGTATTTATGTATTCGGTGTGTCTCTACGTTAACCATAGAAATTTTATACACCAGCAAGCCTTCTTCAACATCAACATCAAAGTCACAAATGGTGCCTTCATCTTGTTGCTCTAATTGTTCCATGACCGTTATTGGCTTTAAAAAGTCGCCATTGATCAATAAAGAGTGCATAGACGGTGTCGCCATCACGGCACAAGGAAGAAAGCATATTGCTAGCAGCAACCGAACCATCACGAGCCTCTATATAATTGAAAATGGTATTACATGACCACTCTACCTAAGAGCAGACGAAGTCCCAAGAAATCTAAGATTAATAATTGATCATAAATATCATTTTTCGGCGCGATGGGCCGTCGTCACATAACATTTTCTCGAAATAAGAGGTCAGGTAAATCGATAATAACAGCACAAATGGCAACGTTTTATCGTAACCCCGCCATTGATGTTGCCAACAAGCCACATTGACGCGTCAATGGTCATGTTATTATTCAGAAATAGCGCCAAAACGCGATCAAACTATTGTTTTATTTGCTTTTATTATCACAATCAAGACTGCACACTTAAAATGTGAATTTGATCTGACTTGAGAGCAATAGTCGTTTGCACGCCTGCCGCCAAGGCTAATTTATGCACCAAATGAGTAGGCACATCGGTATTGATGATCGACCCAATACCGACAACAGATGCTATCACCCGTGATGATTCACCCATCACCAGTACAGATTCAATTAATACCTCTAATTTATTTAAGCTTTTACACAAACGACCACTGCTAATGGCGTTAAAGCGAATACCTTGATTTGGGATCACCCAGCGGATAGATTGGCCGATGGTTAATCGTGGTGCACTGTCGCTGACAATGAGTTCATCACCCAAAGTAAACTTGGTCATGTTGCGTTCAATGTCTTGCTCTACAACTTGACCATCAAAAATATTCCTCAAGCCCATCTGCCTGGCCACCGCTTCGTCATTGGGGTGAGATAACACCTCAAATGGCTTGCCTTGTTGCAACATTTTACCTTGGCTAATCAATATCATCTTATCGGCCAGTAACAACGCCTCATGCATATCATGGGTTACCATGATGACAGGTATAGATAATTGTTGTTTTAAGCGAGCTAACTCAATGTATAAGCGCTCGCGAGTTTCTTTGTCTACGGCAGAAAAGGGTTCATCAAGCAGCAAAATAGTCGGCTCGCGAGCCAGTGCACGAGCCAGCGCGACTCGTTGACGTTGTCCGCCAGACAATTGAGCGGGTAAGCGATCAGGCAAACCTTGCAAGTTGACGCGCTCTAACCAATCTAAAGCACGCGATTTTCGCAATGCTTTGGGGACATGGTCAAGCCCAGAAATGACATTATCTAACGCTGATAAATGCGGAAACAAACCAAAATGCTGCGGCATATAACCAATATGCCGTTGCTGTGGCGTTAACGAAATCGACTGTTGTGCATCAAACCATAGCAGATCACCACAGTGGATTTGTCCCTGTTGAGGTAAGCTCAAACCGGCTATCATTCTTAGCAAGGTGGTTTTACCACCACCGGAAGGACCAACAACCGCTAATACCTCACCGGCGCGGCAACTAAAATGCGCTTCAAGTGGAATAGGAGAAGTTTGTGAAATATCACATATAAGATCAGCGCTGCGAGGCACCATAATGCCCTCCTAAACGCTTCGACATACTCGTAGTCAGCGCTAAAGCACTCACTGCAAACAAGAGTAATACCAAAGACATCATTCCTGCGGAATCAAAATCAAATGCCTGCACACTGTCATAAATTGCTATCGAGATAGTCTTGGTTTCACCGGCAATATTACCGCCCAGCATTAACACCACACCAAACTCGCCTAGTACATGAGAAAAACACAGCACCACTGCGGTTAATACTCCAGGCCATATCATCGGTAATTCGACTCGAAGAAAAATACGTAATCGACTCATGCCACAGCAGGCCGCAGCATCACGAATATCAATGGGAATGGTTTCAAAAGCACGTTGAATAGGTTGAACCGCAAAAGGGATATTGACGATGATAGAAGCGATCACTAAGCCTGAAAAATGAAACACCAGCTGCTGGCCCGTTAATTGTTCAACCCATTGGCCTATCACGCTCTGATTACCTAACCCTACCAGCAAGTAATAGCCAATAACCGTCGGCGGCAACACTAACGGCACCATGATCAAAGCCTCAAGCCATGACTTACCCTTAAACTGCCGGTACGCCAACCATCGTCCAACCATAATGGCCAACGGAATTAATAATATTACGGTAAAACAACTCAGTTTGACCGACAGCCACAGAGCTTGCCAATCCATTAAGCACCCTTCTTAATAGTAGGTTGCGGTAAATTAAACCCAAATTGAGTTAACACTTCCTGCGCCTCAGCTGATTGCATGTATTGATAAAATCGCTCGGTAGTTTTAGATGCATTAGGCATTAATGCCATCTGTTGATTGAGAGGTTGATATAACGAATCAGGGATAACAACATAGTTTCCGCGCTTAGCAAATGCAGGCGTTAGCACTAAGGATAACGGCACTATCCCGCCTTGAGTGGAGCCACTAATGGTAAATTGGGTGGCTTGTGCAGCATTCTCGCCTAAAATCAGGGTGGGCTGCAACATATCCCATAAGCCTTTTGCTTTGAGCACTTCACGCGCGCTCTCACCATAGGGTGCATGATCGGGATTGGCTATCGCAAAACGAGACAATTTTCCATCGTCGATTAATTGCCTTAGCCCAACTAAATTAGCGTCCAAAATTAACGGCGATTTTTTAGGCGCAGCAAGGGCAAGTCGGCCAATAGCATAAATAACCCCACTATCTTGGGTATAACCCGCTTGATGTAACTTATCAATATAACTCTCATCAGCACTGAGCATCATTTCAAACGGTGCACCATGCTGAATTTGAGTAACAAAATTACCCGATGAACCATAACTTACCCGCACAGCCAACCCCGTTTTCCGTTGAAAACGTATCGCTATCTCGTCTACAGCAAACTGAATATTGGCCGCGGCGGCAATGGCGGGGGCGTCATTGGCCACGCTTACTGAACTGAATCCCACCAGTAATATCGCGAGCAACGCCGCGATACCACTGGTATGAAGCCGCTGCAAAAGCCGATAATAAATCTGAATAATGGTGTTAATGAAAGACATTGAGGGCTTATCCTTGCTATGTACCAGTAATATGGATAAATACTACTTTTGCCACATTTTAGCGGCTTGCTGATCGCTATCATGCGCCTCAACCCACTTACGGCCAGTATCACCGGCTTCAAGTTTCCAAAAAGGCGCTTTGGTCTTTAAAAAATCAATTAAAAACTCGCAAGCTGCAAATGCCGCTTTACGATGAGCACTGGTCACACCGATAAACACGATTTGTTCGCCAAGCATCAGAGTACCAACTCGATGAATAATTGTCACTTTGCTTAATGGCCAACGATCGCAAGCTTGTTGGCTAATCTGCATTAATACCGACTCGGTCATCCCAGGATAATGCTCTAGGGTTAAATCGGTTACGGCACTGCCATCATTAAAGTCACGTACTTTACCGACAAAATTGACCACGGCGCCGTCCTGATTATTGCAGGCAAGTAACCCATACTCATCGGCGACACAAAAATCTTCAGTGTGAACACGCACATTAATTTGAGGATTACACTGTTCCATATTACCCCCCTGTAACCGGAGGGAAAAAGGCCACTTCATCGCCGTCTTTCACCGGTGAATCCCACTGACTCATGGTTTGATTAATTGCCACCAGTAATTTGTCTGATGCCAACACTTTGGCCCACTTGTCATCAGTGGCGGCAAGCGCTGCACGTAACGTTTCAGCGGTATCAATATTCTCGGCAGTATGCTCAACTTTAGCGCTGCCTAATAACTCACGAATTTGCGCAAAAAATAACACTTGGATCATAGTGGTTTCTCACTGTATTTATTCATAACATCTATCGAGGTTTACCCGAGTAATCATTGACCGATTAAGCTTGGAAATGGCCTGATTTACCGCCGCGTTTTTCCAGTAACCTAACTTGAGAAATAATCATGTCTTTTTGTACCGCCTTACACATGTCGTAAATGGTTAATGCGGCGACAGATGCCGCCGTTAACGCTTCCATTTCGACACCGGTTTTGCCTGACAATTTACACAAACTGGTAATGCGCACGCGGTTATTCTCAGGCTGAGCTTCAAGCTCAACTTCCACCTTAGTCAGCATCAAGGGATGACATAATGGGATCAAATCAGCCGTTTTTTTAGCCGCTTGAATCCCGGCAATACGTGCGGTCGCAAACACATCACCTTTGTGATGACTGCCATTCATGATCATGGCTAAAGTCTCAGGAGCCATATCAATAAAGGCTTCAGCGCGGGCTTCACGCTCAGTGACCGCTTTTTCAGTCACATCGACCATATGGGCATTGCCATCGGCGTTAATATGGGTAAAACGATTGCTCATACTGTAATTGCCTTAATCAAATTCAATCTCTATCGACTGAGCACCACTATATTGTGCGTCATCCGTCTGTTTAGCTCAATAACCGCTTAACCACCAATAGAAGCAAGGTGCTGAGTCACACCGGTAATACCTTGATGTAAATAATGGGTTTCTTTTTTCTGGGCTAATTGACCGTGTAAACGACTTATTAATTCATCTTGCTGCGAAGGATTTTGCAATAAATCACGCAAATCGACGCCATTTTCAGTAAACAAACATAAATGTAATTTACCTTTTGCAGACACACGTAAGCGGTTACAGCTGGCACAGAAATTCTTAGCGTAAGGCATAATTAGCCCAATACGACCTTGGTAATCTGCATGACTGAAGTTTTGCGCAGGACCATCATCAACACTTGGCAGATCATATAACCAGCCTTGTTGCTCAAGTTGTTTTTTTATGTCCACACCAGCTAGATGATGCGCGTTAAAATAATCGTGACCTAAACCCGTCTCCATTAACTCAATAAAACGTAAATCGATAGGTGTATGTTTAATCCACTGCAAAAAACGTGGTAAATCTCTATCGTTTAAGCCTTTAAGTAACACGGCATTGACTTTAACCCGCTCAAACCCCGCCTCAAGTGCGGCATCAATACCCCGCATCACTTGGTCGAATTTGTTTTCGCCGGTAATTTGATAAAACATTTTAGGATCTAGGCTATCAACAGAGATATTAATACGCCGTAAACCAGCGTCATACCATTCTTTAGCATGTTGCTGTAAACGATAACCATTGGTGGTCATTGCTACGGTATTAATATTAGGATTTGCGGCAACGATCCGCACAATATCTGTGAAGTCTTTGCGCAGAGTGGGCTCACCACCGGTGATTCGAACTTTTTGAGTGCCGACCTCTCCAAAGCCTGCAACGAGATTTTCAATCTCATTAAGCGTTAAAAAGCTAGGCTTGCCATCGGGTTTATACCCATCGGGCAAACAATAAGAACATTTGAAATTACAAACATCAGTAACTGACATCCGCAAATAGTGAAATCTTCGACCAAAGCTGTCTTGTAATTGGGACATGTTAACCTTTCCAAGTGTGGGAGGTGAGTGCATTTCTTTACTCACCCCGGTGGCAAAATTACCACGGCTAACTGCCCATATCATTGACGTAGGGCAAAAAGCTCGGAGAACCGTCAGATCCAATTATAGGCCTAATTGCGGTTTCACAAATACCCCTTTAGGTGAATATCTTAATTTAAAAGACTATAGGGTTATTTTTTTGTGACTCGACTCACGCTGACAAGATTGTGTTTGCTACTGTGACAAAAGCGAATTTTGCGGTAAGGTGAGTAAAGAACAAACGATCGTTTACTTATCATTATATAAAAACAATAAACCCGCGATGAACGGGAAACTTGGAAAGGTGAGAACATGGAACGCGAGTCAATGGAGTTCGACGTAGTAATTGTCGGTGCAGGCCCAGCGGGTTTAGCAACTGCTTGTCGTTTAATGCAAATATCTAAAGATGCCGATAAAGAAATCACCGTTTGCGTGGTAGAAAAAGGCTCTGAGGTTGGCGCACATATTTTATCGGGTGCAGTATTTGAACCCGATGTACTAGACGAATTGTTTAATGATTGGCGTGACTCAGATATCCCGCTAAACACCAAAGTCACACATGACGAAATCTATTTGCTTAATTCAGAAACGCAATCACGCTTAATACCAAATAGCTTAGTGCCTAAAACAATGCACAATGATGGCAATTACATTATTAGTGTTGCTAACTTAGCCCGTTGGTTAGCCAACAGAGCAGAGGCCATGGGCGTAGAGATTTTCCCAGGGTTTGCCGCCAGTGAATTGCTGTTTAATGAAGACAACAGTGTTAAAGGTATTTTAATCGGTGATATGGGCGTCGGTGAAGACGGCCAACCTAAAGACAGCTACATGCCAGGTATGGAGTTACATGCCAAATACACCGTTTTTTCAGAAGGCTGTCGTGGTCATTTGGGTAAACAATTGATCCAAAAATATCATTTAGACAATGGCAAAACGCCGCAGCACTATGGCTTAGGCTTTAAAGAAATTTGGAAGGTTCCTGCCGAGCAACATCAACAGGGTAAAGTGGTTCACACTGGCGGTTGGCCACTGGTGAATGGCTCATCAGGAGGCGGATTTCTATACCACATGGAAGACAACCAAATCGCCGTGGGGTTAATAATCGATTTAAATTATAAAAATCCTCATCTCAGTCCATTTGATGAATTTCAGCGCTATAAAACTCATCCCGTTATTGCCGAAACATTAACGGGTGGTGAGCGCTTATCCTATGGTGCAAGGGCCATTGCCAAAGGCGGTTTAAATTCACTGCCTAAAATGAGTTTCCCAGGTGGGTTAATTATTGGCTGTAATGCTGGCACGCTTAACTTTTCCAAAATTAAGGGCATCCATACTGCAATTAAAAGCGGTATCATCGCGGCTAAAACCTTAGGTGAAGGCTTAATTGCAGGTTTAGAAGGTGGTAAAGATCTAGATTGCTTCCAACAACGTTTTGAAGAGAGCTGGCTTCACGAAGAACTATACCAATCGCGTAATTTTGGTCCAGCATTACACAAGTTTGGTACTCTACTGGGTGGCGCTTTTAACTATATCGACCAAAATTGGTTTGGCGGTAAGTTTCCAGTGACCTTTAGAGACACGACGCCAGACTATGCCACAATGGGATTAGCCAGCGATTACACCAAAATTGATTACCCTAAACCTGACGGGAAATTGAGCTTTGATAAGTTATCGTCAGTGTATATGTCGAGCACGTATCACGAAGAAAATCAGCCGTGTCATTTACATCTAAAAGACAAAAGCATCCCTATTTCGGTCAATTTAGCCAAATTTGATGAACCCGCACAACGTTATTGTCCGGCAGGTGTTTATGAAGTCGTTGAAGAAGCCGGTGACAAAAAGTTTGTCATTAACGCTCAAAATTGTATTCATTGTAAAACCTGTGACATTAAAGACCCGAGCCAAAATATTACTTGGGTTACACCAGAAGGCGGCGGCGGGCCAAACTATCCCAATATGTAAGTTAACCAATAGCTAAATTATTGGCACCGTCAAAAAAACGCACACAAAATAGTAGTGCGTTTTTTTTGTTTTATCGACTATCATGCGCCACATAAAATCAGAACAACCTACACAAAAAGACTATTTTGTTTCCGTACTCAAATAGAGAAATAAGTTAACGCAGTGAAATCGACTTGGCGTAAAGCCGGTTATTTCAAACTTAAACGTTATGCTGATATCAAGACTGATTCACGCAGCTAATTGCGAGCCTGTTGCATGTGAACTCAGTACTATTATCGATACATTGACAGTTTGATATGCCTTCATTATTTAACCTTGAAATGACTCAATGCGTTTGCTGACAAAATAACTATCAATTTATTGCCATAATATTCCCGCATATCATAAAGATACTCCCAAGAGGCTGTTGTAGATGAATACATTTAATACCCTTACCATTAAGCAAAAAATCTTGCTGACGGTAACGTTCGCTGTACTGCTGTCGACGATGTTAGTCGGACTGCTGAGCCAACGAAGTGCAAAACAAATCGTCGAACAGCGCATGTTAAACTCGGAAATGCCGAGCTTGCTTATGCAAATTCGCAATCAAGTCGACCTCGAAATTAGTGGTTTAATAAATGCAGCAGAACAGCTAGCCAATAGCCGAATGTTGCTTGGATGGCTTGAAAATGGTCGTCCAGCAGACCAAGAAAGTCTCGTGATTGCACAACTTAATGATGTAAAAGATCAATTCGGCTTAGCTCAAGCGTCTTATGCCGATCGTGAGAGTGCAGCCTATTATACCCAAGACGGGTTTTTACGCGTGTTAACCCCAGAACAAGACAGCTGGTTTTTTGATTACCGTGATAGCAAACAAGAGCGAATGCTGAGTATCTTTACCGAAGCCAATGGTGAAGTAAAACTATTTATTAGCTACCAACAACCCAATGGTCGTGGGCTTGTTAGTTTAGCCAAATCATTAGATGACATGGTTAATTTACTGGCTTCATTTAAAATAGAAGATAGCGGTTTTGTCTATTTAGTGGATGCCAAGGGTGACGTAAAACTGCATCAAGACACGCGTAAAGTGGGTAAGAGTAAACTTAGCAGCTTGTACCCTAACGCCAATACTAACCAGCTGTTAAACCAAAGAGACTTTAATTTGGTCAAAGCGGAAGTCGATGGCCAGAATATGCTGATCGCCAGCAGCTACATTGAATCAATGGACTGGTACTTAGTTGCTCAAGTGCCTGAAGCGGAAGTCTTTGCCTTGCTACAAGAGTCTGCGTATCAAATTTTACTGTGGACAATACTTATCGCAGCGGTGTTTATTGCGATTTCGATTGTCGTTGCCGGTTCGGTCAGTCGTCCTATTGCCCATATTGCCGAGCTATTTCGTAACATTGGTGAAGGTGAAGGTGATTTACGCCAACGACTCCCTGTTACTGGAGATGACGAAATAGCCCAGCTTGCCCGTGGTTTTAATAGTTTTATCAGCAAAATTCAAGATACGGTAGTCGAAGTGGCCAAAACCAGCGAGCAGCTAGGTTTATCGGCAGTTGATGTATCAAACCAAGCCCATCAAACGTTAGATGATAGCCAATTACAAAAAGACCGCACCATCATGGTTGTCACCGCAATTAACGAAATGGGTGCTACGGTTAATGAAATTGCGACCAATGCAGCTCAAGCAGCGGTTACCGCTCGAGATGCTGATACCGAATCGATTGATGGTCAAAAAGTGGTAACCCGAGCACGTTCAACTATTAATCAATTATCTAAAGATGTTGAACAGGTCGGTGAAGTGATTGAGTCGTTAGCAACGCACACTAAGTCAATTGGCAGCATTTTAGATGTTATTCGTGCCATATCAGAGCAAACTAACTTACTTGCACTTAACGCGGCGATTGAAGCCGCTCGCGCAGGCGAAGCCGGACGAGGCTTTGCTGTTGTTGCAGATGAAGTGCGTAACTTGGCTTCTCGAACGGCTGCATCGACCAACGAAGTGCAAACCATGATTGATAAGCTTCAATCAGAAACCAGTCGTGCCGTTAATGCGATGGAGCAATCTCGTAGCCGCTCACTCGAAGGTGTTACAGCTGTTGATGAGGCAAGTCATTCGTTAAGTGGTATTAGTCAACGTATTGCGCTGATTAGCGATATGAACATTCAAGTTGCTGCGGCAACAGAAGAGCAATCAACCGTAGTTGAAGACATCAATCGCAATGTGACTGAAATCAACGATATTACTCAACGTACAGCCGATACAGCTCATGCGGCTGCGCATGCAAGTAAATCATTGAATCAGTTAGCCACTCGTCTTGATACCCTAGTGGCGCGCTTTAAAGTGTAATGCGTTAATCAATAGCCATAAAAAAACGCCACTCATTTGAGTGGCGTTTTTAATGCTTATGATTATTGGCCATCACTTTATGTTTATAGTACGGGTTACTTCAGAAACCGAATCGTGAGCGGATATTGGTAAGCGATGCCATCGCTAGCTTTCACCATCGCGATAATGGTACAAATAATATCAAGCAATGCCAACGCCGCTAACAGTAATACTCCCACGCCAATCAAAATCAATATTGCTGATACTAGGGCATAAACCATTAAGCTCAATTTAAAATTAAGACAATTCTTTCCGCATTGGTTGGCAAACTCAAATTCATCACGTTTCATTAACCAGACAATTAAAGGTCCTAGAACACTGCCCAAAGGAAAAACATACCCCACAAAACTGGCTGCATGGATCAATAAACCCATATCTTTCGCTTGCTTGCTAACTTCGCTTATCGGTTCGGCCATTTGATATTCCTTATCATTTTTTTATTATATTGTTATTCTCTAACTCGCTTTGCCATATAAGCGCATTGCCCAATCTTCTATGCTTTGCTGATCAAGTCTGCGCTGCAATGAATTAACCCAACTTTGCGCTAAACCGTCGCATTCAAGCAGCAGCTGATATTGCGCAGCATCAAATTCAGCTAAAAAATAAATCTGCATGGCTTTAGCTACGCTAATATCCGTTTTCCTCTCCAGCAATACAATACTATCACTAGAACGAATATCGCCTTCAGACAGCACCCGATAAAACCAACCGCACATGCGACTTTCTTGCATGGCTAAGGCAAATTTAGGCTGACCAAACTGTAAATTGAGTTTAAAACAAGGCGAGCGAGGCTGAGTGACTTGTAAGGTAACATCGCCAATTTGGACAATGTCGCCGATATTAACCTGTGCTTCATTAAGGCCAACTGTACTGATGTTTTCGCCCATTGAAGGTGCATCACCAAAGGTTGGCATTAAATCCCAGCGCCGGTATTGGCCATAATGTTCACGCGGAAAATGATGTAGCACTCTGTCGAGACCACCGTGATGTTTAGGGTCGGCCTCACGATTGCCTACTACCCGGTCAAACTGCACGGTCAAAAGCTTAACGGCATGTTTTTGATTAATACAACTGGCAACTCCGTTATGCATTTGCACTTGGTCACCTAAATACAGCCCAGAAATACACTTTACCAATCGCTCACTCATCCAGCATGTCCTTGCTTAAGTATGATTACACAGTGCCAATATACCCAATTTTCAGACAAAAAAAAGCCTTACTGTAGAAGAGTAAGGCCATCAATAAAATGGGAGATAATATAGCAAAAATAATAGCTAAAAATGGTCTGAACCATTGGATACTATAAAAGTTGTTTAGACGGGCTCATCATAAAGGCCAACAATGACACTAAAATGACAAACCAATACTATTTTAGTTATCCGCATATACTTAGCAATGCGCAGCGTTCGCCTGCAAACCTTAACTTAACCCAAGTTGACCTTAAGCTAGATACTGTTTCAGTGCCTCGCCTGGAATTGAGCTTTTGGTTGCAACAGCAAACGATGCCCACAAAGCTCCTTCATGCATTGCATCGGTAATCGACATCTGCTGACATAAGCCATGGGTCACCCCAGAGGCATAGGCATCGCCAGCACCAGTAGTGTCGACCACATCGGCTGTAACGGCTGGAACATGTTGTTTGCCATCCGCGCTATACACCATCGCCCCTTGGTCGCCATCGGTAACAATAAAATATTCTAATGCATCGCCGGCAATTGCTTGCGCAAACAACCATGGATCTTGGTTGCAACGACCTTGCATATCGGTAATCGATGCGATCAGCACATGACAAGGACGGTTGCGCTCATCTTTTGCCAGTTGAGATATCACTTTGCAGTTAGGATTAGACGCAATAGCATTTGCCGCCCAAGCGCCGGCACCTTTTGCTGAGGAGTTAATATAAAAAGCATCCCAATGTTGCCAGTCGGGTGGCGCGGGAAGTTCAAAAATAGGTCGCTGTGGTCGAATAATGGTCCGTTCACCATCGGGTGTCATCACCAGTAACATTTCACAAGTATTGCCACTAAAGCGGTGCACCAAACGACAATCGAGCCCTAAGGTGCTGGCCTTAGCTAAAATCCAGTCACCTATGTCGTCACTACCGACCTCACTCACCAGAGACACCTTGTGTTGAGCCCACACTAAGCCCAATCCGGTATTCGCACCACCACCGCCTAAACGTAATCCGCCATCTTGATAATGAAAACGGCCACCGGTTTTTAGTGGCTTATCAAGCACTAGAATGCGATCACAATTGATATTGGCAAGTAAAAGAATATTGGCCATGCAACTCACCTAAAAAAGCGTCGATAAAAAGAACCTTGAGTATAACAAAAAGGCCGTGATTAACACGGCCTTTGGTTATCTCGATGATCTCAATACGGGTTAAGAGATGGGATTATTAAACTAACATAAAAATATTTAAGCTAATTTTATATCAAACTTGCTATTTTTTTTGCTAACAAGGCGTATTCACGCGTGAATAGCAGCATCAATAGCGGGTCTATTGCAAGTCAATACAACGCAGATAACAAGGCAAATGGTACTTTGATAAGCGTTGATTATCCCGAACTGAGATTACATATCACCAGTGGCAAGTGGTTGACGCAATTGGGCACGCACATTGTCCATGCCGGAGTAAAACTCCTTCATCATCAATAGCCCCAACATTTTGCCATTATCGGTCACAATCAGTTCATCTGGGTTAACTGGGTCATTTTTAAGTGCCCCCATCGCTTTCATTGAGGCCATTTCTTTAAACAAGGCGGTGTCTAAATTAACGTTGAAAGTATCGCGAAAATATTTACGTGATAAACGCCCAGAAAACATACCCAGCAAAAAGCGATATTGCATGACTTCTTTTAGCTGGTATTTTTTCTGTTGCTCAACCGCCATACGGCCTTCGGCAATACGTTGTTGATATTTTTTCAGCGAAAATGTATTCACGTATAGCGTGTCATTTAAAAAACTAAATGAACCAGAACCTACACCGAGATACTCATCATAATCAATAACGTACTCATCAAAGCCTTCGTTATTAGTTTTACCAAATGCCCAAGCCGATAACTGTGTGTATTGCCCCGTCAAGTGGTTTAAAATCTGTCGGTACTGATTGACCATTTCACCTTGGGGTGCAGCTAGCTGGTTCTTAACGCTTTTACGGGTTTGGTGAGTGATCATTAGCGGATAGGTAGTAATTTGGCGTGGGTCGAGTTTTGAGGCAATTTCAAGATCTGACTGGATAATTTCATCCGTTTGACCACGAAAACCAAAAATTAAATCCACATTGATAATAGGAAACAGCTCTTTGGCCGCCATAATATTGTCAAAGGTTTGTTGGCCAGAACCAAACTTGTCTAAGCGATCGGTCATTTTTAAAATGCCATCATCAAAGCTTTGTACCCCAATCGACATTCTGTCGACCAGTCCTTTTAATTGCTTAAATTCAGGGTTGGCCAAATGCTGCGGATCAGACTCACATGACACTTCTTTAATGCCCGGGAACAAGTTTTTTGCATGTTCGATGGTGCGGGCTAATTCATCTTCAAGCACTGTGGTGGTGCCACCGCCAATGTACATAGATTCAAACTCATAGCCTAAATCTTTGGCCATTTGCATTTCTTTACGCAGCGCAACAAAGTATTCGCGCGCTTTATCTTCGCGGAATAAAAACCGGTGAAAGGTACAAAACGAACACAAAGTATGGCAAAACGGAATGTGCGCATACAACATGTATTTTTTGCCTTCGATGGGCTTAGGCATGCGGTCAGTAGAAATGGTGTCGAGGCGCAGGTTTTTATCAACATAAAACTGCATGACCCGCTCCATAGAGCTGATCATCCAATTGGGTACGGTAATATTAGATTGATAAGGTTTAATCAACTCCTGGCTGGCTGATTGAATAATTGGAGACATAAAAAATCCTAACTGAATGAGCCCTGAGAGCAAAACCATTGATAAAAAGCGCTAAATAAAATACGCATACCCTAAGCAGGAAAACAAAATATCACTTTAGAGATAGCTAAAATGTGAACTAGCTAATAGATATGCAAACTAACATGGTTATTGGCGCACATTTGTTAAGCAGGTCATGTTTTAGGTATTGCTTATTGAGTTACTGATGAGGGGCTAATGCTGCGGCTAAAACCAGAAAATAGAACAAAGCAAGCTGAACCTACAACCAAAGTCGGACGCGCATATCAACAGCAGAAGAAATCTTAGTTGATAACTTCTTGATAATCATGAGCATTAAGTAGCAAGCAATTTAAATGAAATCATAAACAAGGTTTGCTGATTAGGATACACAGTTTGGATCAGTTGCTTTAACTCAACTAATGGCAGGCTTTCTTGACTAGCATGAAACTCATTAATGTCATCAAATGCTAATGGCTCAACGGCCAAAATAATGATGTCACACACCTTGGTATGGCTTTCAAGAGTAAACACCTGCACTTGACTGCCCGGCTGGTAATGGTTTTCGCTGCCATCACGGATAGTAATCGTCTTCCGCCCTGATGCAACTAACGGCGTTAAAAACTCAAAAAAGGTCATTTCCGTGGGTACTGTCATCATTAGGTGGCCTTAACTAAAAACATAACGTACCCACTCGGGGCACATGACTTACTCGGAAGGGGAATAGCCATTATAACCTCCCGCACTCGCCTGGGCTTTGATCAAAGTAGCGTTTAAACTCGCGGCTAAATTGGGCCGTGCTTTCGTACCCCACCTGAGTTGATACCTCTTTAACCTTCAAATTCTGCACTTGTAATAACGCTTTGGCTTTATTCAGGCGGATCTTCTTTAAGTATTGTATCGGTGATGAGGCGGTGACCTCTTTAAAGCAACGATGAAACGCCGACGGACTCATATTGACCAAACGAGCTAAAGTGTCTACTTCAACCGACTCACCATAATGTTTATGAATGTAGCTAAGGGCTTTTTCGACCCTCGATAAACGAGTGTGGCTAAGCGACAACGCATAAAGCGGTGCGGCATTGGGCGAGTCTAATAAACGATACAATAACTCAAGCACTAACGCCTCACCCATTACTTTGGCTTCTAATGGCGACTGTAACGCCTGTAATAGCCGAATAACGCTGCAATCCATGTCTTCAGTGTTATCAGCAACAAAAAAGCCACTCTGGCGCGATTCGTTTAAATCTTTAGGGATCTGATGATGCTCATCCATCAGTCGGATAATGTAATTAAGCTGCACTAAATCGATATCAACCATCAATACTAATACAGGCTCTTCAATACTGGCAAACGTTTCACACTCTACCGGCAGTGGCACCGTCATCACTAATGAGTGCTGGCGGTCGTAATCGAAGCTTTGGTTGTCTAAGTAAACCCGTTTTTTACCTTGGCCGACAATAAGCACGCCTTGTGAATAGCACATGGGTCCGCGCGCGCCATACCGTGAGCTACGAAACACATGCACACCGGATAAATGGGTATTATTAACCCCTTCAGTTGGGGCAAGTTGTGCCATTAATTTTGCTGCTTCACTCATACCTTCCCCTTAGAAAAACCTTCATACCAATACTATCAAAAAAGCAGTAAAAGGTATCAAATTAACCAAAAAACCACCTTATTTAAACAATATAGATAGGAATAGGCATGAACTCGATAGCTCTGTGTCTGTTTATTTTGACTCAATCAGCTATCATAATCACATAATTTATCCTTGTTGTTGTGTATATAAAACTTTTCCATAAATGACTTATGCATCAACAATCAGCCAACTCTTTGTTTCACCGCTCAACCAAAAGGCGTCCATTATGCTCAATTTTGATTATCGTAACCCTACTCATGTTGTTTTCGGCAAAGACCGTATCGCAGAGTTAGACCAACTTGTTCCAGCCAATGCACGAGTATTAATCACTTACGGTGGCGGCAGCGTGCAACGTTTCGGCACACTCGATAAAGTCAAAGCCGCATTAGGTGACCGCATTGTATTTGAGTTTGGCGGCATTGAGGCAAACCCGACATACGGCACCCTAATAAAAGCCGTTGACGTTGCCCGTAAAGAAAACATCGACTTCTTACTGGCTGTCGGTGGTGGTTCGGTTATGGACGGCACCAAATTTATCGCCCTAGCGACTCAGTTTGACGGTGACACAGCAAGTTTATTACATCACGGATTTACACCGGTTCCAGTGGCTAATGACAACGTCATCCCACTTGGCGTTATTGCTACCCTGCCGGCTACGGGTTCAGAAATGAACGCCTTTGCAGTAGTAAGCTATCAAGGCGGTAAGTTCCCAGTAAATCACCCATGTGCCTACCCAACATTTGCCATGCTAGATCCTGAATTAACTTTTAGCTTACCCAAAATTCAAGTGGCAAACGGTGTTGTCGATGCGTTTGTGCATGTGCTTGAGCAATATGCGACTTACCCCGTTGATGCCCGCGTACAAGACCGCATGGCAGAAGGCATTATGCGCACCCTTATTGAAATTGGTCCTATTACCGTTGAAGAGCCAACTAACTACGATGCCCGCGCTAACTTAATGTGGAGTGCTACATCTGCTCTAAACGGCATGATAGGTACAGGCGTGCCATTAGATTGGTCTACTCACATGATCGGCCACGAGCTAACCGCGTTGTTTCACATCGACCATGCACAAACGTTAGCCGTTGTATTGCCATCAGTATGGCGCGTGTTAAAAGATCAAAAACACGCCAAACTGCTGCAATACGCAGCACGCGTTTGGGATATCACTGAAGGTGATGAAGCTAGCCGAGTGGATCAAGCCATTGACAAAACAGAAGCTTTCTTCCAGCAAGTGGGTTTACCAACCCGTTTACGCGATCACGGTGTAACCCAAGATAAAATCAGCCTAGTGATTAATGCATTAGAAGCTCATGGCATGACCGCATTATCTGAAAGCGGCCAAGTCGATTTAGCCACCAGCCGTAAGATTTTAGACATGGCGTGGTAATAACGCTTACAGCCTAAGCGATCAACCCATTCATCGCTTAGGCTTGAGCGGCTATATCCAAGACTATGACTAACATTAAACAAAAAGGGCTTAACAATGACTATCATTGTTAAGCCCTTTTTGTTGTGCCTAAAAACGCTGCGCATTAGCATCATTAGCTAGAAATGGGCACCGTCGGCTCGAAAAGTGGAGAAAAAAGTGGAGAAAAAAGTGAATAAAAACACAAAAATTCGGCTACGCAATGTCTATGTTATTGGTTGCGTACTAACGCTAATACTAATGCGGAGTAACGCTTGAGAATAAGTTCATTACTACAACACCCGCTAAAATTAACGTCATTCCCACTAGCGCACCTAAATCTAATTTTTGCCCATACATCACCCAAGCGATCACCGTAATGAGCACAATACCCAATCCAGCCCAAGTCGCATAAGCAATACCAACAGGAATAGTTTTTAGCGCCAAAGATAGAAAATAAAAAGATAATACGTACCCCACAATAACCACGATTGAAGGCATTATTCTTGAAAATCCATCGCTTGCTTTAAGTGCAGAAGTTGCCACAACTTCAGTTAAAATGGCCACACTTAAAAATATCCAACTTTTCATTTTTACTTTCTACGCAGACAAAACAGCCGCGCAGTATAAAGACTAAATAATAAAAAAAACAGCCTAGCATGTTATCTCTATGCCTGATCATCTGTACATTCAGTCATCATATAATACCTTACGAAACCGCTCTACTCTCTAATTAATAACATAGCGTTTTTGACTCTTCACACAAAAAATATTGAATTCGTTTCTCGATGAATTAAGCTTTAATCTATTAAATGTAAACAATATGACCCATTCAAAACAGTAACATAGACTTGATAGCTATTAATCGAGAATGACGCTATCTAGTTAAAGAGTTAAGCACATGGCCTGTGCTGGCAATGTGCATAGTCTTGCCGCTTATATCTGCATAAATGTTAGCGGCATTCGGTAAAAAATTATCGATGCTGTTGTTTAAGCGCCACACCCGGCAAAAATAGTTGCTTTGTGGCGCAGACTCAATCCGACTTTATAAGGCCGCAGTGGCCCATAAGCCGCTGCGGATTGGATTGACTAAGCCCACCATAACCAACTTGCGCATTCCCCACTAGATGCAAAAAATGGTTTCACAAGTGGCTGGCCATATATTGCTCGGATTAAAACGCTAGGCAGATCTTACCGAAGTGCTTGCCAGACTCTTGGTAGCGGAACGCGTCAGCGATCTCTTCCAGCGCAAATGACCGGTCAAGGATCGGGTGCATGTCGTTTGCTTCAATCGCGCGGATCATTTCTTGCTGATGGTTTCGGCTGCCCACAATCAGTCCTTGCAGGCGAACCTGTTTCGCCATCAGTTTTGCGGTTGGAATATCCCCAGCCCAGCCAGTCAACACCCCAATAAGCGCGATATGGCCACCAATGCGCACGGCATCAATAGATTCTGGCAGAGTGCTAGGGCCACCCACTTCTATAACGTGGTCGACGCCCTTGCCGCCAGTTATTTCCTGAACCTTAGTGCCCCAGGCCGGTGTGGTTTTGTAATTGATGGTGTGATCGGCACCCAGTGCGGTGAGCCGTTCCAGCTTTTCGTCTGAAGACGACGTAGAAATAACCCGAGCGCCCATCATCTTGGCAAACTGCAGTGCAAAGATAGACACACCACCGGTGCCCATCGTGAGCACGGTATCGCCTGCTTTCAGGCCGCCATCAACAACAAGCGCTCTCCATGCGGTTAAGCCTGCGGTGGTCAATGTGGCGGCTTCGGCATGGGTGTAGCCTTTAGGGGCGTGGGTGAACCAGTTGGTTGGGCGGACAACCTGCTCGCGGGCGTAACCATCCTGGCCATCACCGGGTGTGGTACTGAAGTTTCCAATAAGAGCGGGGCCAGTTAGCCAATCAGGGAAGAATGTCGACACGACAGGGTCACCAATCTTAAATTCGCTGACACCTTCACCGATGGCTTCTACAACGCCGGCGCCATCCGCCATGGGGATGCGGTTGTCTTCGGTCGAGATGGCTCCGACAACCACTGCATAATCGTGAAAGTTGAGAGAACAGGCTCGAATACGTACTCGTATTTCGCCAGGCCCCGGTTCGCCAGGTTCCGCGCTATGGTTAAGCTTGAGCTGGTCAAGACCGCCCGGTGTAGAAAGGGTCATGCTTTTCATACTAAGTCCTCTAATTATTTCATGTATAGGAAATGTATAGCAGAATTAGTGCTACAACTTTTCTCAGCATTGAGCAACAAGCTGTCTACTTTATGTATACGGGGTAATCTGTGTAGCCTTTGTTGGTTCCGCCGTACATAGTCGATGGATCGGCTTCATTTAATGGCCATTCGTATTTAATGCGTTCAGGTAAGTCTGGATTAGCAATAAATGGCCGGCCAAAACCAAAAATATCACCATGACCTTCAGTCAATATTCGAAGCGCTTTTTCTGGGGTATATTTACCTGCATACATAATTAAGCCATCAAAGGTTGATCTGACTTCTTGATAAAATTTTTCAGGTAAATCTGGAGCATTATCCCAATCAGCTTCAGCAAGGGATAAATAGGCAATGCCAATATTATTTAAAATTTTAATCGCTTCGATATAGGTTAAATGAGGGTCACTTTCAACTAACCCTAAATACACTCTGACTTCATCGGTACTTTCAAATAATGGCGCAAACCTTACCCCGACTTTATCTGGCCCCATAACACTCGCAACCGCTTCGGTTATTTCTTTTAGAAAACGTAAACGATTCGCTAAAGTACCACCGTATTTATCGGTTCTATTATTAGTATGCTCAGAGATAAACTGATTAACAAGGTAGCCATTCGCACAGTGTAATTCAACGCCATCAAATCCAGCTTCTTTGGCGTTAATTGCCGCCTGTTTATACATCTGTACAAGCTCTTCAACCTCGGCGGTAGACAGTGCTCTTGGCTCACTTGGATCGGCCAAGGCGCCTTGATCTGGAGCCGTTTCAATAAACACCTTAACGGTGTCTGCTATAAGGTCAGATGGGCCAATAGGTGCTTGCTGATCTGGCTGTAATGAGGTGTGAGAGACGCGTCCAACATGCCACAATTGGCAGAAGATAATACTACCTGCATCATGTACGGCTTTGGTGACTTGTTTCCAGCCCGCAATTTGCTCGGCACTATGAATGCCCGGTGTCCACGCATATCCTTGCCCTCTAGGTTCAATTTGCGTTCCTTCCGTCACCATGAAACCAGCGCCCGATCGTTGAGCATAGTACTGCGCCATCAGTTGATTAGGAATATTCCCTGGCTGATCACTTCGTGAACGTGTCAGTGGTGGTAAAACAATACGATTTCTTAAGGTATATGGACCTAATTGGGTTTCTTTAAATAAGTGAGAGAACTTCATTTATGTGACTCCGAGAATGTGATTAAAATAGACCTATCGGTGATCTATGTAAGCTGATCAAGCTATTTTTCTGTTGGCTATATGCGTCAAGCATGGGTTGAGGCGTTTCTCGACCAATACCTAATTTGTCATACCAAACAACGGCAAAAGGGTCGAGCTTAGTCGAATAACACTATGCATCTGACTTCAATGCTTATCCGCGCAGCTGATTTTTGATCACTCATTGGCAATGAAAACGCGCTATGAGGAGTCCTTGAAATAGCGCTATCTAGGTCGCTATCAAAGACTTTAAAATTGAGTTGTTCTTGCGATGTCATTTGAGGATAAAAATACCAACGATTATTATCGTCATAACTAAAAGCTTCTATTTCCCCGATACGATCAGGATAAGCCACCGGTAACTTTCGAGATTGTTCGGGGTGAAATGTTCTTGCATCTCCAAGTGCCAAAGGACTATCGAGTACTACATCAACTAAAGGGATCCAAGTATTTATAAACTGAAACTTTTTATAATCACTTGCATTTAGGCCGCTTTTTTTCAGTTCTATATTAAGACGGTTTTCTGCTGAACTCGCCACGTAATCGTTATGTACGGTATGAATAGGAGCGCGCTTTTCTGTGCGCGTTAAATGATCTTCAACCGAGCGAATGGTATGGTCAAAAACAAGACATTGACTGGCATTGGTTAGATCCAAGAGGTGCTTTATTATTTGTGGATAAAGCTCTGTTTGAACAAGGTTATCGTCAAAATAGTTCGCAACAACATAATCATTTTTAGCTAAACCAAAGCCATCATTATTGAGTGATGGAGGGGTATTCAATAAGCGCGCATTGGCTATTTCAACGAGTCGAGTATCAACATGTTCCGTTAGTTTATTCGCACTTTTTGCTGTGGTTGATAAATCAAAAATGGCACTAGAATCTGATTTTATATAATTAATTTCTGCTTTAATTGATGACTGTTTTTGACTTACCCCATCCAACAACATAATGGATCCTCCGTGCGAAATACTGCCGCTAATGAATTCGATGGGATGTATGCTAAACTCTCTTCAATACAAAAAAAAACAATATAAACTTGTTGGAGATACAAATATTAGTGGTATCAATAGACTTGATATAAAACAACTGCGTATTCTCCAGTTGTTACTTCAGGAAAGAAATTTATCTAAAGTGGCAAATTTATTGGGCTTAACTCAGCAAGCCATTAGTGAGCAACTGAAAAAGCTAAGAAATACCTTTGATGATGAACTGTTTATAAGAACCAGCAATGGCGTGACGCCCACCCATGTTGCGGAAGAAATGGAGCATAAGGTCAATAATATACTGGCTGATATTGACAATTTAATCTCTGGTGATCACTTTACCCCGGCTGAACTATCGGGGGTTTTACAGATAAGCGCCTCAGATTATGCCTTAGTGACTATTTTGCCGATGTTACTTAAACAGGTGAATAAACAAGCTCCGAACCTGAAAGTTATCATTAGGGATTTTGAATCGGACAATTTACATCAGCTAATGGTCACTGGTGAGCTTGATCTCGTATTCACCTTCCCAGAATTTATTCCGCAAGATTACCCAAATATGCGCTTATTTGAAGATCGCCATGTTTGTGTAACAGGAAAAAACTCAATCTATCGTGATAAGAAATACAGTCTGAAAGAAATCGCGCAGCTACCGCAAATCGTTATTTCACCTTCTCGACCCAATCTGAAAGGCTCTCATGATTCCTGGTTTGCAAAAAAAGACCTGAAAAGGAATATTTTAATGTCAGTACCCAGCTTTTCGTCAGCATCTACCATAATAGAGGCCACAAATACGATTGCTTTCCTGCCGGCTAGATTATTACCTGACCCCAGGTTGGTTGCCATTGAAATTGAACAGAGCCCTCCCAGCTTTGATGTTATTGTCGCTTGGCACAAACGTTCAGAAAAAAATCCGTTGCATCGATGGTTATTGAATATCCTTGATGATATTTTTCATTCATAGCACAAAGTAGCATGTTAATTAAGCGTGCGGATCAGTTGGAAAACCAACCCTATAGCCAGCGTTGGTCATTTACAGCGCCTTGCTGCTTATTTCTGTATAAATGTTTGCGGCATTTGCTTAAAAATTATCGGCGCCGTTTTTAAAACACTGTTCATATAATTATAATTATAATTAAAACAATTACTTATAAATAATATGGACATTAATACACAAGAATTACCAACCAAGATCACACCCCCATCTCTATCGCTTTTTTAGGGGTGAAACTACTCCCTACAGAAGCGATAATCACCAAGCCGATGGCGGACCACTGCAACAAGGTCAATTGCTCACTTAGTATCATAAGACCTGCCAATGCGGCAATGGCAGGCTCTAAACTCATTAGCACGCTAAAGGCCTGTGTAGGCATATTTCTTAAGGCCACCATTTCCAACGAATAAGGCAAGGCACTGGATAACACCCCCACCAATAACCCAAGCGGTAGTACTTCCCAGCTCAATAACGCTAAGCCATGGCTCACGGCGCCAACGGGTACTAGCACTATGGCTGCTACCGTCATGCCTAATGCCACTGTAATACCACCGGAGGCTTGCTTGCCGGTGCGCGTACCAAACAAGATATAACCGGCCCAGCACGCCCCGGCCCCAAGTGCCATCAATGCGCCCGTAATATCAAGCCCTTGTGCACTGGATAAGTCAGGCAGCAGCAGTAAAATCCCCGCAATGGCACAACCGACCCAAAATAGATCGCTTTTGCGCTTTGAGCCAAACAAGGCTACTGCCAAGGGGCCGGTAAACTCAAGCGCAACCGCAATCCCTAACGGAATACGTTCAATGGCTAAATAAAACAAGATATTCATTCCGCCTAAACACAGACCATAAATAATAATGCTCTGCCAATCTCTGCCTTGAGGTAATGCCCGCCATGGACGAAATACTAGCCAAAGTACCGCAGCGGCAAAGCCTAAACGCAGTGCTGTGGTGCCTTCTGGCCCAACCAAGGGAAAAAGTTGTTTTGCTAACGAAGCGCCAGACTGAATGGTCACCATCGCCAGCAAAACACTACCAACAGCGGTCAGAAGTACACGATTGATTTGCATATAGAATACGCCAAAAAATGAAAAAACTATGTGTCGGCATTCTACCTGAGGCAAGTCAAACACGGCAGCAATTATTATTGTTAGGCACAGAAGTCATACCATTAAGGTCACGATATGGTAGGCATCAGCCAAATTTTACATACTAAACAATCTTAGCCACATCCAATATAGGGTTTATTCGACACTTAGGGTAATGACGCAGCTTAGTGCGGCCTTATGGTTATTTGTTATGCCCGCACCCATTATCATGATGTGGTTAACATTAACCCCAACATACCCAGACCAAACCCAAATACCGCCCCCATTGGCGGGGCCCAACGATTTTCTAGTTTTGCCTGAGGCGCTAAATCTTGAAATATTGAATAGAGGATACCACCCGATGCGAAAAGCATGACTGCGGCAATCACTTTTGGCGACTCTGATAACCATAAATAGCCAGACATTGCTGCTATAGGCCCAAGCACAGCCATTAAACAAAACATGATGATAATTTTTTGGGGCCTATAAGCAGAAGAGTCATTTAATTCACGATAGGCACTAAACCCTTCAGGCACGTTTTGTAACGCGATTAACGCTGCCAGTAAGAACGCATTGTTACTTCCCGTTGCGAACGCCGCACCTAGTGCGATTGATTCAGGAATAAAATCCGCTAGCATGGCTGCTAGTTGAGTGGCTGGGGTATCTATTTTGTTAAGGTAAATATCAAGGGCCATAAAGCTAAGTCCGCCCACCATAAGCCACATACAAGCCGATAATGGATCAAGATGCGCTATGCCCTCTGGCACTAAAACCAAAGCAACGGCTGACAATAATGCCCCGCCCCCAAAAGCCATGACACTGTGCCTAAATTCCTGTTCAAGCCACTCACTGCTCACGTTCTCAAAATGGGCAATTAAAGCACCTAACGGCATAGCCAAACCAGCAAGCAGTGTGGTTGCTAAAACAGTTAGCAGCAAAGACATGATTTGATCCTTTTAGGGGTATGACACCACATTAAGTGTCTAGATATAGATGGTTAACATATTGGACTGAGTGAAAACAGCCAACGGTATTTTTCCGTTTGAATGGCTTATTGAGCTAAGTCGCCGTGGGGCACAAAAGACATCGATAAACCTTACTGCAAGTCGGTTACATTCTCGAACGGTTATTAACCACTGGATAAAAACAGTCTTGGTCACAGCCAATATCGGACTTGTTCAACACTTGGGATAAGCCCGCGGCGTCGCGCGGCCTATCCTTATTGGTTAGGCATACAATAGGACTACTTAATCGCTCTTTTAAGCCACGGCCCAATAAGATTGTGTGCATTCAAAATGATAGAAAAATGATTTTCTTTATCGACGATTTTAATTTCCTTGCGCACTTTTTTATCACTATTATTTTGCGCAAACTGGGTCACTTTTATAGGGTCAAACGCTTCATCTTGCTTTCCAATCCATAATCCAAATTGCTCTAAATCAGATAACTGAAGATCAGGAGAGTGTGGGGTAAGCGCATTTGACATATTTACGGTGTTAAATGGAACGATTTCAGGGTTTTTGCTTAGAACAGCATCGGGGAAATTGAATCTAACCGCCTTGGAATGACCTAAAAATAAACCGCCACTTATAGTATTAATAATAAAGTTTGACGTTTTCACAGTAGAAAACTCAATACCTTTATTTTCACCCTTGTCGTAGTTGGTTTCTGAACGAAAGCCAAAATACGGAGCAAGAAACACATACCCTTCAACCTCCGCTCTTTGATCCCAACTCGAATAATTAAGCGCTAGGCCTGCACCACTGGAATGCCCGCCAATAAAAATAGGCATCTCTGGATATTTATCACGCGCAACTCTGACGATGGTATTAATATCAGTCCACACTTGTTCAACATCTGGGGCATCGCCTCGATCACCTTGTGAACTACCATGTCCTCGAATATCTGGCATATATACCGCTATATCAAAATCATCACGTAATCCAACACCAATATGGTTATAGATCAGCCCACTATGAGCACCCGCTCCATGATAAAAAATCAAAACTGCTTGCGGTTTTAGTGGCAGATACGCGCGATATGCTAAAGACACATTATCAGTAGCTGGTCTGTATTCAACAGGCTGTAGCGGCTTTTTATCACCCTCTTTTATCTCAGCAAGTGAGAAAAACGTTTCGCTAGATTGCTCTAATGGACTGGCGAGTAAATTATGAGCCAAAAAAATTGATGGCAATATTACCGCAATATTCATAAGTATCGATTTTAACTTCATAAAATTTCCTTTATTTAAGTCGTTCTGGAGCATTAGAACAATAAAATTGCCCAAGTGGCATACACAGTCATTTTATGCGACTAATGCCGCAATATGCCCCAAGTAAAGACTTATCTAAATCATATGCCATATAATTCTCAATGATGTGTTATGCATCTTCTTTCTCTGTCTTTTCTATAGTCGCACTTAATTTTTGATATATACCGAGCGCCACAATTAAAATCGCGGATACCATGATGAGTAAAGCCGGATACAGTAAAAGGCTAATGTCTTTCGTACCTGCTTTAAATATAAAAACCAACCCTTCAATACTGACGGCAATAGTAATGATTACAATTATTTTTGTAATTGTTCTTCTTGCTTCTTTAGGGTCTCGCAGCTCTTTGTCCTTAAAGACTTCTTCTTCCATCATATACTGTGCAACATCAATAATGGCTGCCGCGATTATTATCGCGGCTACAGACTGAAGCATTAATGGAATAAATCCAGTGTCATCCTTAATAGCGGAAATGACATCATAAACAGACCACAGCATAATTATCAGGGATAGGATGATAAGGACCACAGCCGCGAACAGATGAACGCCAGCGAATATAGTATTAAACAATTTTTTCATATTTTTTTGACCTTTAAAAATTTATCAACAAATGAGGCCCTGTCTGACATCGAGTAGCGCCCTAACGAGACTATAGAATGTCTAAAAATGAAAATGATGGTTAATGGGTTTCACTCTTCAAGCTCACTCTTTTTAACGTCGCGTACAAGGTAAAATAGGTTTTAGAGAAATGTGACAGCCTTAATGCCTCGTTAAACCGCAGGAAAAGTTAGCTATGCTTTGTGAGAAGCGAGCACAATAAACCATTTTGTATCGGTTCAACAATGTGTTAACCATTTTTAGGTAACACATTATAAGCATTCTTTACTGTATCATATCCGTATACACGCTCTAATTTTCGAATAATAAAATGCCCTCTCGCCATGTCTTGAAAGTGATCAATAAATAAAGTATTGATGATTGCACCACCCGCAGCGCCTATAGCAGGTACAGCTTGAGCCGCGGCTTTTTGAGTAACTTGAACACCAAACTTTTCAGCAATTTTAGAAATTAGCTTAATTAACACAGGAGCGGCTTCATCGGTAATACCTTTTTTAACCATAAATTCAGCCGCTTCAGAGACTGATTTGGCAAGAGCGGCTCTGATGGCAAAATATCCAGATTCACTACTATCATCTAAATCACTTTCGCCACCCAATGCGAACACTTCTAAACAAGCCATTTTTGTTTCCGGTGTGGTGATCAACTCTCCTTCACTACGCGCAATATCAGCTATAGAACGCAGCATTATTGATGTTGAAATAGGCAGTTCAACAGCTATCGCTGCCAACCCAAAGAACCCTCCCAC
>TARA_R110000851_G_scaffold333307_1_pt1 | contig 61131 bp, 85 predicted proteins | sample TARA_R110000851 | Tara Oceans TARA_R110000851 (sample SAMEA4397627) | marine metagenome | biome: Polar Biome; feature: [DCM] deep chlorophyll maximum layer (ENVO:01000326); material: water (ENVO:00002006), including particulate matter (ENVO:01000060) such as... | depth 17 m
ATTACCACAGCGGGTGCGGGAACCGCAGGAGTTGAGCATACGTTTAACAATGTCTTAACGCAGGGATTTTTAGAAGATGATGCCACGGTGCATGCACACGATACTGTAACAGGTAAGACAGCTAACTTCGATGGCAACTACACCAATCCCCCTGTGGCTATTCGGCTGGCTATCTCGGCCTTTACCAGCGGGAGTATCACGCTTCGCATTGTACAATCTGGTAGTGGGAGCTAATCATGGAACTTTCATGTACATTACAGGCTATTAAGAAACTGGTGGCCTAATGGGTATCGGCGGGTTAGACATTTCAGGTGGCTACGGCGGGGAGATATCCTTTCCGTTTGGCCTGAGTGATCAGGGTCTTGACTTTAAGGGAAATCCTACCCTGTCCTTTAAGTTTAATCAACTGACCACGCTGCCGTCTGCCATTACTTACACAGGTGGTGTCAACGGTGCTAAGTACGACAGCGATGGTGTGTTGGGTTATGCGCCTCATAATATGCTGTTGCAGAGTGAGGATTTAACCACCACTTGGACGGAGCCAAATTCTGATGTTACTATCACAGCAAATGCTGGCATTGCGCCTGATGGGTCTACAACGGCTGATGACTTAAAGCATGATGACAGTTCTTCTGCTGGTCTTCTTCAGGGTTATACAGTTCCTGTGGCTGGTGCAATTTACACTGCATCTGCATATGTAAAGCAGGGAAGTACAGGTTCTCATGATTGGGTTAGGCTACAATTGCATGACGGTGATGACGGAGCGGAAGCATGGTTTAATGTGGCTACTGGGGCTAAAGGTGCGCTCGCTGCAATAGGGGCAGGCAGTAACACTAATAGCACAATAACCAGTATTGGTTCTGGCTGGTATCGCATAACAGTAACAATGCAAGCTGACGCAACAGACGTTACGCACAAGGTTTACCTGTCAAATGTCACGGCAGACTCTGGGACCACAGAGGAAGACACCAACTCCGTTTGGTGGTGGGGTATTCAGGTAAACATTGGCGCAACAGCTTTAACCTACGTCCCCACCACAACAGCCGCAGTCTGGACTGCACGTTTTGACCATTCTTATGACGGAACATCGTGGAACCCACTTGGATTATTGATTGAGGAAGCAAGGACTAATATTTGTTTGCAGAGTGAGGATTGGACTAGCGGCTCTTGGGGAACATTAGCACGGTTTACTCGCACAGCCGACCAGACAACTGCGCCAGACGGAAACACTACTGCTGACAAACTGCTAGAGACCACAGACGACAACACCCGGCTAATCAGGCAAACTATAGATAATTTAGTCTTTAGTGCTACTTCAGATTACACATGGAGTATATACGTTAAAGGTGGGTTAGGTCGGGATTGGCTTGCGTTGGGTACTACGACGTTAGCCAGCGACTCAAGCCAGAACACACACTTTGATATTACAAACGGAACTATAGGAACCACGGCAGCAGCACATACCCCGTTTATACAAGATGTAGGAAATGGGTGGTTTAGAATTGGTGTTACGTTTGATAGTGGCACAGGCACAACAGACTTAAGATTTAACTTCTGGGGGGCTATCTCAGATAACGACAGGAGCTATATAGGTGTAGCGACTAAGGGTTATTATGTCTGGGGCGCACAGTTAGAAGCAGGTGCTTTCCCAACCAGCTATGTCAGGACAACCACCGCTGCTGTGGCAAGGACGGCTGATAATACTACCATGACAGGGACTAATTTCTCTGATTGGTATAATAATGTTGCGGGGACTTTCTTGATTGAGGCGGCTCCTGCGGCTTCGGGTGTGGCTTTACATGTATTGGGGGTATCAAAGCCTTCATCAAGTGCTGACTTTCACAACGTCTTAACGTCTTCAGGAACCGCAGGAAGATTGCAATACCATACCAAATCAGGAAATGGATCGCAAGGTTACATAAACATAGATGATGCTGATTGGGAAGCGGGAGACTCTTGGAAGTTAGCAATAGCTTACGCCACAGATGATAGGAGTGCATCAAGAAATGGGGCGGCTACAGTAACTGATAACGGAACAACATTGCCTGTGGCGGCAGAAATGACAATACTGAGTATAGGTCAAAGTCCTTGGGGCGGCGGCCAAATCAACGGACACATCTCCCGTATCACATACTGGCCTACACGTTTGAGTGATGAGATTCTCCAAGTGGAGACAAGCTAATGGCGACAGTGATATGCGAATTATGTGGCATCGACATAGATGTAGACTTCGCTGACCCAGAGGGCACCTGATGCGGTGACAACTGAGCAGTATGTAATTATCCCCGGCCTAGCTAACATAGAATCCACCGACATATTAAGGAAACATTAAGATGGCTACTTCAGGAACATTCGCTTTTAACCTAGATATCTATCAGATTATCGAAGAGGCCTACGAGCGTTGTGGTATAGAACTTAAGACCGGCTATCAGCTGACCACAGCGGCACGCTCTCTCGATCTACTTATGACTGAATGGACTAATCGTGGTATCAACCTCTGGACTCTTGATCAAACAACCTCGGCCATCGTGGCTGACAATCAATCAATTACACTTGATGCTAAGTATGTTGATGTCATCGATGCAGTAATGCGCAATAGTTCCAATATAGATAATTCTATGAACCGCATTACTCTTTCGGCATACCTCAACTATCCTAATAAAGCAACCACAGGTCAGCCGAGTCAGTATGCAGTAGAACGTAACTCCAATGGCGGACATACAGTATATTTCTACCCAGCTGCCGATACCGCTTACACCATGGTATCATGGACTATCCGTTATGGCGAAGATGCTGGTATATACACTAATAATGCCGAAGTTCCTCGCAGGTTTCTGCCTGCCCTTGTAAGCGGGCTTGCCTATTACCTAGCCAACAAGAATCCTGCTAAGTATGAACTCGACAGCACCGGTCGCCCCTATGTCACACAGGGCGTGGACATCAACCGGCGTCAAGAGCTTCTTGGTGCATATGACATCGATTTCACCGCAGCTAAACAGGAGGATCATGAGAGGGCCAGTTTGTTTATTGTCCCTAACATAGCAACTATCTAATGGCACGATATTCTAAAGGCAAAAACGCATATCTAATAGATGACCGCACCGGGCGGAAGGTTCGCTACAGTGATGTCAAAACCGAATGGACAGGCGCGCGTGTGCACAAAAATGAATGGGAAGCTAAGCAACCTCTCCTCACACCGACGCGCCTAACTGCCGAGGCTCAGTCTCTAAACAATCCACGCCCAGACAACGATGAAGTAAATGCTATCGTCAATTATCAAAGCCTTGCAGGTAACTGGACAGTAGATCCCCGCGAAGATAATTCTCTCTTAGGGCTTATTACTAAAATAACTCTAGGTACTGATACATCCATCACACTAGGTGCTGAAGTATCAACTAACCTAGCAACAATGAGTATAGGCACACAGACATTAATTTTCCCAATTAATAAACCTAGTGCAACAACCAACGTAGCTACTATGTCTATCGGCTCAGTTATAGGTAAGCTAGATCCAGAAGTTTCTGGAATCGCATCAACAATGGGCTTAGGCACAGTATCACTGTCGTTAGATAGTGGTGTCTGGGGTAGGGAGACTTGGGGTGAAAACCCTTGGGGTGATTAATTATGGCAATATCATGGACATATACAACACTAACTCAGGCTATCCAAGACTGGACAGAGAACGATGCCTCTGAGTTTACAACCAATATCGCCAATATTATTGGCCTTGCAGAACTACGTATCGAGAAGGAAGTACCCAAACTACCTGTCTTTCGTAAGCCAACAGCCTCTACTATTACTCTGAGTAGTTTAGGAACTACAGTTACAGCACCATCTGATATCGTAACTCCTAGATGGTTACGCATTCAGAACGGTGCCTACCTGCTCCAAAAGGATGAAAGCTTTATCCGTGCCTATCAATCAACAACCGGAACCAACAACGGTTCCCCTCGGTTCTATGCATGGAGTGAAGATGGCGAGACCAATCTACTCATAGGGCCAGCAGCTGATGCGATCTATACCCTTGAGATAGGCTACTACTATCGACCAACAGGTTTAACATCTAGCAATGCTACTACTTGGTTGGGTACTAATGCTCCCGACGTTATCCTCTATGCCTGCTTATTAGAGTCTATGGCCTTTATGAAACAGGAAGCTCAAGGCATGCAAGCATGGCAGGGAATGTACGATAGAGCCTTGATGACTCTCAAGGACGAAGAAGTAAAACGCAGGCATATTGACGAATACCGTGCTGGGTTGTAAACCCTCACAATTCTGCGTATAATACTATTAGATAAGGACTAATAAATATGGCAATCACACAGGCGATTTGCACCAGTTTTAAGCAAGAACTAATGGAAGGCACACATAACTTTAAGAGTTCTGGGGGTGATTCTTTAAAGGTAGCCCTATATACAAGTTCGGCAACCATTAACGCAACAACTACAGCATACAGCGCCACTAACGAAATCAGCGGAACAAACTACTCATCGGGAGGAGCAGCCTTAACAAACGTTTCTCCTACCACTACTAGCACCATAGCCTTTGTAGATTTCAGCGATGTTTCATGGACCACAGCATCCTTTACAGCCCGCGGTGCACTGATCTATAACAGCACAGACTCTAATAAAGCTATAGCAGTCCTAGACTTTGGAGCTGATTACACTGTCACGGCAGGTACATTCACCATCGTCTGGCCTGCCGCTAGTTCTTCTGCCGCTATTTTAAGGATCGCATAATATGTCAAGCTCAGCATCAACCTTACTCAAAATAGAACTACAGGCTACTGGTGAGAACGATGGTACTTGGGGAACAAAGGCTAACACGGCCATGTCCCGTCTAGAGGAAGCTATTGCCGATATCACCAATATCAGTTTGGCGGCAAACGGCGGCAGTAACTATACTCTAGACGATACTCAATATGCAGAACATGTTGATGGATCCAATGCCTCCGAGTCACATGTAGCTGTCGTCAAAGCCACGGGTGCCCTAAACGCTGCAGAGAAGATCATCGTACCTCTGCGAAACAAGACATATTGGATTTGGAACGCAACAAGTAATGCGCATGCAGTAACAGTTGGGGGTTCCTCAGGAGGTACAGTTACAATTCCTCAAGGATTTATCCAAGCAGTAGTCTGTGATGGTACCAATGTTGAAACTCTTACTCCTGCAACTAGTGTAGCAGGTGTCTTGGATCTTTCAGTAGCCCTCGGACTTACTGCTACAGATAGCAACTTTATCGTAGGCAACGGTACAACCTTTGTAGCAGAATCAGGAGCCACTGTTCGCACCAGTATGGGCCTTGCGATTGGAACGGACGTTGCGGCTTATAACGCTGATACGTTATTTGCTGATGTTGATGACACGCTTACGGCTGGATTTTCATCAACTGCTGTTGCTGATGGCACTAAATCAAGCGGGACGTATACCCCTGCAACGGCGGGTGGCAATTACAAAACCATTGTGGGTGGCGGTGCTTTCACGTTAGCACCACAGACAACTGTCTCTAGTATTGTAATTCAACTCACCAATAACGCGAGTGCCGGGAGCATCACCACTTCAGGATGGGACATCGTCACTGGCGATGCAATTTCAACTGTGAACGGCGCAGACTTCATGCTTTACCTAACTGTCGTTGGAGCCTTTCAACACCTTCATGTGGCGGCGCTCCAATGAGCTTAATGCCTATTTTTTCTCCAGCGGCGGCAGCGGTTTTGTCTGTTGCGTATGTGACTAAGGTTAAGGAGGTCACAAACGATACCACATCACACACACTGTCATCAGTGGCACTTGGTGCAGCAGCAGCAGACCGTCAAATACTTGTTAATGCTTATGCCTCTATGGATGCGGTAGCCATAATAACAGGCGTTACTATCGGTGGGGTTTCGGCTACTGAGTTTGTTGTTAATAATGGCGGAGGCAAGAGTTCAGGGTTTTACATGGCCTCAGTACCATCAGGAACTACAGGTGACATTGTTATTTCTATCAATACCGGGACAGGTGAATTATGGGGGGCCGCTGTATATAGGATAACGGGCGGTGCGGCTACAAGTGCAAGTGACACGGCCTCGTATAATACGTCAACTAGTCCAGCCACTCTAACGATTAGCTGCCCTGCCGGGGGGGCCATCTTTGCAGGTGGTTTACATAACGATGGCGGCACAGCCGTGTGGGCAGAGATAACAGAACTTTGGGATGAAGCAATGTCTGGAGCGCAAAAGTGGACAGGTGCTTGGGACGAATTTGACACGCAGCAGACAGATTTAGCTGTAACCGCTACCCTTGGCTCTGTATCAATGTCATTTACAGCCTGTTCAATTGAGAAAGCATAGGAAAGATCATGGATTACCTATTTAAGAAATCAGACGGGACTGCTACATCTCTAGGCGGCACTGTTAACAAGGTTAAGCTGCCAGAGCAGACCAAGGGTGATGTCGTCTTTACCGGAGACCAAAGACCCGTAGACTTGGGTGATTATGTCCTTGTCAAAGCCATTGAGGTCACGCAAGAAGTTACTGCTACTAAGAAACGTGGCCCGACAACTGCTGTTATTGACACTGATGCTGTCACAGTAACCTTGACGTACACTGCCGTTGATTTATCTACCGCTGAGAAGGCGCAGATAGAAATTAACCGTCTTGAGGCTTTGGAGACACCAACTAAGTTAGCGGAAGCTGTACTTACTGAGGATGGCAAAACATGGCTGCAAGCTAATCGAGACCTCATCCAGACTGAGCTTGATAAGTTGTAAGGTGTTAAATGGACCCTATAACTATCGGACTCGCTATTGCTGGCGCAAAGAAGTTACTGGAGACCGCCACAGATATTAAGGATATCGCTGGCTCGATTGAGCAGCTTTTTAGTCATACTGAAAAGGCTGAGAAAAATAAAGGCGTCGCGAAGCAAGATGGCGGCGACACTTCTATAGCCTCAGTTGTCACGGATGTTATTGAAGAACGTAACAACGCTACCAGACTCCGCAATCTGGAGATAGACATAGACAACAAGTTTGGCGCGGGAACTTGGGAGGCTATAAAGACAGAACGCCAAATCCGATTAGATGCTGTTGAAGTAGATAAGGTTAAAGCCGCCAAGAAGAAGAGGGCTAAAGACAGAGCGAGCCAAGAATTCTTTGATAAGTGCATAAAGTGGATTCTCGGGTTTATCCAATTACTAGCCATTATAGGTGTTACGTCATTGGCTGGTTACTTGATTTGGATTAACAGGTGTATCGAAGGAACTTGTTAAGTGCTATACGAAATTGGTGTGTACAATAAGCGGGTTCGAGATTGTATCAGGAGAGGTGATAAGTGGGATAATGCTATGGGTATCTCAGACTCTTTCGAGGAAGTAAAATACTTTGAGTTTCAGGCTACCTCTATTGAAGAAGCAGAGAAAAAGGTTGAACGAGACTATCCTAAACGATTTGGGTATGTTTTAGATTACATTAGGACGATAAAATAGCATGATAAAAAAAGATTTCAATCTCGAAGCACATGAACGTGTCTGTGAAGAACGTAGTAAGAATATCCAGCTACAATTCTCCGCTGTTAACTCTAGACTAAAACGTCTTGAACTTATTATCATGTCTACGACCAGTGCCATAATATTATTACTCATTGGTCTTGTATTTAAGAGTCTGTAAATGCCTGAGATTGAATTACCAAGTGGCTGGATTGCGTGGGCAGGATTTATTATAACGGTGACTGTCGGCCTTGCTATTAGAGATTGGGCCTCAGACTTAATAGCTGCATGGAAATGGAAGACTACTCCCGGTTTTGAACCAATGGAGACCTGTATATTAGACGGAGACAAGGTAGTTATTATTCATATCGGATTAAGAGAGACTATTTTTGAACGTAACGGAGAATTTGGCAGGACTTGGCAGTATATTCCATCATCTAAAATAACTAGCCATGAGCTACGCAGAGTAGTAGGCGATGACCGGATGTTAGATCACAAGATTAATGGCGGTAGTAAATGCTAGTAAAAATCACAGCACCCCCCGGAATCGTAACTGAAGTTACAGACTATACAGCTGGACCTCGTTGGATAGGCTGTGATAAGATTCGTTTCCGCTATTCATTCCCAGAAGTAATCGGCGGCTACTCTAAGCTAACCATTGAAGGTACTACTACAGTAACCGGTGCTCCTAGAACTATGAAGGCATGGCGAGAACTAGATGGCCTACAGAACCTAGCTGTAGGGACAGCAACCAATCTATACCTATTTCAAGGCAGCATTGCCTACAACATCACACCTCTCCGCAGCGATGATGCATCTCTTGGCACCAATGCATTTGCTGTTGCCAATACCAGCACCACCGTTACCGTAACCCATTCTTCCCATGGAGCCAAGAATGGCGATATCGTAATTTTCGCAGGAGCCACAACAACGGCGGGCGTTCCAGCAGGTGAACTAAATGCCGAACACGTCATAACCTATGTAAACGCCAACAGCTATACCATTACAGTCACCACAGCAGGAACCTCCACCGCCGCCGGGGGCGGTGCGAGCATAACAGCTGACTACCTAATCAATATAGGCGAAGAATTCGCCACCTATGGCTACGGTTGGGGCGCAGCTACGTGGGGTCTCTCTACATGGGGCACTACGCGCACGACATCTCAAATTAGCCTCTACTCGCGTATCTGGTCACTCGACAATTGGGGTGAAGATCTAATCTGTACACCGGGCAATGGCGACGAGACCGCCTATATCTGGGACTCCAGCGCAGGTGCCTCTACCCGCCCTGTTGCCATCAGCAACGCACCCACTAAAGTTAACCACCTGCTAGTAAGCGAGAGTCGCCACCTAGTAGCACTCGGAGCCCACGATGGCACCGCCTATGACCCTATGCTCATTCGCTGGTCTTCCCAAGAAGATAACACCGCATGGACTGCCAGCGCCACCAACACGGCAGGCGACAAGCTCCTGAATACAGGCAACGAGATCATTGCAGCAAAGAAAGCACGCGGGCACATCATTGTCCTAACCGATACAGCTGCTTGGTCTATGCAATACATTGGACCTCCCTTTACATTCGGCTTTCAGCAGATCGGTGATACCTGTGGAGGTATTGGCCCCCAAGCTCTGGCTACCATTGACAACCTAGGCTTTTGGATGGGCGACGACAACTTCTACGTCTTTGACGGTAGTACCAAGGCCATCCCATGTCCTATAGCCAATCACATATTTGATGACTTCAATCGAGTCAGTGGCCGCAACGTGCAAGCTTTTACTCTCAAGGAATTCAATGAAGTCTGGTGGCACTACCCAAGTGCAGACTCTCAAGAGCTGGACCGTTACGCCATCTTTAACTACAAAGATAACACGTGGGCCTTTGGCACCATGGAGCGCACGGCAGGCATTGACCGCGGCACCTACTCAGATCCTATATGGGCAGACGCCAGTGGCAATCTCTACTACCATGAGAAAGGCCTTACTGCAGATGGCGGCGTACTCGCTGCCTACCTAGAAACAGGAGCCTTCGAAGTGGGCCAAGGAGACACCCTCTCCTACCTCGATCGCCTGATCCCTGATACCACCTTAAACAGCGGGCGCACAGTAAAGGCTACAGTATACACCCGGCGCTACCCCAACTCCAGCGACATCACTAAGGGCACCTATTCGGTTAATTCCGACACAACCAAGGTATCCTTGCGAGCTAGAGGTAGGCAGTTCCGGTTCCGCTTTGAAAACGACGACATAAACAATCCGTGGAAACTCGGTGTATGGCGTGCTGATATCCAACCAGATGGGAAACGATAATGGCTATTGCTCGTCCCATCTACCCGTCCGCCAGCGAAGAGTATGATCCGCGCCAATGGAACCAGCTTATCGAGCTCCTGCGCCTGCGCGACATGGCCACCCCTACAGTACCCTTCAAGACAGGCTACGCCATGACCAATGTAACTAAGGATCGCGTCCTCGACGCCAACTCTACGACTACCGCTGAACTGGCCGATGTTCTCGGCACACTCATAGAGGACTTGAAAGATGCAGGGTATTTAGGGTAGAATAAAACATGGCACTTGGAGCACTAGGTAAAGGAATCGACGCATTAATTCAAAGCCGCAACGAGAAGTATGCGGATACGCCGGGTATTGGCAGGCCCATAAATAGCGCACCTTCAGTCTCCATTCCCCCACTCCCCAGCAATGTGGGTCTCGCAGGCCTCAACATCTCCTCACGTCCTAAGCCTAGTCTAAGTGAAACGCACAGAGTTGCCCAGACTCTCAAAGACATGGGCCAAGGCGGCGACAGCGATGTGGTCCACGTCAACGATTCTGAGAAAGCTGTGCTGAAACGCATGGGCGGCAGCGGAACCATCAACCCTCGGACAGGCCTTAAGCAATATTTGATGGCTGGTGATGGTGAAGGTGAGGGCGATACTGCACCCACACCGGGACATGGCGGTAGTGACCCCGGTATGGGTATGGCTGACGCGGATGATGGTGGTTGGGAAACCTTTGCAGAGGTAGACGCTCAATTTGCTGAGGCTTTCGGTAAAAGCAATTATAGTGACCAAGTACAAACAGACCAGAAGTTTCAGGACCAGATAAGGCAAGCTCTTGCCGATTTTCAAAAGCCGCCTGATATGCCGCCTGCTGTAAATATAGGGAGACACGTGTCACAAGACCCCACACCGGTCAGTGAAGATGAAAATGATGATCCTGACACCCGCACCGCAGAGCAAATAGCTAAAGACAATATAACATTCTTCACAAGACAAGCTACGCTTGGTGATCTCAATATGGTGCCTGATATGCCGCCTGCTGTAAATGACCCCACACCGGTCAGTGAAGATGAAGATGATGATCCTAATCCGGTGGCTACTTTCTTGTCCGCTATCCCTGAAACTGTAATAGGCTGGATTTCCCCATTCGATTTTGAAGTCACAGGGTATGATGTCATCGGTGGTAAAACATCTCAACCTGCAGGTTCAGTACAGGGCCAAGTCCCCGGATTCGTAGGGCCTTTAGTTTCCGGGGTTGATACTATGTATAGTAGGGTTGACCCTCATGGCCGCAACTTCAGCCAGATGGTTGCAGATAATATATTAGGTTTAGAGCCAAGCTGGACAATGACATCAACAGATACTCCAATTGCTTATTCTGAAGATAAGGATGTTGCTGATGATGACAAAGGATTTATGGCAGACCTGTCTAGTGCCTTTAATAACTTCGGGGTTAATGCATATGATACATTTGCAGATATGGTAGCTTTCGCAAACCCTACTACTATGGGGACACGAGCTGCAGCTGCAGTCTCTAATGTACAAGATGCTTTTAGTACCGCAGCAAACGCCATAGGCACTACAGCAGATGACGCTGCAGATGCTATGCCTAGCTTTAATACAGGCCTCATAGGAAGCGCTGGCGATGATACCTTTGGGTACGAAGGAGACAATTCAATAGAAGCAGCCTTGAATAGTATGGCCGCAAGTGCTAATATGAGTGATGATGGGGGATCAGAGACCTACGCGTATGATCCAGATTATTGGCTTGAGTACTTAGGCGGGCGTAAAAAGAAAGGCCGCGGACTTGGTCTATACGATTATACACATGATGAAGGAACAGCATAATGGGATTTTGGGATTGGCTTACCGGGGACGATGACCCTGAACCAGTAAACTACGCGCAGACATCGGTTGCCGATATACCGGGCTACATCAAAGAGCCCAGTGAGCGACTTATGGCTGCCAGTGAAGGCCTCGCGGGTCAAGCTTACGATCCCTACGGGGGTGATCGGCTTGCGGGCTTGCAGCCTGACATGCTCCAAGCTATGCAGGACACGCGCGACCAAGCGGGTATCGGTGCGCTGCGTGGCACCGAAGCATACAACATGGGCATGGGCAGTGGGCGCGACATCGCTCAAGCCGACATAGCTCGTTATACTAATCCCTACCTAACAGATGTGGCTGGACAGACCGAGCGCGAATTGCGCCGGGCCGCCGAACAGCAAGGTATCGCATCGAGCGCTCAAGTTCAAAAGGCTGGGGCATTTGGAGGCTCCCGCCATGGTATCATAGACGCTGAACGCGGGCGCAACCTCGAGCAGAATGTAGGAGATGTATATGCTAAAACATATGCTCAAGGACATGAAAGTGCGCTCGAACAATTTAATAAACAGCGTGATTTTGAGCGACAAGGTGCGCTTACGGGTGCTCAAGTGGCATCGCAAGGCCAGAACATGGGCTTCCAAGACATCTCCCAGCGTATGGGAATCGGCTCTCTACAACAAGGACAGGAGCAGGCAGGCTACGACCTCGCTTATGGCAACTTTAAGGAAGAGCAACAGCATCCTTATGAGCAGGCTAACTTTATGCGCAGCATGCTTAGTGGCACTCCTTATAGCACTACTACTACAACTACCGGTACCCAGCCCGGCACTCCAACTACCGGCTTCTTCCAACAGGCCGCTGGTCTCGGCATCGCAGGTCTCGGTGCCGCGTCTGATTGGAAAAGAGCGTTTGACCCAATCAAGCCAAGATGACCCAATCAAGCCAAGATGACCCAATCAAGCCAAGATGACCCAATCAAGCCAAGAAAGGCATAAGCCAATGACCGCCGACACCGTAGGATTTCGCAAAGTCCCTGAAACGTATAAGCACCCAGCTCCTGACGCTTTTGTGGATTACTGGCTGTCTATGCAATCCCAAGCGCGCGAAGCCACAGGAGCTATTGCGCGCGGCGAGCCCTTACAATATCTTGAAGGTGACTACGATGAAAAGTCAGGTACCTATAAATCCTTTGGCCCTAACCAAGCACAGCAAGCTACATGGCAAGAGTTTAAAGAGTTTAAAGATGTAGATCCGCAGCAATACATGGACAACCCCGGTCTGCGGGTAGCCATAGATCGCGCCATCTGGCGGCGGCACTATGATCACACCGGTGGTGATGTACAGAAGACTATCCGTAATTGGAATGGCGACAGCAAAGACGGTAAACAGTACGCTAGAGATGTTATGGCCTATGCGTCTAAGAATGCTAAAGATCCTGCACCCATAGCAGCGCCTTATGGGCGCGTGGAAACTACAGGTATTGCAGATATCCCAGTTCCCACTAAGGCGGCCCTGCGTCCGCGTTCACCGCAACCAACACGTCTCGAAGATATAGATCCCGGCATGGTCAAAGGGCGCGGCAACAGACCTCTCATAGTGTCAGAAGCTTTACCTCCAGTAAACATGTTTGGTGAGGCACCTCCGTCTCTTAGAAAACTTGGGATCGCTATACTACCCGGCATGGCGCAGGATGTTGAAGATATGCAAGATACTCAAGAATATTACAGAAACAAATTAACTAAAGGTGATAAAGACTTAACAGGTTCAGCTGATGAAGATGAATTTACCGTTAATAAAATATTACGAGCTAACGAGGGAAATAACATGGCCAATAAACAACCAACAAACTGGTGGGACGATATTACAAAACTACTCACTCCTTCTAACGACGTAATACCGATGGGGTCTCCCGCCACCCAAGATAGGAAAACTGCAGCAGGTAAAACATTCGTACCATGGACGTTCAAGCAACAACAAGATACAAAATTCAACCTACCTCCTATCAAAGCTGCAGAGACTAAAGCATGGACAGATGCTTATCGTAAGAAACATCCTAATGCCGCACCTTCAGAAGTTATTACAGCTTTTAACAATTACTATAACGCTATAGGTAAGGGTAAAGACATGCAGGGCCACTATCCCAACGAGGCAACAGATTACAGCGAGATACCTACCGCCAAAGAAGAAGAAGAGGGATCTTGGTTTGATAGCCTATCTCCCAAACAGGCTGATATCTTACAGGAACTAGGCAAGCGCATCGCAGGCGGTCCTAATCTCTTCAGCAAGAAGAGATTCGGAAAGGTAGGCGCAGACATCCTCAGCGGCACACGCGAAGCTCTCAAGAAGTCCGCTGCTTCACAGGCTGCAGCTCAATTAGCTCAGCGCAAGAGTCTGAATGAAACCACAATGGCAAGCGCTGCTTTGATGAAAGCTTTGAATTCAGGTAAGCTGTCTCAAGGTGACTTAATAAAAGCCGTAGCTGATAGCTTTAAAGGAGATCCTACATTTATTGGATCAACACAAAGTGATCAGCAGAAGATGATAATGCAAAGAGCCCGCGATTATCAAGAAGCATCCAATCAGAGTGGCAAAGCTGCGGCTGCGCCTACCATAAGGATTAAACCCCAGTAGACAAAGCCTGCTGACTTAGGTATACTAATTATATGGGAATGCTCGTTAACATTGATGGTTATGGGCAGATCAACTTCGAAGATGCGGACTCCTTAGAAGAAGTCCAAAACTTTGTTGACACTGATCCTGCGTTCAAAACCCAACTCACCGAACAGGGCTTCGGTAGTCTCTTCGAGCGTCCCGACCCCGGCATAGGCGGCGACATCGCCCGCGGTACTGACCAACTCCACGCTATGTTCTATGGAGCAGGCGCAGCAGTTGGTGACATAGTAGGATCTGAAGACCTAGTCGATTGGGGCATCCAAGGCTATGAACGTAACATGGCCGAGGCCTCCAAGAACGCCGCAGCCATCGGCACTTACAAGAACATTAACGACATCGGAGACGCTGGCCGCTACGCAGTAGAAGCCATCTTCGAAAACCTTCCCATGTTCCTCCCATCTCTCGTCACCGGTGGCGTCGGTGCGTTCGTAGGCCGCAAAGTTGCCGAGCGTGCAGTCAAGTCTGTCACCGCTGATATTATCTCCAAGAAGATGGCTCAAGGTTGGAGTAAAGAATCTGCAGAGAGGCTGGCTCAAACGGCTGGCGGCAAGATGATCCTTGACAACGTCAAAGCTCAAGGCGCTAAGCAAGCAGCAACTCAAGTAGCCGGACGCAACCTTGTCAACAAAGGAGCCATGGCAGGCGCATACGCAGGCGCACTCCCTATGACAACCGGCGAAGTCACCGGATCAGTATACGAAGCAACAGGTGAAGTCCATGGAGGCCTCGGCCTTGCAGGTGGTGCTATCAGCGCAACCTTCGAAATGCTACCCAACTTCATGTTCCTCAAGAACGTGCTAGGCAAAGACGTAGCCAGTGGACTGACCAATAGCCTAATCAAACGCGTAGGCATAGGCACTGCCAAAGGTATGCTTGCTGAAGGCCCCACAGAATTTGCACAAACCATAGTCGAACACGTAGCCACCAACATTGCTGATCCTACCATCGACATCTTCTCCCCTGAGCACAACGACGAACTCATTGACTCCTTCCTCAAAGGCTCCATAGCTGGTGGCGGCATCGGCGGCACATCCACATTCGTAGGTGGCATGCTCAACCGTGAGGGTGGCCCAGATGCTACAGAGATTACCATTGACGGTACCCTAGTTGACAGCGCAACCCTAGCTCGCGACGAACCAGACTCAGGGCGCAAGATTAAACACGGTGAGCTTGATGGTATCTACGCCGGATCATTTACTGACTCTAACGACAAGACCACTAAGGTGGGCCTATTCAATAAGAAATTACTACCTATCTTCGGTGACTTTGAATTCCTTGTAGAGGATGAAACCGCAGCATCTGATGCAGCTGGTACCGTTACATCGGAGCTGTCTGCATTAGAAAAAGAAATGCAAACTAAGGCAAATGCTGATTGGGTTGCTCATAAAAAGCCTGAAATATTTACCAAACCTATTGATGAAATTATTGCGATTATCTCTGAAAATTTAGGAGAAGAAGCCGCAAGTATTTATCGAACGGAATATACACGTTTAACAAAGCAAGCTGTACAGGAACGAAAAGATGCATCCACTAAGAAACATTGGGAAGAAAAGAGTAAAGACAATCTAGCTAACTGGCTAAAGTCTAGAGGCATTCGACATACTGGTAGCAAGCATGATCTAGTAAAACGGGTCATAGAAGAGGTAGAGCTGGAGCGTGAGCATGGTGAAGATGTCCGCACTAACCTTCTCAACGACCCTAATTACTACATGCCCCTCAAAGAACTATACGCGATGTCCGCCGACGAAGTGCGCGCCCACCTTGCCAAACCAAAGGGTCGAGCCCCTGAACCTTTCCCAGACCCTACGCCAGCTCAGCTGGAAGAAGTTGAAACACTTAAGAACGATATCTTCCGCAACGCCTCGCGCGAAGAGAATGAAGAGGGCGACTTAGTCTATACTTTCAAGCGGGACTCAGACGTCAAGGCCTTGATTGATTACCTGCGCGATAACATCTACACGCGCTCTCAGACATTGACAAAGACTAAGAAGGTTGAAAACCCAGAGACTGGCAAAGAGGAGCCCGTCGATTACGAAGTGGTTGAGTCCATTGCAGATCCAGATGCAGCCCGTGAGCACGCCTTCCGTATACTTTCCACCATGGACATTCAACCCAAGCCAGTTAAACCGCGCAAAAACTTTGACACCACCTTTGCCAAGAATGATGATCGCCATGTTGACCTTAGTGAGATGTACAATATCGAGCACGAATTCAGTAAGGGGCTGAATCGTGAATATAGAACCGCTACTACCATCGCCAGCCTGTCCGAGGCAGCCCAGACCCGCATAGCTAAAAACCGCAAGCGCCTTAATGAGCTGCGCCGCAAGTTTAAGCTGAGCCCTGTTAAGGATTGGGTAGGCGCTAAGCACAGTTCGGCCAAAGGCATCTTTCGTAGATACACACCAGACGGGGGCTTGTGGATTCACGATCCAACCTTAGATGAGTTGGAGCAGGCACCCACTGACGAATCGCAATCCAACTGGGGACCACTAGAACAGTTCGCAGAATACAAACAGCGTATGGAGCAAGACCCAGAAGGTCTCCAATCCCCCACTCCGCAAGGCAAAATGGCAGTGGCACCGCAGCTGTTCGCTAATGAGGAGCGCAACCCTCTAGCCCCGTATGAAGCCTACATCACTGAAGATGGTGTGCGTGTCGCTGTTATTAATACGGTGGTACAGACCAATGGGAACATTCATGTTAATAATCTGAGGGCGCTGCGTCCCGGTGGTGGCACCATTGCTATGCGGCGCTTAATCGAAGAGGCTGACAATCGTGGTGTTTCTATCTCACTGCAGGCTCTGCCTTTCTTCCCCAATCCCGGCGTGCAAGAATTCACTGTAGAAGATTTAAAGGAATGGTATGGTAAATTTGGCTTTGTCTTTATAGATGCCAGTAGTGAATGGGGTGCGCGCGCACCTCGGCAGAAAACTCGACATGCAATAGGTAGGCAGGCGTTCTTCTCCAAGTTAGGATTGGAGGTTGATAAGCTTAATGTTCCTAGCACTAAAGCAATGAAGTCTGTCTTCTGGATTAATAAGATAACTCATATGGTTAAGAACCTTGGAGTTAAGCCTGCTGAGATTGAGTTTCTGGGTATCTTAGATTGGTTGCGAGAAGGTGGCACTGAGAAAGTATCAAAGGATACAATTCAGGCATACTTAGCTGAACACTCCCTGCTTTCAACAATGAAATTGGCTTCACAAGAGTACTCTGAGTATACTCTAGGCACTGGGGGTGAAAACTATCAAGTGTTAACTGTTGAAGTTCCCGGTGTTAGTTTGAATGCACGTAGGTCTGCTCAAAAAGTTTATGAAAAACTTCCAAGTTATCAGGAGATGCTAGAGTCTTTACTGCAAAATACTAACTTAGTTGATCGTAGCACTACTCATAGTTATGTATTAAAAACTGCACAGGATATTATTGAAGAATCTTTCTCAGACCCTTCTCAAGGGCACATGCTACGGATATACCTTACCGATATTTTATATGGGACTTCTCCTGATCTATCAGTTGGTGAACATTATGAGATAGCTGAAGCTTCTATTAATGAGGTTCATCGAGATATGGACCAAGCGGTCGAGCGTGATTCGGAATTCAGAGAAGGTCATTTCAGAGGTTTAGATGAGCTGATTCATGTCAGGGTTGAAGAGCGTACTAACGAACGTGGTGAAAAAGTTCTAGTTATTCTTGAGATTCAATCTGATTGGCACGGGCTTTGGAATACCTCACGCCAAGACCTTGAAGCGTTAACAGATAAGTTGGCTGATTTAGAACTTGAAATCTTGTGGATAAACAAATATCCAATGCTGCGTATTGATGGTATGGAACATCTGGAACTAGACCCTGCCAGCTTAAAAGATTTGCAAAATGAAGCTGCTGATTTTGAAGACCGCATTAAGCGCTTTAATGTAAATTCAAAGATTAAAAGAAATGCGCAAAATAGAGTAGCGGAAACGTATGAGTCCATTGCACAGTACCAAGCTGCAGAGTTAATAGCCGACATGGCTAAACTTTATCCGAAGAGGCCCGCATTAAAAAGTGCCATCCTTTATATCAATGACAATTTAGAAAACCTGAAGCGTAATAACGAAAATGCTGATAGGGTTATTGAAATTATACAGGAGTGGGATGCTAATAAATCTACATTAGTTGTTGCTAGATTAACAGAAGCAGAAGCAAAAGACTTAGCAGATAAAGAGTCTGTAATTAAAGAACTAAGTAAGCAGGTTGATAAGGTAGAAAGAGCGCAAACAACTGCAGCACGTATTAACTTAAAACAACCACCGATCAACGATTGGTATTCTCTTGGACTTAAGATGGCTATACACCATGCTGCAGCTCGCGGCATTCATCGTATTACATGGCCTACAACTGAAAAGCAGATTAGTAAAATTGAGCAGTGGGAAGAGTCACAAGCTGCTGGTCCTCGAATCCTCTCCATGTTTAATGACCACCTTCCTCGTAAAGCTAAGAAGTTTATCAAGAAGTTCGGTGGTAAGATGGAGCGTGTTGGTGTTGTAATCGATCAAAGAAGTGAAGACGACTTATCAGAATTATGGTACGGTCCTTATCATGAGATAGTATTAGATGATTCTATTTCTGGCATTTTAGCAGATGTTGATCATCCTATCATCTCAAAAGATAGAGACTCAGGAGATGATGATTACTACAGTGTATATGCTGGGACGCCAACTCCTAGTGATACATATTACATGGCATCTTTCAGTACTTTAGCAGAAGCTAAGCAATTTGTTATAGATTCTGTATTCGGAAGTGTTGCGGATTTAGGTATTAGTTTATCTGTACAAGAGAAACGTGTTTTACAGAATGCAAATTGGAATATAGCCCACGCTGATAAAATAACTGACAAAATTGTAGAAACTCTTAATCAGTTTACTATCACTACAGAGTTAATGGACGTAGCTAAGGGTGAGGGCTTTGCGTTGTGGTCACGCCCAATGGCATGGCACGGCAAAGCTACTCAACAATTCCAAGAGCAAGCCCCTGAGGTACAGACCAAACTGCGCGCCCTGCTCGATCAGATGGGTCTGCCTGACATCTCCCTCAAGGTAGTCAAAGCTATTGGCGATGGCAAGTATCGCGGTCGCTATCATGAGAGACTAATTGAGATCGCCCTCAACTACGAGAACCCTGAGACCACACTGAAGCACGAAGCTATCCATGCCTTAATCAACCTCGGACTGTTCACAGATCAAGAGTTAGCTATCCTCAATAAGGCAGCCAAGCGTTGGGTCAATGAGCTAGGCATTCGTGAGCAGTATGCTGACGTTCGCAACGAATACGGCAAGCCCCTCACTGAAGAGGAACTCATGGAAGAAGCCATCGCTTACAAGATGGAACGCTTCAACACTGAGAAGGCAGAGGTGCGCACCCTACTCAAGCGCATTGCTGACTTCATCAAAGCCCTCGGTGAAACCTTAGGCATCTACAAGTTCACTACCCCTGAAGATATCTTTGGGCGTGTCATCCGCGGTGAGGTAGGTGGCCGCGCCCGTTGGAATCATCCTATCGGTGGAGAGTTAATGCAACCTTCCGAAGCTCTTATGCGTACAGCTAATAACAAAACATACAACAGAGCCAAGTATGCTATGGGTTCCATGAGTGGGGGAAAGGAGACGGTTACCACGGACATGTTCGCGTTCGCTAAGTTCACCACAGATAACCGTAATCAGTCGATATGGGACCGTGACTTCGCACGTATGTGGCTACCCCTCGATTACATCCGCCGGGACTTTAACATCCTGCTCGACAAAGCCATCCACAAGCTGCGGGCTATGGGGCGTATCAAAGGCAATCCTGCCGTGTGGCCTGAGTTCATCAAGGCTACTGAGATTGCGGCCATGAGTGAGGGGCACAACAAACGGTTGCCTGAGCGGTGGATGCAAGAAGGTTGGGATGGTGATCGCACTATCCAAGACGGCGATGAGATTGTGTTCATCAATGGTGAGACGCCGGGCATTGCTAAGAACTCTAAGCTGCAGGCCAACGAGGTTATCATCCTTAAAGGCGCGGCGGCGCAGGCGTGGGTCAATATGCAGGACGCTAACAATGATGTCCTTAAATCTTTCAAGGATGCTATCATCTATCACGATCGCGATAACGTACAGAACCTAATGCGGATGATTAAGTTCCAAAACATTGATGATCCCCAGTACATATTGACGTGGCCTGAAGCCCAGAACATCAACCGCCAAGACTTTGTTGCTGTCCGTGAATACCTAGAAGCGCAAGTCTATGGGTATGAGCAGGATGTTAAACAAAACATCTTAGTGATTCAGCAGCTAAAAGAGATTGTCCAGATGCGCAAGGACAATAAGCAAGACTCTACCGAAGAGCAGGAGTTGCTGGATGAGGCTAAGGAAATTTATGCAGGTCTTAAGGTTAAGAAGGCAGACTTCAAGCAGTACTATGATGGTATAAAACTTGCAGAAAGATATATTGAAGATCTTGGTATGTACGAAGCTATGATCGATAGAGACTATGTACCTATGGGTCGTTTCGGTTCCCACTTCATTGCAGTATATGCACCTGAGGACATGGTCAACGGCGAGCGTAAGGCCGGAGCCAAGCCTAAATACGTTGAGTTCTATGAGCCTAATCCTGCAGAAAAGGCTTCAGACTATCTTCTTAAAAAGAACGGCGATGCGCGGCGTGCTGTTATCCAAGCTAAATTTCCTGATGATCACGTCTCCAATATGGGATCTGTATCTAAAGATCAATTACAAAAATCGTTAGCAGGTATTGGCAATCAAGTAGATCTTTTATGGTCTACTATGAATGCAAGCGATCGTGAAGTTCATAAAAAATTATTCAATGATTTTGCTAAGCTTCTTGATAACGGTAAAGGTACATTCTTTAACAACATGAAGCAACGCCAAAAGATCCCCGGCTTTGAGATTGAAGATGTGCATCGCAGTATCGGTCAATATATCTTAGCAGGTGCTCACATCTCTACCCGTCTTAAACACAAGAAGGATTCTGATGCAGGTCTTAACAAATTTACAGCTAACAACCAAGGTGCCATCGGTAAAAAGCGCAGAGATCACGCGATTCAAACCCACAACTTTATCCTCGGACCTGAAGAAGGTTACCAGAAGATGAAACAGCTGGGTTTTGTCTGGTACTTAGGTGGTAACATATCAACTGGTCTTCTTCAGATGATGTCAATGCCTCAGTTTGCCATGTGGCATCTCACCAAATTCACTGGTGGGAAGAAAATTGGTAAAGTAGCCGCTGCTATGGCAAGGGCGACTAAGGATGTTATGAAAGGTTTCGTATGGGGTCCGCAGAAGGTATACGATGATATTCCATTCGATCCTAATAAGATGAATGTTAATCCTAAAGAATTGAAATTTATACTACGCACTATGGCTGAGAGTATTACGAAGCAGGGTTCCTTTCTCGAGGAGTCAGGCATCTCGGTAAACGAAGCGGCCTTTGGCACACGAGCCAAGGCTACAGAAGCATGGCGCTCCTTCATGGTCAAGTACATGGCGGCTCCATTCTCTACCTTCGAAACCCTATCCCGTACAGCCACAGCCTTAGCTGCTTACCGCTTAGCTCAAGACCCTAAGCTACGGGCACGTGCTGACTTCGTAATGAAAGACGATAATCTATGGCAACAGGAACTTGAAGATCGTGGCCTCACAGAAGCTGATGAGTTCCACATTGCCAAGTATGTAGTCAACGAATCCTTCGGACAATTTGGTAAAGAAAATAAACCACAGATGTACCGCAATGGGTCCGGCGCAATCTTCCAGTTTACCTACTACCCAATGGCTATGTTCCAAGGACTTGGCCGCATGTTCCTAATGCAGGGAGCTGAAGGTCGTAAGGCATTTGCTGGTGTCATGCTCATGCTTCTTATCACTGCGGGTATGCGCGGTCTGCCCGGTGCAGATGACAGCGAGAAGATTATACGCTTCATGCTTAAGAATGTTACTGGCTTAGATGCGGACATGAGCCTCATCCTGCGCCAGATGCTACAGGACGTAGAGGGTGGCGTGTACATGGCTGACTTCATAGAGAACGGTCTCTTTAATGCGATGGGCCTTAACATCCAATCACGTGTCAGTATGGGCCAGATCCCCGGTATTGACATCCCTCTTTCCCTCCTAGGTATACAGGGTAATAACGCTGACGTCCTAGGCCTTGCTGGTTCCTACATCACCAGCGCGCAGAAGGGCATACAGCTCATAGGTGAAGAACGTAGTGCTGAGGCTATGGCCATCATGTTCCCTGCCTTCATTCGTAACGGCATAAAAGGTGCTATCGTGTACCCAACTGAGGGTGTACGTACAATCTCAGGCACCCAGCTATTGACACCTGATGACATTAAGTGGTATCACCAAGCATGGCAGATCATAGGCTTCACCCCAACCGCTGTCTCTAACGCGCGCAACCGCGAGTTCGTAGTATCTAAACTAAACGAAGTCACTCAAGGCAGAAAGCGTGGATATGAACGCCGCCTCGAGAAGTACCGTTACAATAATATTAAAGCTGCTATAGATAAAGATCATGGTGCTTTATTGGAAGCCCAGAAAGAATTTGCTGCTATTGTTAAAGAGATTATTGAGTACAATTTGACAGCCTCATCTGAAGATAAGATTATACCTAACCTAAACAATATTAATAAGCGTGTTCTAGGTCGCCTATACCCCGACCTATCCCGAATGGGGCAAGTAGATAAGAATCACAGAGGTATTGCCTACAAACTTTATAAGGAAGGGTCGGCCTATGAGCGTTAAAACTTTAGTAATAGCAGCAGCTTTGTTGCTTATCCCCTCGACAGTATTAGGGATGGAGGCACAACCTCAGTGCGCTCCTCGAGATATGGTAATTGAGGGTTTGCAAACTAAACATGCAGAAGTAATCAGAAGCCGCGGGCTTGCAGCTAACGGACAGATGGTAGAAATACTAACCTCGGAAAGTGGATCTTTCTCCATTCTCCTGACTACTACGGGCGGGATCAGCTGTCTCATGGCTTGGGGGGATGCTTGGGGAAACATTGATAAGGCTCCACCCTTCCTTCCAAAGAAGCTTAAGAAAAAACTGTAGGTTGACACCCCCTTCTAAATAAGGTATACTTCAGGGCAACTGAACTAATTAGGAGATGCCCCTTGACTACCCACCTTATTATTCCGGACTCTCATGCTCACCCAGATTACAACAATGAGAGATTTAACTGGCTCGGCAAACTTATAGCTGACGTCAAGCCTGATGTCGTAGTTAACCTCGGAGATATGGCCGATATGCACAGCCTCTGCTCTTACGACAAAGGCACTAAGGGTTATGAGTCTCGCAGGTACCAAGATGATATCAACGCTGCTCAGGACGCATCTGAGCGGCTCCTAGCCCCCATCAAACGGCGTAAAAGAAAGATGCCGCGCCTTGTTCTAACTCTAGGCAATCATGAAGATCGCATCAACCGCGCCATCAAGTACGATGCAGTCATGCTTGACGGTACAATCAGTACCAAAGACCTAGGTTATGAGGATCAAGGTTGGGAAACTCACCCTCTAAGTGAGGTAGTTGTTATCGATGGTATAGCCTATCGCCACCACCATACAGCAGGTATCATGGACAAACCCATCAGTGGTGTAAGTCATGCGCGTAGTCTATTAAATAAAGGACACATGTCTGCCACTGTAGGTCACTCACATCTATATGATACTGCCGAAGACATGCGCTTCGACGGTAGAAGAATACTCGCCCTCGTGGCTGGTTGTTACGTTGACTATCCCAATGACTGGGCTGGTCGCGCACAAGAGCGCTGGTGGTCAGGCATCACTATCAAACGTAACGTCAATGACGGAGTCTATGACCACCAACAAGTTAGCCTCCACACCATCAGAAAGGAATACTCCAAATGATTGAAATAGATATTTCAGAAGAGATGAAAGCAGCTGCTACTAAACTTGCTGATGACATGGGCAAACTAAACAACTCTATTACAGGAGGGAAAGGAAACATTGCAGGCAAATGAACACAGTATTAGATACGTATGAAGAACTTAAAACTATGGAATCAAAGGACCGTACGCAAATGTTCTTAGCTCACTACATGGCAATAAGACCAATAGTTGAACCTATGACAGTTAAGGATCATTTAGATAATTGCACAGCTGAGGTCCGTGAAATTATAAACAGTTGGATAAGGAAAACAGTAAATTGATAACAGCATTAATCTCCACAGTACTCGGTATTGTCGGCGGCGCAGTCCCCGACCTCATCAACATGAAGAAGGAAGCCAACGCCCGCACCCATGAGTTAAAGATCATGGACATGCAGATACAATCACAGGCGCAAGCCCATGACAATCGCCTTGAAGAAATCCGTGAAGGTACAGTAGTTGAGGAGCTACGCGCATGGCGTGAACAGATCAAGGGCATCTACGATGTAGAGAAGACACCCACTGGTATTAAATGGATTGACGGTTTCAATCGTCTCATCCGCCCCACCACAGCAGCCAGCCTAATGATACTATTTAACATTATCGCTTACGCCTATGTCTTCGACATCATCAATCAAGGCAATGGACTCAACGCAGTCACAGCCTCCCTCATTTGGGGCTCACTTATAGGTGAAGCTATTCAAGCAGTACTTGGCTACCTGTTTGGATACCGCACCACCCGCAAGATGCTCAAGCAATGAATATCAATAAAGCAGGCCTCGAGCTTATACAGGAGTTCGAGGGTCTCAGCCTTACAGTGTACAATGATGCAGCTGGCTTTCCTACCATAGGTTATGGGCATCTCTTAACCCCTACTAGTGGGGGATTGGAGACTATCACGCAAGCTGAAGCGGATGCATTGTTGGTTAAGGATGTATACTCAGCTGAGTGTTCCGTCGAAAGATTAATAAGGGTTCCCTTAAACGAAAATCAATTTAGTGTGTTGGTTTCATTCACCTTCAACCTTGGCAGCGGCGCGCTCCAGCGCAGCACCCTTCGCCACAAACTAAACGCCGGAGACTATGATGAAGTCCCCGACGAATTGCTTAGGTGGTGCTACGCGGGTGGCCGCAAGCTGGCCGGATTACTTAGGCGTCGTACTGCCGAATCGGTCCTTTGGGGAGCTTCTTATCAAAGCACGAATTATATACCTGAGCCTCGTCCAGTTTCGGCCAGTTCGCTGTGAGGGCAAGAGCTCGCCAGTAGTCTCTTCCGTTCCCACTAACATTATAGAAGGCAGGCCATCCTGCTTTCCTGTGTAGATCGTAAAGGTTCTTCGCAGCCTTCTCGTTATTCATGGACGCAACCTTTCAAGGTTTCAACCTCGGTACTTATAATCTCCAAGGCTTCCATATCATTCGGTGTGGCAAACCCTTTAAGGGTTGCCTGCCGTTCTATCTCAGTTACTTCTACGCGTAACTCCTCTATCCGTTTCATGATATCTAGTATGTCAAACATAATTAACCATGGCTCATTGCACTTTCCCACGTGCTTTTGTTTTTATCCAATATTAAATTCCAAACTGAACCTAGGTTAGTAATCACTACAAAATACTCATCGTCTGAAAAGTTATTTGACCCAGTTTGTACCATAGTCACTACATATTCCCCTGAAACTAAGGGCATTTCTGAATAAGGTGAGCTCATTTTATTATATCCTGTTTAAGTTACTACTTCAGTAGGTAACCCGGCTTCGATGGCACGACTGACCATGTCAAACGTACCTCGACCTCCGGGGAAGGCAATGACCAAATCGGGCTTACCCTCATCTAACATCTCCTTGTTCCTAATCATACCTGCTGCTTTACCGTGTTTATCCCAGTTCGCTCTAAACTGTCTAATCGCTACCTTGTTAGCGCGTGCCCACATGTGTGCTAGGTTGTCGGCCCCATTGGCCCCGCCTTCTATAATCATAGTGGGGGATGGAGACACCGCGCCCAGAACTTCCTTGGCCTTAGCATAGTCATCGAAGTCGCGACCGCCACATACCAGCACCTTCATAGCTGATCCTTCCAACGCTTGAGGAATTGTTGACACAGCCCGCGGCTATGCCATACGTCCAGTTCTTTGTAATGCTCGGTGTGCTCCTTAAGCATTCTGATGGTGCGTGAAACCGGTATACCTATAACAGGTTTAGGGCACATTAGCCGGTAGTCCTTTGGGAGTATACGCTTGGAGCGTAGAGTACCATAGTCTAGGAGGGTTACATACTTAGTGCCTGTGAATACGTGGAACATCCGCCAGCCATCATCCCATGCTCTTACTAATTCCATTAGTTTATCCAGTGTATAAAGAGTAAAATTATCAAGGGTGAGAATACTATGAGGGCATCTATAACAAACATTGTCATTGCGCCTTGTGTTGTTGAAGGGAAGAGGGGGAGCCGAAGCTCCCCACTCAAGGTTCTTAATATTGTATTTGGTACCAGCGGATTAGGGCGGCTGGTTCCTGCACCCGCCTAGGTGTTACTAGGACTTGGACTGAAGCCTTTAACGCGGTTCCAACGACTGAGTCAGAAGGTCACGCCAGAAAAGGTTTGTCTCCAATCCCCCACTCTCATTATAGTACTACAGTGGTAGGTTAATGTCAACCCCCCACATGTGGTACCGTATTAAGCTGGACACCCCTACTCAGTACGAGTGCGGCCAGTTCAGGTTCAACTCCTTTCGAGATGAACTCATTGTATATACTTTCGTTGACCTTTAACATAGTCTCATATGCTGAGTTCAAGCCTTCTTGATGTCGGTCTTTAGCTCCGGTCCATTTCTTTGGTACTGTATATTTCATACTTATCTCCTTAAAAGGTTTCTATAAACTCGATACCGACCTCGTCAAACATTTCCTTGGTCAGTTCCATATCGGCACCCCACCGTTCTAACAATTTCTTAGATGGGCCTGTCGATACGACACGCTTAATCCCTGTTTGAATTATAACAGTGGCGCACCTAACACATGGCATCATAGGGGCTACGTATAACGTACAACCTACCAACGATCTATTGGCAAACAGGATGGCGTTATGTTCGGCATGGATAACATATTGCAATTTCTTTTCGCGGTTACCCAACCGACCCTTTGTATCCTTAATACCCTTAGGGAAGCCATTGTATCCGGTAGATACAATACGATTGTCTATGTCAACAATCACGGCTCCCACTTGTGTGCTAGGGTCTTTACTCCAGCCAGCTACATGCTCAGCTAGCTTGAGGAACCGAGAGTCCCACATGTTACTCGCAGCTTTTGGTTCCTGTGTCTGGGTCATAATAGCATGCCTCTCCTTCTTCTATTGAAAGTTCTTGCAAGATGCCAGCCCTGCTCCCTGCATCCCGATGTGTGGTGCAGCCTTTACACTTCTGCTCCCATGCAGTCATGTATAAGTTTTGGAAATCATCCCAAGTTACATCAGCACCTACGTTACAGGTCTTAGATACTGCACTATCTATATACTTCTGAGTAGTAACAAGGACAGAAAGATGAGCATCAATATCCAGAACATTTGCGGTGACTCCTTTGACTCCAAAGTTTTCCAACCCATAATCTTTCACTGTTTCTTGAATGGGCCCGTTAGGCATGAGTACAGTTCTCTGATACTCGTGACGAAATACCGGTTCAATGCCACTACTGACGTTATCAGCACTGAGACTGATAGTTCCAGTAGGTGCAATGGAAAGAAGATGGCTATTCCTAATACCAAACTCAGCAATGGATTCTTGGATCTCCTTGGGTAGAGTTTTAATAAAGGCGCTTTCAAGATACTTCTCCTTGTCAAACAAAGGGAACGACCCCTTCTCCTTAGCGATTTCAATGCTGGCCTTATAGGCCTCATCCCTCAACACCTTCAACACTTTGGTTGTAAACGTTAAGAACTTAGTGGATCCATATGCCTCACCAGTCACGGCCTCGCCTGCATTGGCTAAGCCTGTGATGCCGATACCGATACGCCGCTTGTTAAACGCCTCGGCCTTCTGTTCATCTAGTGGGAAGATAGCACTTTCAATAACGTTATCTACTGCACGTACTAATGGAGAGATATCATCACTAAACTTATTCCAATTAAACTTAAATCCGGTCTCCAATCCCCCACTCACATACTTAACGAGGTTCAGACTAGCCAAGAGACATGCGCCATATGGAGGTAACGGTTGTTCTGCGCATGGATTTGTTGCAGCTATGTCCTCAATGTAGTATAGATTATTCATCTCGTTAATGCGATCAATAAATAGTACACCGGGCTCGGCCCACTCCCATGTGGCTCGCATGATCTGATCCCATAAGGACTTAGCATCTACCACTCTGTAAGGGCGGTGGCCATTCCAGTTCAGTTCAAAGTCGGTGCCTGCTTTAACAGCTTCCATAAACTTATCCGTGATTCCTACAGAGATGTTAAAGTTTCTTAGGCGGTATTTATTCTGCTTAGCGTGAATGAATTCTTCAATGTCTGGATGATCTACTCTGAGTACGCCCATCATTGCGCCGCGTCTATTCCCAGCACTGCTAACAGTGCCACATACGGCATCGAAGATATCCATAAAGGATACTGCACCAGACGCTTCACTGTCTAGTGTTATAATTCTACTACCTCTAGGGCGTAACGTACTAAAGTCGAAGCCAATGCCACCTCCCATTCTCATTGTTTGCGCAGCTTCCTTGGCTACATTCATAATACCATCCATCGAGTCATCAATAGTGGATGCCACGAAGCAATTGAATGGTGTAACTTTACGGGCTGCACCTACTGCTGCTTGTACGCGCCCGGCTAACATAGCACGTTGTTCAAGAAACATATTCTTCAGGGTGTTGCGATGATCCTCATCATCCGATAGCGTGCCAGCCTGTCGGCAAGCAGCTTCATAGAAACTCTCGCCTTCTCCCCTGTGCTTTAATGCGTGTACTTCTTGGGAGATGGGTAGTGTAGGTCCGTGCATGTTTAACTCCTATAGGGTGGGAACGCCTCTTAGACACCAAGTGGCGTAGTCTAATGTGAAATCTGGATCGAATACATCCGCCAGATCTGTTATCTTATCGTCGTCGAAAGTCTTAGTTAAATTCTTACACACCTGCACCCTGATAATTCTATGTGAGGGCCACACCTTGTGTACGATTGGTTGGTATAAACTCTTTAGCTTGTGCTTGGCTCCGGGCTTGTGGGTTAGCTTCACTTCAATAATAACAAGAGGCTCATCTGTCTCAGGTAGTATCAAGATATCAGTCTGACACCAGCCCGTACCACGATCATCTTCGAAATGAAACCACTGACCATGGCGCATTCTATTAGGATACATGATCTCTAAGTAGTCTGCAACCTTCTTCTCATACACTACACCAGCCCTGCGTTTCCCCTTCATCTTTTGTTCCCATACATCACGGGCAAAAGGGGGTTTAGTATCAAGCGCGCTCACCCACTTCAAGCCGTGGGTAGCACGTCGTCTTCTCTGTTTATTTAGGGATGACAATATTATCATCTATGTCAATCATTCCGGCATCAGCCATAGCCCTTACTACCTGCTCAACTTCAGCAGCCGTAGATACACGGCGCATAACTTCACGACGAAATAGTGTTATAGGAATCCCAAGACGCTTAGGATTTTTCTTGACGACTTCATCGAGAAATGTGTTAAGATCAAATGCAATCTTACCTACCTTTCCTGTACCGAAATTGGCTAACACTGTAGGCATCATTGTTTCAATCTCAAACAAGTATTCCTTAGCAGTGATCCAATCTTCTCTGGTAATCACTCTACTACTAGAGCGGGCTGCACTTACAGACATAGCTACCTTAAAAATATGCGCATCGACACGTCGATTGTTATAATCCAACATGCTCTGTGCAGTGGGTATAGGTGGTAAACCCTTTTCAATATCACTCTCTACTTCAGGTAGGATACTGTCGTGGAATCTAAACGCTCCACACATGTGTCCTATGTCAGCAAGATCGTGGCGTAAGGCATCAACAATATCATAACTAATGTCGCCATAGTGTAACTTTCTTTTAGGTGCCTCAACCCCGCCATGATAAATAGGCAGCATCCGAGATAACAAACCCTGACTAGCTGCGTTCTCAGGCAGACAATCAACAAATTCGCCCGGTACTGACCCAGCTATCCAGTTAAGGCATGGACCTTTAACTAAGTCTTTACCCATATTCTTAGTACGATATGAATACTCTTTCTCTGAGTTCCATACCTCGGTGATGAATGTCTGCATGTGCTGATCATTTCTGTTCATAAACACACCGAACTCACCAGTAATTAACGTTAACGAGCTGTCATTAAATACGCCTCCAAAGTCTCGTGCTTCAGGGTCATTATGTACCCGCAGGTCAACACGGTGGCATGTCTTAAGCTCGCGTGTTAACTGTTCCGCTGTGATACGCCCAGAGATTTGATGCAGTGGATAAGAATCCATATCGTACTGCGGTAATAGTATGTTGTCCTGTGCCTCAGTGCCCGGCTCTATTGATAGCGCACTCATAACCTTACTAAACGGTAGGTTAAGACTGAGCGATTTATTGTTAGCCGGAGGAGCTACAAGAACAATATACATATTAGGTCGCACGTGGAACGTACCACGATTGATCCAGCACCGCCGTCCCAAAGCCCCAGCTATAGCACTCAATGCAGTCCAACGCCTGAAAATATCAGGGATGTTAGACTCACCGACTGCTTCACTGCAAGCCTGTATAAAATCTGGGTGGACGCGGGAAGACATTACTTAGGCATGCTAAACGAGATGTTACTCCGCACAGCCCAGTGAGCTGTAGGCTCTGTATGAAACTCCGTCCATACCTTAACACCACGATAGCCTTGGTTATGGTAGTAACGGCGAATGTTCTCCGCGAGGCGCATTGAGTCTCTCTTGTTACCCAACGGATCAGTACCCTTAATTACAAGGATATCTTCTTTAACTCCTGCAAATATCTTAGGTGTTTTCATTAGACCATTTCTCCATATCTTTAGACCATGAGTGCCCTACCTCGGCTGAAGTGGGGATAACCATACTGCGCCCGTTTATTATTATTGGATTGTGCATGCAGTCTAGCACACTTTGCATGTCCTTGTCAAAGGTTTCTTCACGGGCTTGACCAAGTACAGCATCATGCACTTGTCCGAGTATTTGTACCCTAGGTTCTAACTCATCCCAGATGCGATACAATCCAATATTCAATAGATCACCAACAGTTGACTGAGGTTCAAAAGCAATAGCTTCACGCAACGTGGTTGCGTCATTGAGTCTTCCCCAGAACTGTCGGCGTCTACCTAAGGGAGTGATCATTTCCCCTGTTGTCTGCAACTTCTCAGCCACGGTGTCGTGCCATCCTCTAATACCGGGGAAGGCACCGGTCACCTTGACTATACGCTTATCAATTTCATCCAACTTAGGTGCCACACCAAGCACTTCACCTTCCTCAATCATCCTATCGAAGCCCGCACCACTGTCCTGTTTGTGGTACCTAGCCAGTGTAGTGTATCCAATGGCACCGCCATAGTACATAAGCTGGAACCTGTAGGCGTAGCGGAGTTCAATCTTGAGGTGCCGCTGTAAGCTGTGAGCCTGTAGCCCGTAGTTGGTTCCATGACCTGCCCGTTTACACATATCTCTGTAGGAAAAGTGTAGATAATATTTTCTGTCAGCGATAGCTCTGTCGGCCACGGGATCGCCTGTCCACGGAAGGTCAGGCCAAACCATTTTAACCACTGTTGTATGTAAATCTCCCGACTCGCAAGCATTGATATAACCTTTATCACCGGTGATGTACGCCACCACCCGTGACTCTGCTTGATCGAGATCTGCATAAAATAATTTATATCCTTCATCAGCTATAAAGATCTCCCGTAACTCAGCAGTAACATTCTGCATGTTAGTGCCATTCCAAAATGCGGATTGGCTTGACGACCATCGCCCTGTCTCAGTACCGGCCACGTTATAGCTGGTCCGCATGCGTCCATCAAAAGGATCAACCTCTGAATTAAGCACGCTCACCTTTTTATCAACATCCCGTAGTGCAAGGATACAATCAACAACAGGCCGCGCCCTTGGATACTTATTCCTTAATCCTTCAAGCGCCTCTCGATCAGTGCTGATCTTCTCCTTACCCTTATCACGCTTAACCGTCTTAGGCAAGCCAAGACATTCATATAAGAACTTCTTTAGTTGCAGAGGACTGTTATGATTAATTTCCTTGTCCCATATAGCATTGGCATACGTGTCAAGTAACTTAATTAACTTGGCCCTCAGAGGAGTGAGGGATTGGAGACGGCTATCGCGTTCCCCTATGTCCACCCTCAAGCCGCGGCGCATCATCGTCATAGCCGGGCCTATCATACCTCTCTCGAAGTTGTAGGTGTGGCGGGTAGTAGCGTCGAGCATCGGGTCTATGGTATCCCACAACTCCCGTGTGATGCAGCAGTCATAGGCATTATAGGCCCAGAGTTTTTCCTCTGAGCCCTTTATCTTACCTACATCTGAGTTGTTTAGAATGACCGCCATACATCCTCCTGTTCAGGTAGCCGCTCGATCAAGCGACCGGCATCTGTTAGCCAGTTCATCATATCCTCATGATCTAGCCGCTTAGTACTAATTTGATGGGCGTGCATCTCTGCGAGTAGCCTGTGCATAACAACAATATCGTGGACAGTATAACTAATCTGATCATCCTCTTCATCATCCATCTGCCTTTACCTTTGTAATTAATTTATTCAGATACCACTGCGCCTTCTCTAAGTCTTCTAGTGGTTTGCCTTTGTATGCATAGCGCCAGAGATACTTGATAGCGTTACCCTTAAGCATCCCCTTGAATTCCTCTGTCGATAGGCTAGCCTCGATGGCATCAATACATTCAATGCCAAATAGATTATAGTGAGTCGGGCTATTTACTGGATCAGTGTCTCCTTTCCCCCACACCCCTGATATTTTATTTCTGTGAACTTCTGTCATATATTCTAATGGGCTAGTCATATAGTATATCCTCTCCTATCACGATACGCGTTATATACTGCACATGTGATGGTTCGAGGCATGCAAGATAGCATACCTCCCAAAAATCTTCTGAATTACCGCGCATAAATACCTTAGCATTCAGCCTGAACTGTTCAGCTTCGGGAGTACTCTCCTCGCTAACGATGTCTTGTAATTGTCGATCGAGTACGGCCCTCCATAATCTTATCTGCGGTTCGAGTACTCTGTGTTCTTCTGGGATCTCCAGCTTATCAAATAAATAAGGTCTTTTCATGCCGTCTACTATACATTAAAAGTCTCCATCTGTCAACATTTCAGGCAGCTCCACTTGCCACACCTGAATGCTCTCATCCTTTGTTAGATTAACCCACAACCCTGCATACTTCTGCAAACGTAAAGCCATATGTTCACTATATACTATAGCAATGTTTCTGATCTTTTTAGTACGGTGATGCACAGCTCCTATTCTCCATGCGTTACTCATCACGCAACTCCTCCATGTCATAGATTATATTCTGTAGCCAATCTACTATGTCTTGGTTAGCTGCATCAGCGACAGCCTCTAGTTTAACCCATTCCCTTTTATTAAAGATAATATCAAGAGTTACTGTGACGTAGTTTCCATCTTCATTTTCATATATAGCTTGGTCAGTCATGTTTCACCATACCTTTCCATGATTGTGCGTTAGTGTACAAGGAACTAAGTACACCCAAAGCCTTGGGCATCTCAGGTTGCAGAGCATGATGCATGTGCATTGTATCCTCAATGGGGCCGCTTGTTTTAATACCAAGGCGCGTTAACCATATTACATCGTAGCTCTGATTATGAGCAAGTTTAAGTAGTCGATAATCTTCGAGTATATGTTTGACCCATTGCCACGCCTTGACTTCTTGACTTGGGCTGGCCCAGTAATTGTGGTCAGGCATGCGTTTATCTTTGAAGGGAACAACGATGGCCACTTTATCGGAGGGCGCGAACCCAATACATGTGATGCCACTCTTGTCTGTCTCGATGTCGAATGCAAGAGGTTCATCTGTCCCTTTGATAGGATCGATGTAACGTGATTCAAATGTAGTGAGATCTGATAATAAGGGCTCTGTCCATATGGATCTTTTGCGGAAGATAAGCTCGGCACTTCGAGATTCAGTAGCCGCTTTGTGGATATCCATGAGAGCCATTGGTCGGAGAGACCAGTTCTTAACGATAGCAGTTGGATGGTATGTTGGTATAACCTTACGGGAACCAAAACCCTTGACACTCCGACAAGCCGTGCCTCTGTAAGTACTGATTGGTGCAATGCCTGTGATAGCCCAGAGGGCTGTTCCACCCAGAACGAGTATAAGATTGGGATTTGCTTGTTCAATTTCGGAGACAAGTCGGGCGATATCATATTCATATTCCTCCTTAAGATAACCGTTATTCACTGAGTGGGGGAATGGAGACTCCCATCCTGTTTCTTTCTTTAGCTTCTTAGCGGCTGGTTTCTTGTGAAAGAACTTGGCCACCTTATCTTGCGGCGGCTTATAACTAAAGACATTGGTGAACATTACCTTCTCAATGTCTATGTTAGCGCGCTTAAGCCATGTGCCTAGTTCATAGCCGGGGTTGCCTGAGAAGATGCGGCCATGCCTTACATCATCAGCACTGGGGGCATCACCTACTACCACAATATCACACTGCTGTGGCCCACCTTTAGGCCAATGTGTAGGGACAGGGCGGTTAACTGCATAAGTCATACTATTACTCCAAAGAGAAGGGGAACAGCTTTGTATGCTGCTCCCCCTGAGTTTAGGTTCTTTGAAAACGTGCTTAATGTTTTACGCGGCAAGCACTCGCGCGACACTGGCGATAAGAATGTCTTTATTCTTACCAACCATCTCATGTTTGACCACACCCTTAAAGGTCTGGCCGATAGCCATTTCAAGCAACTGAGAGTAAGGCAGCTCTTCCATCTCGGTGGATGACATGTCCAGCACAGTACGGAGGTATGCTTTTAGTGAGATGTTAGAACTATCATGGGCAAGTGCCCGTTCAGTAGCCCAGTATTCCAAGCGGACAGGCTTGGCGTGTTCCAGATCACCATCGTCCAGATCGGACTCAACAACATCCGTAGCCTGAGCTCGGACAGTTACCTTAGTGTTCTGGTTTTCCCCCACCTCATCAGCACGGTATGACTTAAAGACGAAGCCATAAGTACCTTCAGGGAGAAGGATTGGATCCGGTGTATCACCGGGAGTTGTGTCGAGGAAACCTGATAGATCATTTGCCATTGGCGTTATACCCTTTCATGAGTAAATTTTAAGTGTTGGTATGGTATCACATTTTTTAGATTGTGTCAAGTCACTGAACGAGGTTAAGTGCCAAACCTTCCGGTCGGATACTTACTTCGCTCTCATCCTTGGCAAAGTTGATTGAGTGCACGGTGCCAGTAATGCTTTGTACATCCACCGTGATGGCATTCACGCCCGGTAAATTCTGTACAATTTCATAACTCTGAATGATTAGATCATACACATCTGGTGAAAAATTATCGGCATCGTAATCAGTACCGTCGATTGTGTTAATGATACTAGTCTTTCTTGGCATCGGTTACTCCTTTGTTGTTGGACTTGGCTTGGCTCTGCACCGCCTTGAAAATGGCGGCGAGATCGAGTTCGGCATCAGGCTCAATCAGGTTGGGCGCTGTGTTCTTCAAGTCCATCTTGTGATCGCTGACTGTACGCAGGATGCGTGTTCCACCTGTCTTAGATGGCTTGACGTCGATGCGAACAAGACAGTTGAAGTACCGCCCTATGACTGTAGGTAGCTTGGTGCCTAGTGCTACGGGATAGGCCTTACGCCCTCCCATTGGGTCGTCGTAGTATTGGACGTGTGTATTCACAACAAGATTGCACTTGATGTCGTCCGAGGTGAGGTACTGAATAAGTCCCTCGACATTACGGCCCGCTTCACCCCAGTGTTGTATAGCTGGCTGGTCCGTAAACTTTTTGCCATCCCTACCTAGTACGAAACGCATCGCACTGTTAGCAAGGAAGGTTAGGCTATCAATGACAAGGACATCCTTGTCTGTCCAATCCTTAACAGGACCGAAGTCTTCATCCTCTGTCTTCCAATTCTCTATGAGCTTCACCGCACCAGCATAGGCTGTTGCTGTCTTCATGGTGTCACGCAGTGTAGCATAGTGAACACGATCCTTTGCACCCTCATCTAAGAAACTATTGAGAATGTCTAAGCCGTTATCGAAGTCAAGGATACGTAGGTTATAGCCGTCATTGGCTAGGGTAGATAGTAGTCCGGTCTTACCAGAACCCGAATCACCAGTGACCATAATTTTGGTACGAGTATTCGAGGCGTGCTGATTAAAGCTGGGCATAAGAGTCCTCCTCTTGTATGCATTTGAATTTAGATATTACACCACTTTAACATCATTGTCAAGTAAGTGCCATGTAAATATCTTACCCTCATCTTCAGGGCTTGGGGGTATAGCATCCGAGTAGATGTAAGCCCACACAAGAGAGGGCCAGCTGTCTATCTCAATACGTTCCCGGTTATATAAATTAGGTACGCCCTCTACATAATCAAGTAACTTTAATGTCTCATCATTCACCATATATACCTGACCCTGTACCTTAGCGTTGCCTCGTGTCATGGCAGGGAAGGCACCCAAAGACCTCATGTGCCATTGTGATTCCTTGGTAGTGCCTATATGTACCAACTCACTGTTGTCAAGGTGCCCATGTAGAGGGCCACCCTTCTTCAGCGTGCCATATACAAACACAGCATCCAGTTTATCCATATCAAAACCATTCCTGTATTAGTTGTTGTTGTAGAGATGTCACCATAGCTAGGACATCACACTTATTTGTATTCGACACAAAGTAATTGAGATTCATAACTTCTTCTTTATCAGCATTCTCCCTCACCTCGCTATAGATTATGGCAATGTTAGTGGGTATGATATCACCGATATCAATTAACTCAATCATAGTTTCCAGCGTCTCTTTCGGTACCCAATCAGCGGTGCTATCTATACCCTTCAGTTTATCTACAAGAGCATCGCGCTTACCCTCATTATACTTAGCCTTCGCACGTTCTTTTATCGTACTTGATATATCAATGATCTTTGTCATTTAGTTGTCTCCCTTGTACCGTATGGACTTAGGTTGAAGTCAGAGGTGAGCCATGTCTCTCTATGTTCAGGAGCTCTGGAGCATACACTACGAAACTTGCAGCCCCCGTAGTTACCACACGCCCCAAAGTTTTGGGGATAGTATTGTTCATTATAATAACTTGTAGCTTGTTCAAGAGCAAGACGTGTATCTCTTTCCCATTCCTCAAGCTGGGTATCAGTAACATTAAATACTGATCTACCAAATCGTGTAAAGTTAACACCTGTCTGGATGCCATCAACCACGAAGCCTCTTACTGGCAGCTTAAGGATATTGCGCGTTGCCCACAAGTATGCATAGATCTGTGTGTTAGGGCTGTACCTTGCGAAGTAATAGTCATTGAGTCCTGACTTGGTTGTTTTAAAGTCCACGATGTATAGCTCACCATTGAGCTTAGCTATCTTATCAATGCGCCCACTAAATCGATAGTCAGTACCGGGGAAGGGACACTCGAACCTTATCTCACACGCTGGGGTATCATCAGGCATAGCGGCAACCTTCATGTTGTCATCCCAATGATCTTCGGCCCGCCACACAATAGCCCGCAAGGCACATTCAAGATCTCTTGCATTATCTGTACTAGCAGCTAGTTTCTCACCGTATTCATCAATCACTGCCAATACAGCCTCAGCAGTAGCTTCATTCTTATTGGTACCATAGAAGCGGGCAGTGTCTAATACTTCTAAGCCGTAGTGCACAGCCTTGCCATACATGGTAGCCGCACCTTCTACGCGAGGTTGCCATCCCTGTATATTTCCTAACTGATAATAGCGAGGGCATGATGTGAATGTTGAAAGGCTTGATGCATCCCATACAATCTGCTTATTGTCTACATACTTAGCAAACGAGTGTTCACCTAGTGTAATGTCAGTCATTATCGCTCTCCTAAGTTATTCTTCAAATCTTTTTTTTTAAACACTATAGATATTAGATCCCCCTTTGATCAGAGGTTGAAGAAATAAAACATCAACATAACTTTATTTATTAATGGTTTGTTTAGTAACGCTAAACTCCAAAGCTTTCACCGCAACCGCAACTACTTGTGCTGGTAGGGTTCTTAACTGTAAGATATGATCCACCCAACTCAGTGATGTAATCTACTTCGCTACCCACCACATATAACTCTGCCAGCGGATCAAGTACCAGTACCTCATCAATAGGATCAGACCATGTCACATCTGGTCGGTCATTCCTAAGTCCCCAGACATACTGGAACCCAGAACACCCACCGCCTTTGACACCAAGTGTTACTTTGTCACCGTTTATAAGTACACTCTTCATATAGTCTATTGCTTTTTCTGTTACTGTTATCATGCGCATGCACACTTATTTACATAGTCACCGACAGCTGCCTTGATAGCATCCTCAGCAAGTATAGAGCAATGGATTTTAACTGGCGGCAAAGCTAATTCTTGGGCTATGTCTGTATTTGTTATCTCTAAAGCTTCATCCACTGTCTTACCTTTAACCCACTCAGTTATTAACGAGCTTGAGGCAATGGCTGAACCACAGCCAAAGGTTTTAAACTTAGCATCTTCAATGACACCATCAGCACCAACCTTGATCTGTAACTTCATAACATCGCCGCATGCTGGTGCTCCAACCAAGCCTGTACCAACACCGTCTTCATCTTTGTCCAGTGTCCCTACGTTGCGGGGGTTTTCGTAGTGGTCGAGTAACTTGTCGCTATATGCCATAGTCTAATTTCCCTAACTTCATTATATTCTTAGTCCTTTCTAACAAGGGATTGCTGTAATTACAGGCCCAACATCCCCGTTATTGTCAACTCTTTTAAACAGAACATGATCACCTTTCTTCAGGTCAGTGAAGCCTATGAAGGCACGCTCTCCTGTCTCTGCTGGATTTTGAGTAACTTTGTTACATCCAACATACTCATACGCTACTTCTCCTTTGGCATAGATGCCCTTTCCACACGCAGTAATGGACAATAATGCAGTAACAACTAATAGTTTATTTAACATTTGAAACATCCTCACTTGTGGCGTACTCAGCCTTTAATTTCCGCAGCTCTTCCTCTGCCTCATGGCGGCGACTTTTCTGGTGGGCGTAGTCCTTCTCGTGCTGTGCCAACAGCTTAGTTAAGCGCATTACTGACTCTGTTGTTTGGGTCAACTTACGCATAACCACAAGGTAATCTTCATTGATAGACATATAGCGTCTCCTTTCCCCCACTTAACTGGCGAGGGCATCTAAAGGGTTACTGGGTTTATCGTCTGAGGTTAGAGAGTTAGCCGATTTTTTATTGATTCGCTTGCCCGCCTTCTCAGCAGCTGCCACATTGGTGCGTGTAGTACGAAGGTAGGCTACGATCTTATCAATGGCAGCAGGATCTTCTACTAGTTCAGTCGGATCGCGTTGAAATAGATCAACTGCCTCCACATAGCGGTCGATAGCTTCCTGTTCTTTAGGTGTTGTCTCTTCTTTCTTTTTAGGCATCAGTAATCTCCTTAGTTAATAATTTCTGTTGGTATGTCCTCGATATTGCTGCCTTTCTCTAGATGAGGAGCGGTATGGGCGAAGGTATTAATCGCATCAATTAACACACATATGCTATTATATGCTCCTAATTCAGCAAGCATGATGTGTGTTGCTTCCTCAAATAAAGCAGTGGTTAGCAACGCAGAACTCGTACCCTTAATTAGCTCGTCTTTAATGAATACTTGAAGGCGTTCGCGCATTTCTTGTACATCAATATGATACTGCATTACGACTTCTTTGTCAATCATCATCGCTCTCCCAACGTTCAGTATTATACTCAGTATCATCGCTCTCCCAACGTTCAGTATCTAACTGACTCACTGTCCGAGCATCATTTGTCCTTGTATCAGAGCCAAGGTATGCATTGTGGTACATATCTGCACTTATGTTAAATTTGTTGCGTAAATTTTGCAAAGTGTTTAAGGGCAGAGGTTGATTGTAATGGTAACGCATGAAGATAACACGTCTGCCAAGGCGAATGACCCTAAACAGTTTAGTTAATTCCAGATCTTTGAGACGTTGACGCCACTGCTTTACGCCTGATGATGCAAAGTGCGCACGCCGACATCTGTAATAAGTAGGCCTTCCAAGGGAGGCACTCAATAGATAACTGATGTCGCTGCTCCGATCTACCTCAAGTGCCTTATACGGCATAGTATCTAGAAGGTTGCGTTTTTGTTGCTTATCCATTTGGATCTCCTACTGGTTTGAGTGTATCAGCATTGAGAATGCCGGGTAAGGGGATGTCATCCACCTCTCGAATCTCTAAGCCCCACGTTTTGAGGGTATCATTGAATTTCACGTTAAAGTTGAGCCACGCATATTTGATAATGTCGTAATTATCTATGTTAGCCCAGTCCTTTGATTGTAATTCGTGTGCCTTACGGTATCGTCCTAGCTTGAAGGCCCATGACTGTGCCGCTCCTTTATCCTTGGTAGGTATAAAGAGGGGATCCTTAAGTGCTGACTCCAACACTTGGAGGACATCAGGATGTTGAGTTAGATTGTACGTGGCGGGATTGTAGGTCATACGGTATTCTCCATGTTAAGGATTCGCAGGTCAAGTGCTTGAAAATATGGGGTATTTACGCTAGTAGGGTGTTGTAGTATATAATAATTACGAAAGGCAGTGGCATAGGCTACTAGAGTGCGACCTGTCAAACCGGGAGCAGTGTTAACCTCAAGGACATAAGGACGATTAGTCCCTGATGTTACTAGGTCTACTGCCCCGAAGTCAAGAGATAATAAATCAACAGCTTGGACAGCAGTATCTTTTATATTTGCCCATTGGGTATAATTGAGGAGAGGATTAAAATCTCGAGTGTAGTTCCAGCCATTAATGTGGCTACGGATTTGCCAGTTAGGGTTGTGGTGGCTACGCCTTCGCCTCTTTTGTTGGAGGTCAATAACCTTGCCGTCAAACACATGGACACGATACTCAGCGTTCTTATTTATATATCGGGTATAGAGTGGGGCATCTAATAGCTCATCATCCTCATTGACAAGGCGAATGCCCTGACCACTGTGGCTCGATAGACGGTGACGTTCTACTGCTGTATATCCGTTATAAATCCAATCAACTGCCTCATCTCTATCAGTAGTCCATGCACAAATAGGAAGCCCTTCCCGTCTAAAGATAGTAAATGCCTTAATCTTATTAGCAGCGTTGCTTACTGCGTTAGGCTTATTAAGATACCTACGGTATCGAGTACGACTACCAAGGTTGGTATGGTTTTGTATTTGATTATAACTTAAGCCCCAGTTAATTAATTGAATATCTCGGGACTCATCGGAGTCCCAGCTCCCTCCTGTAGATAGGCGAAGGCAATCAAGGGCTTGAGCTAGTGCGATAGCTGAACGTGACCGCTTATTATACGGTGCAATCTTAAAGAGTGCTTTACTGTCAGACATAGTAGTCTCCTTATTGCGACAATGAAATGAAATCCCGATACGTCCCGAACGGTCACCGATTCCCCGAAGGATTGGATGACCCACCTCTCTCTCTTACGTATACGTAGTTTTATATATATTATATATATATAATATACATTATATATCAAAGGGTTGCAGCAGAAATCAAGGGGTTAGTAGGAAAGTGTACATATTTTGTTAATCTTCGGGATCTTCGGTGTTCAATCGGGATCATTCGGTAATTACCGTAGGTTTTATAGTCATAACATTAAGGCCCGCCCATACCAAATTGATGGCAGCATATTCAGCAGATACCATTGTGCCTCTCCTATTATTAGGAAAGTTTGTATTGAACGTACCCCTTCCATGGCGATTGCCTCCCCAATACGATGAGCTTAGAGTTAATGCGAAATTTGGAATCTTATTAATTCTGCTAGGCATACTGCCGGGGTCTATTTTAGTACTCATATGGTGGTACATATGATAGACAGTTCTGTTCAGATCAAACATCTTACGTGCTAAGAGCTCAGCTTGTGTGTATGACTGTTGACCATTAAGGTAGCATTCTTTTTCAAATTCAAAGTCTTCAGAAAATATTGTATCCTTAGCTAAGAATACTGGCCTGTCAAAAGCTTCGTTGAATACAACCTGCATATCTTTTATATATATATTGGATTCCGATGAGTCAAAAAATCTAGCGGTTTTAGGAGGACGAGTAAGATGTTGCCCCGTATAGATACGAAAATTCTTAATAGCATATTGATTCCTAAGCATAGGTACAATTGTAAGGCTCATAATAATACTCCTGCGTCTGCATAAGTTGGATTAACCACAGTGGTTGGAATAAAACTGGGAGTATCAGAGTATTCAGTCTGACTTTTAATTGCTAAGCACTGTGCAGCAATGATAGGTGTTGTAGAGTCTGATAAGCAATAGTACCCAAATCCGAGCTTTGTCCCATAGTAAATTCTAGAGTTAAGCTTAGAATTAAAGCGCAACCTCTTTTGTAGATTAGGTGTCATGATGTGCATATAACTACTATCATTGGAGTTAGTAAAGTGTTTAGCACTCTCTCCTATCCACGTACCTCGGATAATGGGCCTATTAGGAGCAGATATATAACCACCTACTGGGTTAAGACGTTTATATAGTTTAGAGTCGGTAATTTCGAAAGTAACATTACGCAGTAGCATAGAGCGTGACTTCAATGGTAAGTGAGTAAAGTTCTCAGAGTAAAGGTAACCTCGCAATAGTATAATTTTCATGATGATTCTCCATTAGCACCCATAAGATGCCATGCTTCATATTCAGATAGACCAAACGCTACTGCTTTATCTGTCTTAGAGGTAACAATCCACCCTAATTTCTTAGAATTTTTTATTGTCCAAGGCAACGGCCTTTCCATAGTAGGTACGGTAGTAAATATATAAGGACGAGTCAAGTCGCGTGTCTGCATTACATTTTGTGTAAGCGGTGTGTATAAACGATAGAAGGCAACACGCTCATGTGTGAACAGATTCTTGACGAAGGCTGGGTCTATTCGATCTATTGTTTTTCGGATACGCATCAAAGCTTTTTGCTCATCATCAGTACGAGGGACACTCATCGTATCAATCCAATTAATAGCTCTGCCATACCATCAGGGTTGGCTATTGTCCAATTATATATTTCAAGGTCAGTGGCCTGCAATACCATGTTAGTGGTAATCTGATTACCCGGTATACCCGGATCAATATCTTTGGCAACATCAGCTTGATCCTTAGCCCAATCATAATCATCGTCATTGATAGCAATAGCAAGATCATCTTCGAGACACCAAGGTGCAGGATCAACAGTAATGATATCCTTCCCCCCAGCATCTGCAATCTTCTCAGCGGCCAACTCCTTATCTAATTTAGTTGAGTTGACCCAACGTTTTGCGTAACTGGAATAGTATCCATCAGCATACCAATCATCGGGATCATCATATCCATAAGGGTGAGTATAGCAGGGCTTAGTTGGTATGGATGTGACATTTGGATAAGATGTCTTATTAGAAAATGTGACAGGTTCAATAATCGCACCTTTAACCGGGTCATAGTTCATGCCCTTATTACGCCTAAGACTATATGTATTAGATAACCACACACCATCAACCTCAGTGCCATTTCGCTCATTAATCTTAACAAACTCACCAGTCTCGCCATCAAGAATCAATAGCTTATCTGTATGGATCATATCGGATAACATATCTTGAAAGTCTATGTCATGGATCAGGCCGGGCCAGTCCTTAAGGATAGGACGTAACACATACTCAATGAAATGCCACGTGTCTGACTTAGACTTTTCAAATTCTGGCACGTTAGGTAAAATACCATTGTGCATAAGGTACATGGCACGACCATGCGTCTTCTTAGTAAGAATAGGAAAAGGGTGACACTGTGACTTATTGATATCACCATGTGTAGCCATACGGAAGTGGATACCCATAGCACGATCACCATATTTATCGATGACAGTTTGGCAATCAGCTGCACTATCCGGCATAATGCGATGAACATGGATACCACCATCATTAGTTGGCATCATAACACCAAAGCCATCAGCATTATTCTGATACGCTGCCTCAACCAACAGTGGGTCGATAGCCACGCCCTCTGGGCGTTCAAGAATCAAGCACATATAAATTCTCCTTTACTGTGCAGCACGAGCAGAAGCCTTATCTTCATGGCTCATGCGGGGTGATGAAAGATACATAGGGTCAATACGATTACGGGTAGCCTCAAGCATCTCAGTCTGTACTAACCATGTAGCCAGATGAGGGTAAGCATGACGCTGCTTATTCATCCAAACTATAAAGTCAGTGCTCTTAAGAGCAGTTAAGCTGGCGGTACGAGTGAAATCAACCACCGCAGCAGTGAAGTCTAAGCATCTAAAGAAGCCTGCCTTCTTGGTATTCCCTCGAAAGATACGGAGTTCTACCGTATTAGCATTGCATAAGTTAAGAGCTACATACTTACCATTCTGTGGCCCTTTCAGCACATCTTGCACCTTAATATGCTGATCAGATTCACACCAATTATTCAGCTGTCTGCCCGCCACCCTCTGGATAAAGTCCATATTAACAGTTGAGTTGATAAACACCATCATCTTACCAAGGTGCATAGGTGTCAGAGCATTGCGACTAACGTGGACATGGATGCCACAGGTATCCGTCAACCATGACTTTAGCTTCTTCGCTGGACCTGCAAAGAACTCATCCCAAGGACACGTTTTACCATCGATACCACCATAGTGATAGGCCAATGTCATAGGTGCTGAGACAACCTCAAACCCATCATCAAGTGAGCCATCATGCTTAACAATAGCAGTACCTTGGAGCACACTACTAACCTCACGGTTAATGTGTCGATCAGCCCCCGATTTATTACGCTCAACCTCTAGCTCAATGCCAAGGTATACCACCGGCTTAGCAGGATTAGCACCCTTTGCCTCTGCCCTAGTCTGACAATAGCTGAGATATTCAAGAGGATCAGCATTATATGAGAGAACATCATCCTCAACCTCTTCCTCTCTATCATCATACCGATGATGATACTCATCAGACTCCTCATTATATGCATAATACTCATCAGTACAATCTGAACAAATACTATCCGCACCATAAGCCCTGTTCATACTGTGGCTCCAATCCCATGTACCACACTCAGTACAGATGGAAAAAAAATCCCGTCTTCGGGGTGTAACTATAGATACATCCATTTCTGACTGAGGATAAACCTTAAACAACCAAAGCACCTTAGTAATGCGCGCTTCAAAGCCCGATAGCGCAGACAAATTAGTTGCATTAGTTTCATCATAATTAATCTGGTGCCGGATATGTTCAGATATCTCATTAGCCAAATCATATACTAATTCATGCCAACGCCTAGCTGCCGATGAGCTTTGGGTTGACGCATACAGGGCATTAACCTCACGAATACGTGAGCCATAGATAGTTATAACGCTCATTGCTAGTCCTCCATAATTACAGAGTTATCATCAGGTACACCAATAACTTCCTCAACATGCGGTTTAATCTTAGACACATGAGTCTCATATAACACAGTGCCTAGCTTATTAAGCATGAGATGGTGCAATATAGAATCGTTACCAGTGTTATACTTGATAGTACCACCTTCTGCAAGGTAGGCCATCTCAGGCGTAGTATAGCTGGCAGTCCCGATATAGGGATGAATAAGGGTTTTCATTAGAATCCTCCAATAATTGCAAACAGCAACCACAGTATTGTAATTGCTATTAAAGGCGGTATAGACGGTTGTTTATTAAACATTAGGCATCCTTTTTCTTATGCTTAGTTTTACGATTATACGACTTACGACCCTTGCGCACAGGGATGCGCTTAGGCTTGAACCACTCCCGCAGTATGCGGGCTATGGGATTAGGTTTCTTCACCGCTATCATCGTCACAGTAGACATCACAAGCGCAGCTCTCGCACTCACTGTCTGGGAAGGTAAGTTTAAGGTCCGTTATATTCTCAACGGATTCATTGAGGGCTTTGGCTACCTTATCCAGCCACCTCTCGGTTCTTAGTGTAAATGTGTTAGACATCAACGGTGTCCTCCAAATTCATTAACCGGCCATATGTGGGTGATAGTCTCACCTCTTGACTGTCCGAACATATCCCTAGCGTGTGAGCTAGAGCGTGCAGCAACCACATCGGTATAGGTCTTACCTTTGTACTTGTATTCAATACTGTACTTTAGCATACTAATCCAAGGCGTGCAGCCTTGTCCTTCTTTCTAGCGTAAGTGAAGGCGCAATTGCCCTTAAGAAACTTAGACACCCTCTTGCGAGAGCGGGGTGGTTCAGATGCCTTACGCTTCATAAGCGCACGCAGTCTATTGCGGGTCATCAATAGCCTCCTCAACAGTAAGAACAGCGACAGGTGCTTCACCGCACTTAGTCCACTCAATGTGGGTAATGCGATCACGGTGGTTCAGGCAGTCCCAATGACCGCTGAACTTCTCCTGATCAAAAAATTCACCGATAGCTTTCTCGATGTCCATCTTACTCAGGGTGACAGTTTTAGATGCTTTAACTTTCATGGTAGTCTCCTTAATTGGAGGTGGGTGGTTAAATGAATAAAGGGCACACTGGTTAGGTGTGCTAGTTGGTAGGTATATTAAATAGGGAACCCTATATTTCTTTTCTTGGGCCGCAATAGATAGTCTCCATCCCCCACTCTCACTGACGCTAACGCTGTCAATGTGTGAAGTGTATGACTAACTGGGTTAGTTGCTTACCCTCATCTTAGTTCAAACCGCTAAGCTCGGATCCCTCAGATTACTTACTTAGGCCGCAGTGTCTTGCCGAACAGTGTGTCAGGTGTGTGAGCTGATAGGCTCCCTGATTCTTCACTGCGCTCAACTGCATAGCTGCCATCAAGTGTAATGATCGGGTTGGTACGTGTCCTATTGGATAGTGTCCATTCCCTGCTTTCCGCCATTGGCGTACTCCTAAGGGGTTCCCCTACTTCCAAGGACGGTGCAGCCCATCTCTGTGCTGCTGTGTCCCATGGTTCCCTGTCCCACCCTTCCTTGCGGTGATGGTACTGGAGGCACTGTGTTTCCTCGGTGTGAGGCTCCCTGATGTGGTGGGAGGTCAGTGCAGTATCGGGTCGCTATCGAAACTCCGGCCTACCCTACGGTATTAGGGGAACCGGCTTAGATCACTGGCGTGTACCCCATGATCGGCTGGTGTGCCGTAGAGGGGGCGTAACTGGATTTCGAATCTGCCACCAAGATAACCCCGGTCAACCGAAAACGCAAGTTTTTTCTGTTCACAATATTGTGATCGGTGTTCACGAAATCGTTACTTGACAACGATGTTGGCCGTTTGTTCCGGTTTCGTTCCCGGTTTGTTCCGGGCGACAGGATGGCTCGCGTGGCCGCTGGGCGGGCGCGTTTCTAGGGTGTGTTTCAGATGATGTGTTTGTTTGTACAGACGGGTATTAGTTCCCCTCATACCACCCCGGCCAAGGGGACTATCTCGCGCAGGCGCGGGCGTACACGCGCTACACGGGCAGGCGCGAGCAGGCGCACACATGAGGCGCGAGCAGGCGCACGCACACACGCACACACGCACACACGGCGCACCTGATGTGTGCAGGCATCGCGGTCTTAAAATCCTCGCGGGCGCAGGGATTGGAACAAAACGTGAACGAAAGTTATCCACAGGCGATCACGAAAACGTGATTAGACAAAGGCGAAAAGGTTTGGTAGGATTATGAACGATCAAGAAAACGAACCGACTGGCCCGGCAGTTTCCGGGGTTCTTTGAAAACTGAATAAGGATTTATTATCATGGCTAAGAAAGCACGCAACTACCTGTTGGACGCATGGCTCGAACTCGACAACACCGACTTGCCTATTGATGTTCAGGTAGCGTATGACGCAATGAAGGCCGCGAATGCCACAGCTCGTGATCACAAAACTGATATGGAAAAGATGCTGTCCGGTTACATGACAGACTATGCGCCGCACGATAATGCGGTTCCCGTCTTTGGTCATAACTTTGGTAAGCTCACTTGCAATTTCGTTGATGCCAGCGAAGTAACAAAGGCAAAAGCATCTACTAAAGCGATTAAAATCGGCTAAGCCGCCATATAAGAAGAACTGGGTCACCCTTCACAGGGTGGCCTTTTTCTTTGCCTATACGTGTTCACGTTTTGTTCTTTTGACCGATTCCAAACCGGCATCCCACCATCACCGATCCGGCGACCCCCACCCAAAAAAATGGGGCTGGCGGGTGTCAGTCAGCATCACATGCTCACCAATGAGCAACTATTGACATGACCCCCCATACCTGCTATACTGAGACCAATAAAGAATTGTCCACAGAAAGAAAGCCCTCCAATGATATTGCCCCCCGGCCCATCCAAGATCTGCACCCGCTGCCGCCGACCTAAACCAATCACCGCCTTCGCCATTAAAGGGACTTTGCCTACGGGCAAAACCAAGCGCCGCGGCTACTGCAAGGCCTGCTACAACGCGGCCCGCCGCAAACATCACGCCGGTTGCCTCCCGCTAAGTGGGGGATCGGAGACCGCGCCCCCTAACCCATTGAAATCAAACGAACTTACACTCGAGCCCTCAAAAACCAACCAAGGAGTGGAAACACCATGAGCCTGCACCCACACACCTGCGAGAAATGCTGTCACTTCTGGAAAGACGCGGACGAACTGTCCGACTGCCCCAGCTGCGGCGACATCTTCACATCACTAACCGTCGCCCAAGAAATTGCTGTTCGCGCCCTGATTTACCAAACGCTACGCGCGGCCCTCCCTCTCAACCGAATTCGCGACTTCTTCCCAAAAGATGGCCCCGACCCTGCAGTCTACACAATTCCTAAAGACGACATCATTCTATCTGACGCCGCTTACGACGCCATGGCCGAATACGCTACCGCACACCCAACAACCAATGGAGATACCGATGCTAAATAACGACCTCTACGTCGAAGGCCAAGAGGCTTTCAAATCCCACACCCCGCGCGCCAATCCCTATATCGCTCAAGAACTCGGCACCACGGCCCCTCAATCGTGGCTCCTTGGCTATCTCGAGGCGCAGAACGAGCATATCAAAACCCTAACCGCAACCGTAAACCGTTTAGAAGATAACGTCGCTGAAGACAAGCTAGCCCTCGACGTGTGGAAAACCGATCTAACAATAAAGCTATCATCCCCGGCCCCCAAGTCCAAAGCTAAAGTTGCGCCCAAAAAGGAAGCTGCGCGCGTTAGGGACTTACCCGATCCTAAGGAGGAAGACTGATCGCGCACAACGAATAGCGTCTCCATTCCCCCACTATACCGGAAAAATAATATGTGTAAAAAGGAAATAATTAGATGACCCCCTACGAAGAAGGACAAGCTGCCCGACGTGAAGGCATATCAATTGCTAAGTCTCTTCAACATCTGTCCGATCTCGATACATGGCAGTGGGCATATGGTTGGTTGGACCAACTTGCTGAAAAAGTTGATCAGATAAAGGAAAATACAAAATGATTTATGAACTCTCTGTCGAAATACAAATTGCTGCTGCGCTAATTCTTGGAGTCCTCGGAGCCTTCATTTATAGGTTCAGAGGAATATCCTCTACTAAAGTACCTCCTATATTATACTCACGTACGCTCAGACGCGTTCTCAGCGCCTCTGTGATAGTGCCGGGTGCCTACCTAGCCGGAGCGGGTCTATGGGCTCTCCTCGCGGCTCCTATCGCCTATTATGGAATTATCGCCGGACATGGATCATATATAGATCTTGGCACCGGTGCTGAACCAGACAACGAAGTCTTTGATACTTTACTTGATTGGATCTTTGGCCTTGATTATATAGGGGCTAATAACTTCTGGCGTGATTTCACTGGCCTTGCTCTCACAGGTCTGTTGGTTACTGTACCGGTGGCATTTCTTCCCGGTATCAACTGGAGTTACGCGTTGATTGGTTTGTTTAAGCCAATAGCCTACCAGCTTTCCGGTAATACAGAAAAAGGCGAGATCGGTTGGGGCTTCGCATATGCCTCTGCTATTGTGTTCGCCTAATAAAAAGCCCCCAGTCCTTTTGGACCGGGGGTTAGTTTAGGAGACGTGTGGACGAGAGTCCACCCCTAAGTCTACCACACTTGACAACCCAACTGCAAATAGGCTATACTACCCCCATGGATAAAAACGCGACTATGGAAGAGGTTTGCAAGGAATTCGGCCTTACCGTCAAGGAGTTCAATTTCTGCAATGAGTACCTCAAAGATTTCAATGCTAAGCGATCTCTCCTCGCTGCAGGCTACACAGAAAATACAGCGGCAAAGAAAGCGAGAGAAGTTAAAGATCGTCCGCACATCACCCGCTACCTTGATCATTTACAAAAAGCACGCGGTAAACGTACCCGCATCGATCAAGACGAAGTCCTCTATCGACTTAACCGTATAGCTACTAAGGCTGAGAAGGACGATGACTACGGTCCTGCCCTTAGGGCTCTGGAACTTATGGGTAAGACCATGACCATGTTCTCAGAAAAATCAAGCATAACTATAGAGAATCCATTTGCCGTTGGACAGAGCGATGAAGATCTCGAGAGAGACACTGAGCGCCTAAGACGTATAGGCAGTCTCGGTAGATTCGCAGTTGTCAGTGGAGGCAAAGATGAAGTTGAAGAGTAGTCTATTACCCGATGAAGTTTATGAAGTCACTAATGTTAAAATAAATAAAGCACCTAAGAACTGGAAGCCTCGCTTAATTATTTGGGGCGGAAAGAAATATCTCCCAATCGATGATTAACTACACTGAAGAGGAACGCGATGCTGCCACTCGTCTAGCTATTGACGCTGCGCGGGCAGATCTATTGGCATTCGTCCTTCTTATGGATCCTGAGTTCTCTCCCGGCCCACACCATCGAATTATCTGTGATGAACTTATGCGCTTAGAGAAAGGTGAAGTGGAACGTTTGATGATTTGGGTAGCACCCCGGTCATCTAAGTCTCTTATTGCTTCAGTCTACTATCCAGCATGGGCTATCGGTAAGCACGCGGCATGGCAGCTCCTCACAGTATCTCACTCAAGTGAATTAGCTACCTCCTTCGGTAAGGCTGTACGAGATGTACTTTTCAGTGAGGAATATCAGATTGTTTTTCCAAATACAAAAATCCGCAAAGACAACCGAGCCTCCGATCAATGGGGAACTACCAAGGGTGGGAAGTTTACAGCAGCTGGGTCGGGCACTGGTATTGCTGGGCGTGGGGCTCACTCTGCTCTTATTGATGATCCTATATCAGAGCAGGATGCATTTTCTAAAGCTAGTAGACAGAAAATAAATGATTGGTATCCCGGCGGTTTTCGTACACGGCTTATGCCGGGTGGGCGTATCGCTCTTATTCAGACCCGCTGGACAGAAGATGATCTAAGTGGCTGGCTTATCCAACAGGAGTTTGGCAATCCATTTGCAGATAAGTGGACTGTCGTCAATATCCCCGCTTTAAACACATCAGAGTCCCTTCCGCGTCTAATTGATGCAACTAAGCGCATGAAAAAGATCGGTTTACTACCTCCTGAGTATCCTCATCCTAAGTTGGGAGAATCATTCTGGCCTGCTCCACACGCTCCTAATGAGTACTACTGGTCAACAGATGACCTCCTACGCACTAAGAATAACATGCCTTCCTACCAATGGAATGCCCTATATATGCAGTCACCTAGTGATCCTGAAGGTGGGATCATCAAAGTAGAAGACTGGAAAGTGTGGCCTGAAGATAAGATTCCACCTCAATGTGACTATGTGGTGATGTCTATGGATACTGCATTTTCAGTTAAGAAGACCGCTGATTATAGCGCCATCTCCATTTGGGGAATTTTTGTAACCGAAGAAGAGCGCGAAGATGCGCGCACTATGTACACAATGAACGTAGAACCTACACAAATCTACAATATGATTCTCCTTGGGGCTGAGCGAGGGCGGTGGGATTACCCGACGCTTCGTAAGAAAGCAATTGAGCGTTACAACAAACATAATCCAAGTACAGTGCTCATAGAGAAGAAGGCCAGCGGCCAATCACTAATTCAAGATCTTGGAATGGTTATGCCTATTCAACCGTATAACCCTGACCGGGATAAAGAAGCACGCGCCCATGCGATCTCATCGTTATTTCACAATGGGCGTATTTGGGCTCCCATGGATCGTTCATGGGCTAAGGATGTCGTAGACGAATGCGCAGCATTCCCGACAGGGGCTCACGACGATTACGTAGACACAATGACACAAGCTGCAATCTGGTTGCGTAATGGCTCATTTCTTTATCAAGACGACACCCTCTGGCATAACCGCTCAGAAGATGGTACTATAAATAGACCGCGTAGGAGATTTTACTAATGGCACAGCGACCCGGATCTTTCATAAATAATGCAGTGGATATGCAACCGCTTAACCCTGCGCTTCTTTCTGAGGAACAACTTGCCCCAGAACTTGAGGCTATTCAAGAAGAATTTGAAATTGAAATAGATGATGATGATGTTACCGAAGATGACTTCGGAGACCTCGAAGTAGTGGAAAAAGCGTTTAGCGATAACCTCGCTGAAGCAATTGCCATGGAAGAAGAAGGTGAGTCTATCCTTGAAGATCTTGCATCCGAACTCATAGAGCTATATGAGTCTGATGTAGAGTCGCGTTCCGATTGGGAGCAGATCAGTAAAGAAGGTGTCGAACTCTTAGGCCTTAAGATTGAGACAATGGACCAACCCTTCGCAGGTGCTTGTGGTGCTCACCATCCTCTCCTAGCCCAGTCAGTAGTTAAGTTCCAAGCCAAAGCCTACCGCGAATTATTCCCAACCGGCGGTCCTGTTCGTACTAGAATCATGGGTGCCCAAACTCCTGAACGCGAAGACCAAGCTAAGCGGGTCCGCGAATTTATGAATTTCCAGACCACTATTCAAATGCCTGAGTATGGTCCTCAGCTGGATCGTCTGCTCTTTTATACTGGCCTCTATGGCTCAGGGTTTAAGAAGACATATCAAGACCCGGTACTTGGACGTCCAGCTTCTCGTTTTGTGCGCGCCAATGACTTCGTTATTAACTACTACGCTACTGACTTAGAGACCTGTGAGCGTTATACCCACAAGATGACGCTGTCTCACAATGACATTCGTCGTTACGAAATCGCAGGTATCTACCGTCCTCTCGACTATAAAGACCCTGAGCAGATTGAAATATCTGAAGACGTCCAAATAAACGATGAATCTCATGGCGCTTCACAGCCAGAGCATAGCCCTACAGATCCCTTCGTGTTCCTCGAAATGCATGTCAATATAAATCTTGATGGCTACGAAAACGAAGAAGGTCTCCAGCTCCCCTATATCGTCACCATCAATGAAGATGAACAGAAGATTGTGTCTATTCGTCGTAACTGGAAAGAGGAAGACAAATCCTTTACTAAGCGCGTATGGTTTACTCATTACTGTCTAATTCCCGGCCTAGGTTTCTACGGCTATGGTTATATCCATCTCATCGGTGGTATGGCCAAGACCGCAACCTCTACTATGCGTCAGCTCGTAGATGCAGGTACCTTTGCCAATATGCCCGGTGGTTTTAAAGCCGCAGGTCTACGACTACTAGCCCCTGATGCTCCTATGGAGCCGGGCGAATGGCGTGAGATGAATGCCCCAGCAGGCGATATAGCTAAGTCATTACTGCCTCTACCTTACAAAGAGCCTTCTCCAACGCTGCTAAAACTATTAGAATTTATGGTTGGTACAGCTAAGGAGTTTGCAGATAACACTGAACAAGTTATAGCTGATTCAACAAACTATGGACCAGTAGGCACTACGCTTGCATTACTAGAACAATCGGCCAAACTATTCAGTGCTATTCATTCCCGTCTCCACGCCGCACAGGCTAAGGACATAAGACTTTTGGCAGAACTTAACTACGAGTTTCTCCCTCCTCAATACCCTTACCAGATTGCTGGGGGCGCGAACCAAGTATTCAAAGATGACTTTGATCTTAACAGCATCGATGTTGTTCCAGTCAGTGATCCGAATATGCCAACCGAATCTCATCGTGTAGCTAAGCTTAACGCTATTATGACTCTCGCAGGACAAGATCCTGCAGCACACAATATGAATAGCATCCGCTTAGATCTATACCGCGCAATGGGTGTAGAGTCTCCAGAACGATACATGGCTCAACAGCAGAAGCCGTTCGTGGGAGATCCTGTAGCAGAAAACGCCGCAGCTATGAAGGGCATACCAGTGCATTCTACACCTACTCAACACCACGACGCACATATTGCAGTCCATGCTATGCCTCTTGATAACCCGGCATATGCAGAGAATCAGCAGATGCGTCAGATCCTCATGGCCCACATCAATGAACATCTTGCTCTCAAATATCAAGGTGAGATGATGCAGATGATTAGCCAGACCGATCCAGAAGCTGCCAAAGCTTTGGCTTCCGGTGAACAACTCCCACCTGAGATTGAAGCAGCAGTCTCACTGGCAGCTGCTAATGCCAGTGATTCAATACTCGGATTGGACAAGGCTAAAGCTCAAGCTCTCATCGGAGAAGCAGAGGAAGATCCTATCGTAGAAATACAACAGGAAATCAATCGCATTCGTGAAAAAGATGTAGACTTGAAAAACACACTAGAACGTGATAAGTTAAAACTTAAAGAGATTGAAGTTGTTATCGATGATACCAACGAAGATCTCGATAGGGCAGCATCTATAAAAAAAGCTCAGATTCAAGCGGACAGCTGGAATAACCAAGGAGACTAAAAATGCAACAAGCAGGACATCTACGGGATCGCGTTATGCGCGAGATCGATACAGCACTTGCGCTCAATGCCGAACAGATGGCAGGCGGTGCGTGTGAGACAATGGAACAATACAAATACATGGTAGGCGTAAATGAAGCTCTAAAGGCTACCGCCGACAATGTTAACAAACAGTTTGATATTCTCAAACAAGCAGTCCTAGGAAACGTAGAATGAGTAAAGACATAGGTCTTAGACCAGCGGGCTGGCGTATTCTGATCAAGCCAGTATCCGTATCAAACAAATCAAAGGGAGGTGTAATAATCCCTGATGAGATCCAAGATATTGCAAAACTATCCTCAGTAATTGGTCAAGTTATATCTGTAGGTGCCGAAGCCTACCGCGATCCTAACAAATTCACTGCCGCATGGGTGGGGGATGGAGACTGGGTTGTGATTGCAAAGTTCAGTGGCGCGAAGTTTAAGATTAACGGCGAAGAGTACAGACTGGTTAACGATGACGAGATCTTGGCGATTGTTGAGGATCCTAAGACTATCACTCCGTACTAGGGGTTGCAAACCATACGCGAAGTATGGTATTAATAGATCTAGGCGAATAACGTAGCTCGCCACTATGGAGAAGAAAATGAATATAGACGACACTGATACCCTTGATGAGGATTTTGTAATTGAGCTTGAGTCGGACACAGATAAAGCAGATGATCAGCAAGCCCCCGTCGAAACGCAAGAAGTTGAAGAGACTCAAGCGAAAGAAAATGAACAGGAGACTAACGCCTATGATGAAGGCGAACCTGCGAAGACCTTAGAGGATGAGCAGGATCTTTCAGAAGAAGATCGAAGTAAGTTAGGCAATCGTGCCCAGAAGCGTATTCAACGACTTGTGCGTCAGCGCAAGGAAACTGAAGCTAAGAACGCGGATCTGGAAACACGACTGGCTGAACTTGAACATTCGAATCGTGAGTTTGATGTACGTAATCGAAAGAGCCACACTGCGGCCCTGAAGCAACACGCCTCTAGGCTTGGAGCACAGGAAGAGCAGGCCAATCAGGCATTTAAAGTGGCGCGCGAAAACGGTGACATCGACATGGAGATGAAAGCCAACGACGTCCTAGCTACTGTTAAGGCTGAGAAGATATTACTGGCCAGAGCAGCACAGCAGGCAGAACAGAATGAATCAGCAAATGTTGATGAATCTAGTGCCCCAGCTAGAGCCGCAGCCGCCCCAACAAGCAAGCCAGATAGGCGGGCCATGGGATGGCAGAGGAAGAATTTATGGTTCGGAGGTGATAACCGAAAGGACCAAGTGATGACCCAGACAGCTCTGGATATTCATGAAGAGATTCTCGCAGAAGGAATCAATCCACAAGACGACGTGGAAGAGTACTATGCAGAATTAGACCAACGACTAGCGACCGAGTTCCCAACTGAGTTTAGCGATTCAGTTTTAAAAGGGAAAGGTTCTCCAGTAGTTGGAGGTGGAACGCGCTCCACCAACAAAAGCGGTAAGAAAGTTATTCGTCTCACGAAGTCGGAAATTGCCACCGCTGGTCGCCTCGGAATCACACCTGAGGCTTACGCGCGAGGAAAAACGAAGCAGAGTCAGGCTCGAACTTAACGACGGAGATAGATATGTCGGTAGATACTACAACCCGTAAGACGCGTGAATCGGAAACACGCAAGACTACATGGTCACCACCTAACGCTCTTGAAGTACCAAATGCCCCGGAAGGCTATAAATATCGATGGTTACGTTACGAGTTGGTAGGAGAGGACCATTCGCGCAATGTCTATGAAAGGACTCGTCAAGGCTATGAGCTGGTACATCCAGACGAACTTAACGGTTTCCAAGTAGATGTAATGGGCGAAGGTAAGCACGAGGGTATTGTTCGTTCAGGCGACTTGATCCTTGCTAAAGTTCCCGTGGATATTCATGAGGCTCGTACAAAGTATTATGATGACACCACAGACAGACTTCAGCAGGCGGTTGATATGGAACTTGGTAAAAACAGCAATTCCAACATGCCTATTTCTAGCGAAAGTTCTTCCTCAATCACTCGAGGGAATCCTAACGCATCTAACAAGTTCGATGACTGACGTTTACATGGTTCGCCATAAGCGCTCGGAATTCAAATAACTCCAAGTTAAGGAGCTTATATTATGGCTTATGGTTTTAAACCTGTTCGCGTTGCAGGTGGCGCAGCCCCCACCCCCAATTGTGTGAACAGCTATTCCATTGCTTCGGCATTTGCCACTAGTATTTTCACCGGTGATCCTATCAAGATGACCACGGATGGTACGCTAATTCTAGCTACTGTCGGTGCCCCCATCGTTGGTATTTTCGCTGGCGTTGAATATACAGCAGCTAATGGTTCAGTAACGTTTTCACAATACTGGCCTGCCTCTACTGTTGCTACCAATATCAAAGCTTATGTCTATGATGATCCAATGACTGTATTCAAGGTCGCGTCCGATCAAGACACAACTGCATTGGTTGCTGCTTCGAAAGGCGAAAATGCCGATCTTGTTGCAGCTGCTGGTAGCACCTCCACTGGACAGTCCGCCTACTCGCTCGACTCGAGCACTAAGGGTACCGGATCTGACATTGGTTTCAAAATCCTCGGTTCGGCTGAAGAAGATGATTCTTTCGGCGCTGTTGGCACCCCTTCGGATGTCTATGTGTTGATGAATGAATGTTTCTACAAAGCCCCAACCGCTGGCATTTAAGGAGTAATACGAAATGGCACTTAACAGGTCACAAATCCTTAAAGAGCTGGAACCCGGTCTGAACGCTATCTTTGGTGAAGAGTACGCTCGTTACGAAAACGAGCATGAAGTTCTCTTCGATTCCAATAGTTCAAATCGTGCTTTTGAGGAAGAAGTCTTGTTCCCCGGTTTTGGCGCAGCTGTCGTCAAGCCTGAAGGACAGGGCGTAAGTTATGCAGAAACAGGCGAAGGGTGGGTATCTCGTTATAACCACGAAACCGTCGCACTTGCTTTTGCGATTACGGAAGAAGCCATGGAGGACAACCTCTATGAGTCTCTTTCCAAACGTCTATCGAAAGCACTCGCGCGTTCGATGGCGCACACTAAGCAGGTCAAAGCGGCCAATGTTTACAATCGTGCCTTCAACAACTCCTACACGGGTGGAGATGGCTTAGAGTTGTGTTCGACCGCACATACCATGCAAGACGGCAACACGTGGGCCAACGAACCCGCAACCTCTGCCGACTTGAGTGAGACCTCGCTCGAAGCTGCCATGATTGCCATTGCTGGCTTCACGGATGACCGTAGTATTCCGATTGCCGCACAGGCTCGGACGCTGCACATTCCGCGTCAGCTGGTGTTCGTAGCAGAACGCATCCTGAAATCACCACTGCGTAGTGGCACGGCAGACAACGATCTGAATGCCCTAGCTACCACTGGTTCGGTTCCGGGTGGATTCCACGTCAACCATCGCTTCACCGATGCTGACGCTTGGTTCCTTCGTACCGACACACCGGACAGCATGAAAATGTTTGACCGTGTTGGCATGGACACCAAGATGGAAGGCGACTTCGAAACCGGTAACGTTCGTTACAAAGCTCGTGAAAGATACAGCTTCGGCTGGTCGGACCCGCGCGGAGTCTACGGATCAGAAGGTGCTTAATCGCATACTGCACTAGAGTTAAGGGGAGCCTCAGGGTTCCCCTTTTCTTTTTATTACAACTCAGCTATACTAAATAGATGACCAAATAAGGACAGGACCATGGCCAATAAAACTCTAGATGATCATTACGGAGACAGACGCATGCCTCCAAGCGTAATGGAAGGTATCATGGCCCTCCTCGGTGGCGCTAAGGACTTAGGCGGCGACGCACTAAGTGCAACTAGAGACGCCAGCGTAACAGGAATCCGCGGAATTATGGATCTACTCGGTCTGCGCCCTGAAGGAAAATCCAGTATGGAAAATATTGCCAACAACATGGATACACAGGTTGATCGCATCCAGAAAGGCACTCAAGACAACACCCCCATCCTTGATTATCTAGACGAAATTTTGCTCCCTGATGTAGCACGCGCCCGCAGACATGGCACTAAAGCCGCAGCTTTGGGTGCCTCTGGTGCCTTTAACGAGCAGGGCAACTATATTCCAATTCTTCCAGTAAAACGCCGCACAGCTCGAGACCGTTACTTTGATGATACGCGTTAAAGTTACACCCACTCGCCGCGTCCGCCGCTGATGGCCGAGTCTTTTCTCGATGGTATTAAGGCACTCTTAGGGGTTAAGAAGAAACCCTTAGAGGAGTCCCAAAGAAGATTCCCCGGCAGAGTCTACCCCGAAACATGGGAACCTGAAAGAGAGATGCCGGGCATCTTGTTCGATGAAGGCCAAGTCCTAGCTGAGCAAGGCGGCGTCCCAAATCCTGAATACCTGCTGCCCCCACGACGCCTACAAGACAACTATGAAGATCTCAACAAAGACAACATTCCATTCCCTAAAGAATTGGTGGCCCATCTCTTTGGTAAGCAGTTGGAGAAATCAAGCAAAGCTTCTAAGGAAGACCTCGCCGCCAACGTCCTGCAGGGGTTAGCCAGCCTACAACAGAGTGAGGGTATGGCTACCTCCAATGAGCTATTTAATGAAGATCTCGAATACTATTCCACCCTAATAGAAGGCCACCCCGGCTTTGAAGGTATAGAAGGCTTTCTCAAATGGAAGGTCGCAATGAACCGGACACCTCGGCGCGGTAAGCGAGGCCACGAGATATAACCAGTCTCCATTCCCCCACTACGAGAGGTTCATATGGCTAACCTATTCTACATGGAACGTTATCCCGAATAGGGTTGTAAACCCTCCTCTAGCACGCTATACTATAAATATTGAATGGAGCAATGGTGCTCTGATCTTTGAAAGGATTGTTCAATGCCTACACATTTCCAAGGTGGCGTAACAAACGCCGCACGCGACGGCGACCTGTCTCAGATGGGTCAACTAGATCCTACCAAATACCTCACGTTTTGGGATGACTTCATCCATGAACCTCTTTCTACGGAATGGACTATTACAGCGACTTCCGCGGGTACGGGTACATCAGCTATTACTACGCCTGACACACATGGTGGTATGGCACTTATTACTTCGGCTGCAAATGAAAACGATGGCCTCTTCGCCCAGACTATTGGGGAAACCTTCTTGATGGCTTCTGGCAAAAAGGCTTGGCTAAAGACTCGCTTGAATATTAGTGACGCCATCCAGTCTGACTGGATTGTTGGTCTGCACTCCACAGACACTACACCGCAAGATGCTACAATGCGGTTTTTGTTTGAGAGCGTAGACGGGGCCGCTGCTGTATATTTCAATAACGATAATAATACTACCGACTCTGATAGCTCAACAGTTGCTACAATGGTAGATGCTACGTTCCTCACTCTTGGAGCATATTGGGATGGCGCTGGCACCATTAAGCTATATGCTGATGGCGTTCACGTTACCACAATGTCTGATATCACCGTACCTGCTGCCGAAATGGCTGTAGGCTTTGGTGCTTTAAACGGTTCGGCTTCTGTCGAAACGACTAATATTGACTACATTTTTGTAGCTCAAGAACGCTAACATAGGTGGGGGCGAAGCAGCCCCCATCGTTTAACCCTTAGAGAGGATATAAAGATGCCCCAAGCGAAAGCCATCACTCTTACCCCGCAAGCTAATGATGTTGATTACATCTCAACCACCGAAAGCATTGCAGACCCTTGGGTTCTCCAGCTTGATGGAGTAACTACGCTCACCCAACCCCAACACGTTACAATCACCTGCACCTCTGATGAGTCGGGGGCTACATTCACTGTTGTAGGTACTGATCGGTACGGCAACGCTCTAACTGAGGCCATCACTGGTCCAAATGCTACTGTCGTTGTAGGAACCAAGAACTTCGCAACGGTTACTTCCATCACAAGTACAGCAGATGCAACTGGAGTTACAGCGGGTGTTAACGGCACTTGCGAATCCCAGTGGTATGTTCTTAATTATCGAGGCAATGACTTTAACGTAGGTATAGGTCTGGATATTACCACAGCGGGTGCGGGAACCGCAGGAGTTGAGCATACGTTT